>JADMIO012757385.1_pt1 | contig 59062 bp, 87 predicted proteins | sample 8958161 | NCBI WGS metagenome assembly JADMIO01 (sample SAMN16585339, study PRJNA669376) | soil metagenome | isolation source: Crop rotation soil | place: USA: Cullars Rotation, Alabama | collected 2011 | reverse complement strand
CGCGACAACTTGTCCACGTGGAATTCTAAGCTTAGGATCCCAATGTGCTGGAAAGCAAGCTGCGGCAGGCCGATCCTCTCTATTACGCGACATATTTCGCTATCGACACGATCAATTACAGCGTGCCGAGCTGGGCCGGGGTGCCTAAGAAGATCGATGCTGCCTATTTGCCTATCGTCATCCAGCAGGCCGCCGGTCTGCCGCTCGATCCGACATTTGCCGAGCAAAGGCGCATCATGCAGCGCTGCGGCGGCGTATTCTATGCCTGCAACGGCGGCATCGAGGTGCGTCGCTTCAATCGGGCGCTGATGGATGCCGGCCTGATCAAGGGGCTCTAAAAAACTCAAATTCGAGATGCTATGGTCGCCCGGCGTCCGCCGGAGAATCCGCATTTGACTGAAAATATCCACATGGTGACCCGTCTCGAACTGCCGGTACGGCAGCAGCCCTGGCCGTTCGCCGCCGAAAACGCTGAGGACATCGCCAGCTACTTCTCGGAATTGCAGGTGACGACGCCGCAGATCTGGAATGGCGCGATGCTGATGGCGCGCAATCCGCGCGTCGAAGGAGACTGTTTCGGTGCTGAGTATTTTCCGACCGATTATGCGGACTATCTGGCGTGGCGCGGATGGGGCTTCCCCGACCGTTCCGTATTCACCGTCTTCGGCATGGGCGCGTTGCGCTCGGCCGATGGCGCTTTCGTGCTCGGCGAGATGGCGTCGACCACGGCCAATGCCGGCAAGGTGTATTTCCCCGCCGGCACGCCTGATCCGCAGGATGTCAGAGACGGCGTGCTCGATATGGCGGGCGGGATCGCGCGCGAGATGATCGAGGAGGTCGGTCTTGAGCCGACGGACTATGTCGCTGCTCCCGTCTGGACCTGCATTTTTTCGGACCAGCGCGTTGCGCTGATCCGCGAGCTGCGCTCGCCTCTGACGGCCAAAGAATTGCACGACCGAATCTCGGCGACGATCGCGGCGCAGAAAGATCCGGAGCTCGTCGCCATCCATCTGGTGCGCAGCGCATCGGATTTGACGCCGGCAATGCCGCCCTTCGTCGCGACCTATCTGCGCGGCGTGCTGTGAGCGCACTAGTGCCCGGTTTTCGACGTTCGTGATACAGCGCGGCACCCTCAGGCACGAACGTCGAAAACCAAGGGGCACCAGCAACTCTATGATTCCAGTGCCGCTTTGCGATCTGAAATTCCTGAGGGGGACTCGCGTTACCTGGTGCAGGAATTTCAGATCGGCGGCACTAGTGTCCCGAATCCGAAGTTCGCCCGCCTTTGCAGCACGGAATTAGCGAACTTCGGATTCGAAGGGACACTAGCAACCTATAGTTCCAGCGTGGTTTGGTTCAGAAGTCCGCCGCCGGACTCGCGGCCAAGACAGGGCGGCCTTCTGAACCACCACACTGGCGCGGCCCCATGCCGCGATGTAACGTCCATACATCGGGCGGGGCAGGGAGCGCGACCATGGCGAAGAAAGCCAAATCAAAAACCAGGAACAAGGTTTCCGGTGGCGCAAAGCCGCGCGACTTCGTCACGCCGTTCCGCGTCGCCGATCCGGACTCTTTCCGCCTCAAGGCGCACTCAACCGACGCCACCGGCGGTCTCGACAAGGACAAGGCGCAGAAGATCATCGAGAAGAATCGCGAACGTCTCGCGGAGCTGCAGGAGAAGCTCTATGCGCAGGACCTGTGGTCGGTGCTGGTCGTGTTCCAGGCGATGGATGCAGCCGGAAAGGACTCGGCGATCGAGCATGTGATGCATGGCGTCAATCCGCAGGGCTGCGATGTCGTCTCCTTCAAGACACCGACCTCGATGGAGCTCGATCACGACTACCTGTGGCGTCACCAGGTGGCGCTGCCGGAACGTGGGCGCATCGGCGTGTTCAACCGCTCGCACTACGAGGAGGCGCTCGTGGTGCGCGTGCACCCCGAATATCTCACCAAGCAGAAGGTGCCGCCGAAGCTTCTGACCAAGAATATCTGGCGCGAGCGCTTCGAGGACATCCGTGCCTGGGAGCGCTACATGGCGCGCAACGGCACGTTGATCCTGAAATTCTTCCTCAATGTCTCCAAGGAGGAGCAGCGCCAGCGTTTTCTCGACCGGCTCGAGGAGCCGGCCAAGCGCTGGAAATTCTCGATGGGCGACGTCGCCGAGCGCGCGCTTTGGGACAAATACATGGCCGCCTATCAGGACGTCGTGCGCCACACCTCGACGCCGGAAGCGCCGTGGCATGTCGTGCCGGCCGACCACAAATGGTTCGCCCGCGTCGTCATCGGCTCGACCATCGTTGCCGCGATGGAGAAGCTCGACCTGCAATTCCCCAAGGTAGACAAGGCGTCGCTGCGCGAATTCGATCGTGTTCGCGAGGCGCTGGAGCAGGAGGCCCCGGGGCGGTCGGGGAAGGCTAAAGGGAAGAAGGGCTGACCTTTCGCGCCCGGATTCCGGGCTTTTCTCAGGCCGCGAAACCGGTTATCAGAACCTCCGTCGGCGGCACGCAACCAACCGTCAATGGTTTGGCCGTAAAGCTTTCGGCATGAGACAGGCAATGACGATTCGCAGCGAACTCCGCGCGTTGTCCGGGACGGCCGGTTTGGCCGCAGCCGCTGCTGCTTTGTCTCCGCCGGGTCTGCCGCTTCTTGCCGGTCTCCTGCTTCTTAGCCGCCCCTGAGGGCCGGCCGGGCGTTGTCGCCTGGGCGCTCAGGGGTTGGACCGACAAAACCCGAGCGCCTCAATCTTCAAAACAGGTGATGGCGCTCTGAAGCAGCAGAGACCAGAAGGATTTTTCCGATGAGCATGTCCGAGAAGGACCGCGTCGTTATCTTCGACACCACCTTGCGCGACGGCGAGCAGTCGCCCGGCGCCACCATGACCCATGAAGAGAAGCTCGAAGTCGCCGAGCTCCTCGACCAGATGGGCGTCGACATCATCGAAGCGGGTTTTCCGATCGCCTCGGAAGGCGACTTCGCAGCCGTCAACGAGATCGCCAAGCGCACCAAAAAGGCGGTGGTCTGCGGTCTCGCCCGCGCCGGCCAGAAGGATATCGACCGTTGCGGCGAGGCGATCAAGCCGGCCGAGCGGCGGCGTATCCACACCTTCATCTCCACCTCGCCGGTGCACATGAAGCACAAGCTGCAGATGGAGCCCGAGAAGGTCTTCGAGATGGTGGTGTCGTCGGTCACCCGCGCGCGCGGCTATACCGACGATGTCGAGTGGTCGAGCGAGGACGGCACCCGCACCGAGCTCGATTTCCTGTGCCGCTGCGTCGAAGCAGCAATCAAGGCGGGCGCCACGACCATCAACATCCCCGACACCGTCGGTTATGCGACGCCGGAGGAGTATTTCCAGCTCTTCAAGACGGTGCGCGAGCGCGTGCCCAATTCCGACAAGGCGCGCTTCTCGGTGCATTGCCACGACGATCTCGGCATGGCGGTAGCGAATTCGCTGGCCGGCGTTCGCGGCGGCGCGCGTCAGATCGAATGCACCATCAACGGCATCGGCGAGCGCGCGGGCAATGCCGCGCTCGAGGAGGTCGTGATGGCGATGCGCGTTCGCAACGACAAGCTGCCGTATTTCACCAACATCGACGCGACGATGCTGACACGCGCCTCCAAGCTCGTCTCGGCGGCGACGTCTTTCCCGGTGCAGTACAACAAGGCGATCGTCGGGCGTAACGCCTTCGCGCATGAAAGCGGCATCCATCAGGACGGCATGCTGAAGAACGCGCAGACTTACGAGATCATGACGCCAGAAAGCGTTGGCGTGAAGCAGACCTCGCTGGTGATGGGCAAGCATTCCGGGCGCCACGCGTTTATCAACAAGCTGGAGGAGTTGGGCTACAAGCTCGGCGCCAACCAGCTCGAAGACGCCTTCGTGCGCTTCAAGGCGCTGGCCGATCGCAAGAAGCACGTCTACGACGAGGACATCGAGGCCCTTGTCGACGAGGAGATCGCGACCGCGCAGGACCGCATCAAGCTCGTCTCGTTGTCGGTGATCGCCGGCACGCGCGGGCCGCAGCGCGCCACCATGAAGCTCGACGTCGACGGCACGATGATGATCGAGGAGTGCGAAGGCAACGGCCCGGTGGATGCGGTGTTCAACTGCATCAAGGCGCTGGTGCCGCATGAGGCGGTGCTCGAGCTCTATCAGGTGCATGCGGTCACCGAAGGCACCGACGCCCAGGCCGAGGTTTCGGTGCGGCTGTCGGAGAATGGCAAGACCGTGACCGCCAAGGGCGCCGATCCCGATACGCTGGTCTCGTCGGCGAAGGCCTATCTCGGTGCGCTCAACAAGCTGATGGTCAAGCGCCTGCGCAACCGTCCCGAGGCGATGGCAGCGCAGTAGCTCTCGCGACCTAAGGCGATTTGCAGCGGCCGGGCCTTGCCCGGCCGTTTGCATTACATCGCGGTAATGCTGTCCAAGATTTAACTGGGATTTGCCTCGGGTTGCGGCACAGTTCAAGCGGGGCGACCATCCGTTCGAGGAGGGTTCGCATGTTGAAATATGCTCTCGCCGGCGTCGTTGCGCTCGGCATTGGCGGCACGACTCTGGTTTACGCGCAGCAGCGCGACGACGGTGCCCGTCACTCCCAGTTTCGCGGTGCGATGAATGCGCAGGATCGCGCCGCTTTCGTCGACGCTCGCATCGCCGCCGTCCGGGCGGGCCTGCGGCTGACGCCCGAGCAGGAGAAGAGCTGGCCGGCGGTGGAGAGCGCGGTGCGCGATCTCGTCAAGATCCGCGACGACCAGCGCGAGGTGCGCCGAACCGCCCGCAACAACGACCAGCGGCCCGACCCCGTCGAGCGCCTGCGTACCAGCGCCGACAGCATGGCGGCGCTTGCCGCCGGCATGAAGCGCGTCGCCGAGGCCGCCGATCCGCTCTACAAGTCGCTCGACGACGGCCAGAAGCGCCGTCTCGCTTTTCTGACCCGCGCCGGTATGGGGGACGGGATGCGCGGCGATCGCTGGATGGACCGGCGCGAGCGCATGATGGAGCGCTGGCATGACCGGCGCGACGATCGCCGTGACAACCGCCGGGGCGATCGTCAGAACCGCGATGACGGCCCGCATCGGCTCTGAGCCGGAACCGGCTCTGCCGCCGGATCAAGTCCGGTGGCGGGCCGTCGCTCCAAAACGCTATGGAATGGCAAAAAGCCGCCGGTTTCCGGCGGCTTTTTTGTTGGCCATTCAGGGCGTTGGAGAACGTCGGAATAGGGCGTCACTTTGCTTTACAGGCCGGTGTCGCTTTGCTACAGCACCCCGTCTTCAAGGACCCTTTCCGGAAGCCTCTCCGGGCGCATAGCTCAGTTGGTAGAGCAGCTGACTCTTAATCAGCGGGTCCCAGGTTCGAGCCCTGGTGCGCCCACCAATAAATCAAAGACTTAGCTGGCTTTGAGCGGTCCATTCCGACAAATCGCCCGAGGTCATTCCGACAACTCACCTGCTTTTGTTCGCTCGGTGCGGCGTTTCAATGCGCCGCTAACAAGCTGTTTCCTTGTGCGCTTCGCGTATGTCGGCAACTGGTGAGCTGACCTGTGCCTCCCAGCGGCACGCAGTTCGGCGTCGGTCAAATCGCTGTCGGCGCCTTCGGTGAAGCCGCCGTGGCGGAATGACGTGAACGATAACTCGCTACGTAAGCCGGCGGCATTCACGATGCTTTTCACCACGCCACGCATGTAGCGCAGGTCCTGCTTTTCCGTCATCCACGGCAGTGGAACCTTGCTTTTCCGGTGCGCATGATCACGGCGAAATACGAGGCCCGTGACGGTTACCGACTTGATCGCGTCAAGCTCTGCCATCAGCTCAGGAAATAAAGCAGCTCCGCGGCGGCCCCGCGCGTCTTCAACATAAAGCGGCCACCAGGCTTCCTCACCAGTCTTAGGGTGAACAATGCGGACGCTGTCGGGTCGCTCGCGCGGCCGGTAATGGACGATCTCGAAAGCACCAAAGATGTGGTCCTCGCGTTGCAACCATTCCCAGGCGACAAGGGCCGCTGTCGCAAGCGAGCAATATCCCATCTCAAGCGCCTTCGTCCTAAATGCGACGAGCTCATTCCAGGTTGCAGTCGGCGTTTCTCGCAGAGCTTCTTTTGGCCCTCGCTTTTTGAGGCCCATTTTTGCGAAAGGATTCAAGTTAGGGACGAGCTTTTCCTCAAGACGCTGACCTACAAACCAGGCTCGGCGGCAGGCAATCATTGCACCGTTAACGAAGCGTCGACGCGTACGCGTAAGGGGTTTTCCGTCTTCGCCGACGACTGGTTCGCCCGCATCGTCCACCAACGGAACGTGCAATAGTTTCTCGTAGATGCCGTCGACGAGGCCTCGGCTGAAATGAGCGAGCAGCTGAGAGCCAACGCGCGAGCCGTCTTTCAAGACGTAATCTGCAAAAAGCTGAAGCCCCTGGTCATACATCCGTTGCGTTTTGTGACCGATCTCGTCCTTGTAGGAACGATGTTCTTTGAAGATTCGAGCGAGCCAGTCGAACGTGCCGATGGATTGCCCAACTGGCACCAAATCGGACAGCCCGCGGGTGCGCCAGGAATCCAATGCCGGAAGAAGTATTTTCTCAACTCGGTTCACTGCCGTCGCGTAGTCGGTACCGAGCGCTTCCGATGGTAGCCGGCAGTGTTGATCTCGCGCCCATTTAGGGATTTCGAAAAAATAGGCCCACCGGCCACCGGAAAGTGGCTTTCGGCGCGTGTATCGAGGCAACGGTTGAACCGTTTTCGGTGGCTTCATAAGAGAGACCGCAGCCGCTCCTCGCCTCGTGCCTTGTCGCCCAATGCGTCCGTCATCGGGGCGATGTAGTCATCGAGGGAGACCTTCGCCCAAATGGGCTCACGCTTGCGCCCCGACCCGCGTAGCGCCGAAGGAGGGGGCGCTTCTCCCCGGCCGACCGCACGGGCTAGTTCCTTGGTATCGCGCAAATCAAGATAAGCGGCAGCCATGTCGGCACGCATTTGACCCGGCCAGACCCCACCAGGGGGATAACGCGCTGGCAAAGCGCAGCGGCTCATTTCGAAACTGCCGCAATTTCCCGGCCGACAGTGCCCGTACCGGGTGACAAGTCGAGAGAAGTTTCTGAAAAGCCAGCAGAAACAGCACTGGACTTGGGCTTCAAAGCACGCAGAAGGCCGGCTTCCAAAATCTGGGCAATTTCAGCCGGTCGGTGATCGGCCCTAAGATCAATAAAGCGAATCGATCGTTTCATCGATCCAAGTTGAGCGGTTAGGCCGGTAAGTCAGGGAGGCTACGTCTTGGTCAGCCGGGCAAGTACCCGACCTTCGAAGGAAAACGCGCGTTGGACAGCGACGGCGACCGAGGCCCAACTCAGCCCCCGGGGTGAACAGCGATTTTCTGAAGAGGCTGTATCGGCTTTGGGTCCCTTCGTTGATCAACGTGCAAAGATTGATGCAGAACACGAAGTGGAGAAGTTAGCTCGCTCTCTAAATCGTCATCTCGCACTTGAGCAGGGCGCTCCACGACGCGGCACGGTTATTTCGCGACTAGAGAAAGTGAGGAAAGTCGCGATTTCTCTCGAAAAGCATCTACAAGACCTCGATGACTTGACACTTTACATGTTGAGCACCGGAGCGATGGAAGCTCCCGGTTTTTACGAACTTCCGAAAAAAGCAGGATCTCAAAAGCGTGTCTCTGATCAAGACCCTCGAAAAAACGCAACTGCACGCTTAAGGAATTTCATTCACCGAGTCACCGTGACGCTGGAGATTTTTGAGGGTCGGTTTGCTCCAGATGTTGGCGGAAACACAAACATGTACAAGAAAATCATCGGTACGGCTCGATTGGATCTCATCCAGCAGGGGGTCTTCGTATTCGAAAAGTACAAGAGGGGCATGGCTAGCGGGCATGTCGGTGGGAAGTTTCATAGGTTTCTGCTGGCTGTTTTCGAATACGCTACAGGGAAAGAAGCCGAAACCAACGCCAGACTTGAATCCCACTTAAAGCCTATGCTGAAGGCATTTCGTGAAAGGCGGGAAGGAGACATTGAACTCGAAAAAATTTGGCTGGCCCTTCAAGCCGCCAAGTCAATGATGCCGCGCGATGAAGCGCGGATGAAGCGCTTAGAAGCCAAGTTTGCCAACAAGCTTGAATCGTTGGGTAAGATTTGGTCTCGTTTCGTACCCCAAATGCGCGACTAGGCTGCCTACTGGCACGATGAGGACCGAGGTAGCCGACGTGAACTAGCACTCGATGCCGGGTAACTCACCGGTTAACGCTGTCGGGAAGCTGGTTGTGCGCGCGATCACCACGCTTGAATTGCTCATAGCCTTTAAGGCAATCGGATTGGTCGACGATTTGCACGCGACCGAACGGCGCGTTTGCGCCGCACTTCTTGATCATTACAACAGAAAGACCGGCCAATGCGATCCCAGTCTCGGCACAATTGCAACTTTGTTGAACCTGGATAGGCGAACCATCATACGGTCCATTCAGAGCGTGGTTCGCAAGGGCTACTTCTTCAAAGACCGGCATGGCGGCAAGTTCCATCGGAACAGCTACGAGCCGAACTGGAATAAATTTCAGGCAGTGGAGTCCGCGTGGTGTTTGAGCCGTCAGAGAAGGGCTGAACAGAAACTGTCACCTTCGAGGTGTGTTTCGCGTCACCGTGATGGTGACGCGGGTGTCACCCAAACCTGTTCTAGTAATTTAACATTCGAAACCTTCACCGAACCGGTGACGCCACTGACACCGGATGTTTCGGAAACCGCGCAAACCTCCGACACCGCGAAAATTGAATTGGTCTTCAAGGCGCTAGCAAAGCGCATGCGCAACAATGACTACGCCACACTGATCGGTGGAATTAGCGTTCTAGAAGTTCATCCGCGCAAGATCGTCTTGGAGGCGCCGAGTGCATACGTGCGGTCGAAACTTCTTGGTTGGTATAACAACGACCTTACTGATTGCTTCCGAGCTTACTTTCCCAACGTGGAATTGGACATTAGGGTCCGGCAATAGTCACAAACCGTTGGTTATCCCCTGGGGGCGGGTGAAAAGTCTGGAGGCCCTGAGCGGATACCGGTGGCCAAACCTTCATACGCAAAATGTCGAAATTAAAAAGAAAAAGCCCATTCCGCCGCGAGCGTTCGACTGATCACATCCGACGCGGCGTGCGCGACCTAGGGGCTAAGAAGTACGAATCGCAGCATTGAGCCCTGGCTACTTCCTAGGCTAAACTTTCGCGATATGCGTTCAGCCGAGTCAATTCGGGTACAAATGACCTTATCAGAGCTCTAACTGGCCGGTTTTTGACCGTTTGGGTGTTAGCGCCTTCGGACGGTTCCGAGTTTAGCCCTTGCTGCCAGCAAGGGCTAAACTCGTAGCGACAAATGGCAAAAGTGGCCGCTTCTAAGTACCCGTCGATTTTTGATCAAGCATGAGTGCCACCTTGAACTTCGCTTTAGCTTTTTTCTCCGACGTTTGAGTTTCTGGCAAAATCTGCCAAAGCGGTCCCAAATCGTCATGTGGTCTCATCTACTCGCCTTTGTCTGCGCGCTGATCCTGCTGCCCGCCCAGGGCCTAGCCGGTGTTAAGGCGCTCGCTCCGTCAGCGCTAGTGCTGGTGATGGACGATAAGCGAAGTGAATCTGCCGCGTTCTTCTCGATAGCGAACGATTTCAGACCATGTCCGCGAAAGGGATCGATCGAATCCAGCTCGTCTGCAGTCGCGACGTTCAGATCGAACATCTACTTCTCTGTGAAGAAGGTAAGAAGCACTTTGCCTTTCTCACCAACGAGGCAAAGAAAAGTACGGCGGGTGTCGGATTTGCCCTTTTCCAGATAGGCTTCTCCAATAACCACCATGCGCACAGGCGTATCTTCAATTTTTGTATTTGCCTTGGCGATCGTTAGCCCATCTACATCTAGCCAAACGTCTTTAACATCTGGGCTTGTCTCTTTTAACGCAAGCAAACCGGTCGTTCGACATGCGTCAACCTCTACCGGGACTTGAGCCGACAAGGGAGTGCTTAAAAAAGCAGCGGCAATAATCGCGAAAATGGCGGTTTGGCGCATTGGGTCTCCTTTGCGCAAAAGGCCACGTGGATTTGCCACGTGACCTTTTGGTCGACCGCCCCCAGGGGGTTTGAGGGTCGTATCGTGGAGCTCAACGCTTCAACCTACAGAGTGTTCCTACCGGACGACAACATTTGCGAACGCGCTTGGTCCGCCTGAGAGATCAGCTCCTGCGCACCCGTTCAATCGGCGTACTCGGACAATCCCATCCGGTCCCTTACCAGCATTGCGAATTTACGGACTGATAGTATCGCGTGGATAGTGGTGATCGGCGGACGCGAGTACTTCTCGATATTTCTGCGAAGCGCTTTATGGGCGTGCGAGGGGTGGTATAAAATGGAATGACGACTTTCAGTGTGCATCACATAACCCGATATCGGTATAGGAGGCCGGTCGAACTAGGTCAGCACCAAATTCTTTTCCGGCCACGTGACAGCTTCGACCAGCGACTTTTGGAATGCAATGTGACCATCGAGCCCCGTCCTTCAATGGTTCGTTGGATCCATGACGTGTTCGGAAATTGCGTCACGCTCGTAGAGTTCGAAACGGCTACAGACAATTTGCTTTTCAGCAGCCACATTCGACTCGAACACACTCCGGAAAATGCCCCAGATTTTCGGATCGAAGAGTACGCAAAGCAGCATCCCTTCTCATATTTAGGCGAAGAGCAGCCGGACCTACAGAGCTATATTCGTCCGCATTATCCTTTAAGCGAAAAGGCTCTTTCGGATTGGCTGCATAGCTTCTTGGGATCTTCGCCAACGACGCCCACGGGGCAGCTTTTAATGACGCTAAACGAGGCGATCGCCGAGGGCTTCTCGTATGTCCGCCGAGCGGTGCCAGGCACGCAGACACCGAGCGAGACGTTGTCTACCGGCCGGGGGACTTGTCGCGACTTTGCGCTTCTAATGATGGAGGCCGCACGGCAGCTCGGCTTCGCAGCTCGCTTCGTTACCGGATACATCTACGTGCCCGATCGCGATGGGCCAAAGCTGTTGGGCGGCGGTTCAACCCATGCCTGGTGTCAAATTTATCTGCCTGGCTCCGGCTGGGTGGAATTTGACCCAACCAATGGAATTGTTGGCAATCGAGACCTCATCCGGGTTGCGGTAACCCGAACACCCGATCAGGCAATACCGCTTTTCGGGACCTTCTACGGCGAAAGTGCCGACGAATTAGGCATGGAAATCTCGGTGAATGTGAAGCGCGATCGACAATAGGAACTTTCTTGAACCATGCAGATTATCGCGACGACCAAGCCTTCTCGAACAAAGACTTACAGTCGACGGCGGTACATCTGTCGACAACGAGGTTTCCGTGAAAATACAAGCCGGCTTCGATATCGCTTACGATTTTGTGCAGCCTACACCAATTGTATTCATGCTGACGGTCCATCCGTCGCGGCAGCACGACCTTATTTCGCGCCATTACTTGGAGACTTCGCCCGACGTGGTCCGCAGCGAATATCGCGATGTGTTCGGCAATGTTTGTACTCGCGTACACGCGCCTGCGGGAAGGCTTGAAGTTAAGACCCAATTTCTAATTCGAGACAGCGGCGAGCCCGATGTTGTTGCTGTGTCCGCTTCGCAGTTCGATGTCTCTTCTCTGCCGAATGAGGCGCTGCAATTTCTCTTGCCAAGCCGCTATTGCGACACTGAGAAGTTATCCGATATTGCTTGGTCGCTGTTCGCCAATACCAAGACAGGCTGGGAACGGGTGCAGGCGATCTGCGACTATGTTCATGAACGTATCGTGTTTGGATACGAAAACGCTCGCGCTGACCGTACTGCGTCGGAGGGCCATAGCGAACAAGTGGGCGTTTGTCGCGACTTCGCCCACCTTGCAATTTCGCTTTGCCGTGCGATGAACATTCCCGCTCGTTATTGCACAGGCTATCTGGGAGATATTGGGGTGCCTAAAGACCCTGCTCCCATGGACTTCAGCGCGTGGTTTGAGGTTTTCTTAGGCGGACGATGGTTCACGTTTGATGCTCGGCATAATAGGCCACGCGTCGGACGTATTTTGATCGCGCGAGGTAGAGATGCGGCGGATGTCGCGATCTCGACAAGCTTCGGCCCGGCAAAGTTGGCGAAATTTGCCGTCATGACCGACGAGTTTGAGGAAGGCGTCCGCGTGAAGAGATTGAATCGAGAGATGCAGCAACAGGCAATTGCTTGACGCGTTTTGGGCTCACACTGACGCGGGCCGTTGTGAGGAGTCATGTTTTGGGCAAAACGCCGGTTTAGCGGAGCTGACGCTGCGCAGTACCAGAACAAGGTAGCGCTGTTGCAGACTGTTTTTCCTAACCACCACGACGAGTTTGTTTTTGTGTGCAAAAACACCGATACGCCCGGTAACGCAGATTATTACGTTGGCGTGCCTCTGAAAGACTTACTCGTAGCATTTGATGGCTTTGAAAATGTGGATGAAGGCGGACTGCCTCGCGAGATTGATGCGGTATTCGTTGCGGACGCAAACAGTAATGCCAGATTTTCAGTACGATCGACGTGAAGGGTTTCGCAGCTAGCCGCTGGAATGTCGCCCAAACTGGCTTGCCGACGATTAGAGAACTCAAGGACACGATTGCTGGAGTCCGTTGCTACTTCGGCCGAGACCCTTGAAGCGGTACCACCGTTCGCACCAGCCGTCCGTAAATGGGAACAAATGTTCCTGCTGTCGGTTGTCGATGCGTCAGCGATTCGCGTGTTTGCAGGAGGTCGAAATGCACAAACAAGGATCCCAGATTGCTGAGACGCCTGTCGAAGCGCGGCAAGGATTTCTAGACAGACCGGTGCTTGTCGTGTTGATCACTAGCGTCGCGCTTACGGTTTTAGCGCTTTTTGCCAGTTACGCCGGCGTGTTTTAGAGGGTGAATGTAGCTCTACAAAACCAAGAAGAGGCCCTTTGATAGGGCCTTTTTTGTTGGCTTGCAGCGCCTTGGCCTACGCAGGAGGCGTTCGGAGAATGGGTTGGCGCAGGACGATTACCGAGCACCCTTCCAAGTGCACGACGTCGAGCAGGTTGCTGTGTTTCCGGCCAAGCATGATTTGCAAACGTTGACCCATTGGCTCATCTGCTTCGAGTCATAGTTCTCGTACAGTTTCGCAATACACACCCGTTGCGGCCCTGTGTGTATCTGAACAGCCGACAAGCAACGTAAAGGTTAGCAAGTGCATGCCCAACGTGCGAATGGCAAGGCTCCTCATCGATTCGGAAACGATATGATGCCCGACTGTTCAGCCGTCCGACATCATGCGTTTTCGCTATCCGTGCACCGCCACGGAACCTCGCTTGCTCATGTGAAGATAAGCGGGATTGAATTCCCCCAGAGAGATGAGGCGATCCCAGTCCATCATCACCAGCTGACCGTCGATATGGTCGACGTATCCAGTCTGGCGAAGTTTCTGCAACGTCCGATTGGTTGTGACGATCGACATGCCAAGAGTATCCGCCAGGATGCCCTGCGTCAGCGGTAGATAACATGATCCGCGCTTGGCCAGATTGCGCGCGCGCGCGGTAATACTGCTCGCAAAAGAAATGGGACATCCGCGGCATCGGCATGCGCGCGCTGTTGTTGACCACCGCCTCTCGAAAAATCGAGGCATCGATCAGGGTCTCGCGCCAGAAGGCAAAGCCAACCGCAGGGCGATGTTCGAACAAATTGATAAGTTCACGATGGGGAATGAGCCCCACGTCCGCGGGCCCAACCGCGCACACTGCATGGTCCATCTCCTCAATGAACAGACTTTGGGCGTCTGGCATTTCTCCGGCAATGTGAAAAGAGATGTACTGCCGGCGACCATTCGGCAGCGTCTGGTAGCGGCCGACCATGCCCTTAACAACGACGACTGAGACATCCGGTTTGTCCCCCTGACGAACGATGTCTTGGTTGGGAGCGTAGGAGCGCGGCTCACAACTAAGCAGCCCAATTTGCCGCAAATCCTCTGCGGCAAGTTTGGAATGAGCCACTAGCTTCTGTTTCAGCAAGGCGTGCATGAATCAGCAACGCTGATGCGCCGCAAGAGCTCTTTTCAAAGTTAAGTCGTCGTAGCGGTATCATCTAAGCAGTGTGGGGGTTGCTATCGCCGGCAGTATACGTCGTCTTGACCGCTGTAGTTTCCCCAAAAGTCAAAGCCTGCGGTTGGAGTGCATCCTGCCGGAACTGGTCCGCAGCCGCCATAGCCACAAGCCACACCACCGTAGGACCCACGGGCGGGATGAGCGCGGCGTTCCGAATGTATGTGCGAACGACGATGCGCCTTGGCGTTTATCTGCTTTCGTGCCGCCGACCATTCGGTCACTGATGGCGAGATTTTGGAAGCCATTGCGGTAGTTACAGACATCATTGCCAAGATCGCGCCGGCGGCGACCGCTGTAAAAATTGACTTTTGCATAGCTTGCTCCATCGCTGAGTCTTTCGCTTAACATCACCTCGACGGTGTCGTTCCTAACGAGCCGACTGATAAAGTGCTTCGTAGAACCGCCGCCCCCAGCGACAGGAGCGGCGGCCCAACCGCAGATGCGCTAGACCAAAGGGGTCTCGGCCTAACGCCAGGTAAAACTAAGTGAGTCGCCTCCTGGTCGAATTTAAATTCGATAGGTTCGCCGTTTAGGAGCCATCTACATTTCCAGGCGTTATGCAGTGATGGTGACCAGCAACATCATCGATGTTTTTATTCGTTCAGCGGGCTCGGACGTTGAACTTTTGGGTTTCGAACCTATCCCCTTTGGTCTTTCGTTTCGAGTTCGCGTCAAAGGTGACGGCAAAGCAAAGCGCATTAATGTTTTTCGCGATGGTCGCGACCTGTCATCAAACGACTTGGCCCAAGAGGCAGGAAGCGGGGCCAAAATATGGGCTCAGGCTCGCTTGTCCAAGCAGGACGCTCGCCGCCGATCGGAAGGAAAGTCCGTCTGACCTGTAGCATTGCTGCTTTAGCCATACGAACGCCGAGGAATCCTCAGTCTCGTTGGTGTAGACGCGAACTGTCCTGCCAGCCACGCGCAGCCAACCAGAATAGCACCTGCCTTGCAAAGAGCAGCTGCTGGAACTGTTAGCGTGACGGCCCGTTGAATGCTCGGAGCCTCTGCTCGCCGTTACAAGACGGCGCCTGTAGCGGATAGCCAAAGGCCTTGGGCCCGGTGTTATTCTCTGCCAGCGCATGCACGGATAGCCAACGGCGGGCTCCCTGCCGGGCGGCTATTTTTTCCTGATGCCCGCCAAGGCACGCGCTATCCATCTTCCGGATACCAATATGTTATTTGCCCAGCCCCAACGTTTGAGCGCCACACAATAGCAACCGCCTCCGAAAAAACTCGCGGAGCCTTCCAAAGCCGCACGTTCATGACGAACTCAGCGGCTTCCTTAGCGCTGCTCGCGGCACACCTATTGGCGGCCCTGGCTCACCACAAACTTCTACGAAATAGGTGAACCCATTCCTCAACGCGGAATAACGTTTTCTGCAGCGCGATGTTCTTAAGGTTCGAGGACCAAGGAGTTGGGAACATGGGTGCTCAATCCTCCTGAATGCTGCTCGGTTCCTTCCACCCGTCTGTCAATTTGAAATGCAAAGAGCTGCGAGAGTACTAATCTGGCGTCACTGGTCTGACGGTTAAGGAACCAACAGAGGGTCCTGAGGTTTGCATCCGCTGCCCTGGGCCACTTAATCTCTCGATCATAATGGATGGCGATGATCATCTCCAAAATCATAATCGTGGTATCAGCCTTAGTGGTTTGCAGCGCGCCAGCTTTCTCGCAAGCCGCCGCGTCCAGCATTCTCAAATCGTTTGACGGCAAATCTCTGCAGCTCAGTTGTCGAGACGGGACCGTTGCACGTGGTTCTTACCGCGCCGGCAAGCTCACGGGCAGTTATCAAGGTCCAAACCAGCAACCGCGACGAGGAGTTGCGGCTTTGCGAGCCGAAGGGTCATTTTTATGCGTGACTTCTCGCCGTCTCAATAATGGAGCGGAGCGTTGTTTCGGTGTTGTTCAGATCAGTGAGAAAGTATTTGGATTTACAGTCGGAGTGGGGCTCATCAACGCTTGTGAAATCGCCGCGTCCTAACAAGAGCTCGTCAACTGATGAGCAAGCAATTGGTTACAATTGAGCACTGCACGCATATAGCAGCGCTAGGCTAAGCAACAGGCTTACCACTAGCGATCCTGCACATCCCATTCGATTGGAAAATAATAGAAACATCAACGCATATTGGTCGGCGACCGACCGGTGCTGTGATTGTCAGGTCCTTTCCGCTCGCGCCGAAGACCTTCAGGGAGACTTTTTGGACTCACCGTGACGCCCGGCGTTCTTATCTAGCGGACCTTTACGTTCCCGCCGAAGACCTTCGGGAAGGTTCGACTGGAGCGGGTCGGTTTCTGGTTGATCACCGCGAGGCATGCCATCCTTATTCACGGCGTCATAAACGCCATCGCAAACATCTCGCAGGTCGCTGTCGGGCTGCTTTTCTTTTTCCATGTCACGTCAGCTTGTTGATGCCTTCAATGGGGCCAGGGTCGCTTTCAGCATCCTTTTGTCGCTGCTCCTTGCCTTCCTCGCGCAGCTTTCCGTCCCCTGTTACTTCCGCAACCGCTTCTTTGATCTTTCCGGCGACTTTGTCTTTGGTCTTTGTCATCACAAACCCAGTTGTTCTTTGAGCTCATCGATTCGCTTTGACGCCTCGGCCTTTGACAGAGTGTCGTCAAAACTTTCCTCGTTATGTGCCTGCTCGCACAGCGTTTTGAGATAAGACTTCTGCGCGCCAGTCATCGGCTCATCGCCAGACACCCAGTCATCGGGGTCTTTCTCAGTGTTGGAACTCGAATCGGTCTTAGGATTCATATTGAGTGGTCCCTTTCCGCATAAATGCGCCGGTTCATGGATTGTTCCTGTGGCGAAGCGCACTCGATCCTGCATTCCGATCTGCGGCAGGCTTATGTGTTGCTCAAGTCTTGTGTGAAACGTTTCTCGCGCTTAAGGCGCGCATCCCAGCGTCCATCATTTTGAGGGCGTCCGTTTCCCCTTCGGAAGCGGCGCGCAAGATTGCGGAAGTCAGTGTGTCCCGAGCATCAGAAGGCACGCGAAGCGGCAGTTCGTTCAAGCATAGTTCCAACGCGGCCGCCATTGCCTTGACCCTTTCCGGGCCAAAACTCGCGGAAGCAGAACGAGAAGGGAAGGCCAGTACGTTGGATGGCGAAACCGAAAGTTCACGAGCCGCTTTCAAAGCTCTCATATAGATCAACGCAGCATCCGAAATCGCCTCGCCGTCATATTCGCCGCTCCGTTCGATGGTGACTATTCGGGCGGCTAAAAGCTTTCTGTTGTCTTCTGTCGCATTTTCCGTGCCTTCGATACGCAGAAACTCAGACCACGTGAGATCGAAAATCTGTGCGAGTTCGCGAGGGGTGTTTGACACAGAATACAATCCAGTTGGGGAGGTGCACGGAAGCGTGAAAGGCGTTCCGCATGGCGTAGGACCGATATCAGTGAACTGTTTGCTCAAAAGGCCAAGCGGGCTTTACACCGCCTGGCCTTTTGATCGACAGCCCCGTGTTGAGCAGGGCTGTCGTGAAAGGAAAATGCTCATGTGTTGGGGGCGTTCCGTGCCGCGAGAAAGAAAGGTTTGGCGCAGCCGACAAAAAAGCCCCGCCAGGGACGGGCCCGGCGGGGAGGTGCCTGATGAATGAACCAACTTCAGGCCGGAGTAGGACTCGATAACACTTGTCGTTATGAAAAGTTCTAGCTACTTGGCTGCTCCACCTGCGCTTCCACCACCGGCTCCAGCGCCAGCGCCCGACGCGCCGGCTGTGCCACTGCCGCTTTCTCCCGGTGCAGAACGAGAATTGGTTACATTACCTCCCGGACCGGAAGCGGACCCGGACGATCTTGTCGAGGCCTTCGCTTTGACCTTCTTCTTGCCCGCCACAAGAATGGGAGCTTCAGAGCTGTCATTTTGAATAGCCGCAGCCGGGTTGTTTACCGGTGACATCGCCTGGCTCAAAGAAGTCGACGCGAGAAATGCTCCCGCCGCGACTAAAACAAATGCTTTCTTCATCGGGGTCTCCTTCGTTCGCCCGACGATCAACGTTCCCGAGATTTGAGTGTTCCTAAAGCAAAGCTCGGCTCAGAAAGACGCCGCGCGTGAAGGCGTTCTGGATCGAGCCTAAGTTGACCGCGCAGGTTGAGTACTGCGACGTCAAGGCGGAAGGCCCTTTGCGGCACGCCTCCTTCGAGGGAACAGGAACTGGGAGGAACTTAATCTGTTACTGACCTCAACGAGGTAGCGAGGTTCTGCGATGGCAACGAACAAACCGACCGGTGATAAAGCGCGCAAGGGCGCCGTAAAGAAGCGTTCTCAGTTGAAAACGAAAACACAGGGCAAGGATAGCTGGACAAAGCGCTCAAATGAGTCGGGCAAGTTTATGGACATCAAGAAAAGCAAGAAGAAGTTCAAAGGCGTACGCCGCGAAAAAGCGGCGAGATCGGGGAGTTGAATTCTTATGGCCCTGCCGGAACGTTCGCAATATGCGGGCTCCCACAGCAAACTGAAGGAAGCCATCGCGCGCCTCGAAGATGTAAAGCGTTTGCTCAAGGAAATTCGAAAGTCGCCAATCATGTCCGATGCTGATGTTTCAGCGGGTATCGAGAAGACGTTGCGTCGAGCAAAGAGAACGCTTCGCGCAGCGCAACAACTGGATGCCCTTTGGCTCCGAACCTAACGCTTGGATCGCCGAAAAATTTGAAGATCCAAAGGTCTTTCTGATGCCCCTTAAAGAACAGCTGAAAAATTTTGCGAAGAAAGTTGTTGAGATAAAGCCGACACCGGACACTTTAAGGGCGGCGCTTCGCCACCGCAAACCGCTCGCGCTCAAATTCGTGGACGACGGCATTGTCCCTAACAATGCGCGCCGACCGCTGCTCGTTTATCGGGGTGTAATTCGATTTCCTGTCAAAGGTTTCGACTCCGCGGTTGTGATGGATAGTCTTTTCGAAGCCAATCGGTGGGGGAGGTCATGGCGAGACACCGTCTATGATTTCGTGCACTACCACTCAAGTGTTCACGAAGTTCTGGGTGTCGCGCGCGGAAGTGCGGTCATAGAGTTTGGCGGAATCCGCGGGCGCAAACTCCGAATGAAGGCAGGCGACATAGCAATACTGCCGGCGGGCACCGGACACCGTCTGATTGAAAGCAGTCGTAACTTCCTGGTCGTCGGTGCGTATCCCGCTGAAGGCAAGTACGACGAATGCACCGACACGCGGGATCGCGTAAAGGCCCTAGGCAGAATCGCGAGAACTCCGAAGCCAGAAGCCGATCCCGTCTTCGGAAGAAATGGTCCTTTGCTTCGGCTATGGCGTTAACGGCCAACTTTGGAACTTCAGCTCCCGCAAAATCGAATCCCTGCTTTGCAATGGAGGGGAATCTCAAAGGTCTAGGAGATTCCCAAATAGTGGGTCGCGAGGTGATGATGACACTGGTCAACGAACGCCCTTCATGGCGAATGATCGAGCGCTGGGCCATCCAAACACTGCTGGAGGCCGGGGCCATTAAAAAATGTCACCACCACGGCTATATGCAGTGCCGGGGCGATCCGAACGCCCACATCGTAGCGTTTGGCGCCGCACGCGATGACCCGCCTATTGGCCTTTCTCCTGAGCAGGCTGTTGCCGCCCTTCAAGACGTGCTTGGCGGTGTAGGTGATATTTGTCCGGATTGCTGAAAGAGCTCCGTCATCTTGCTGAGTTTGTCTGGGAACTCAAAAGCTAAGACGTCTGTTATCCTGGACGACGGAGTTGGCAGGAAATGGCACCGCGCGCGAACTGGAAGGGCTTTCTTCGGCTCTCGTTAGTGACGTGTCCCATTGCGCTGTTTCCAGCCACCTCGGAAGCCGAAAAAATTAGCTTCAACCAGATCAACCGTAAGACCGGCAATCGCATCAAGTACATCAAGGTCGACGCCGAAACTGGTGATGAAGTCGAAAGCTCTGACATAATAAAAGGCTACCAGGTTGATGAGGGCAATTACGTCACCATTGAAAAAGACGAGTTAGCAAACCTTGCGCTGGAGTCGACCCGCACGATCGACATCGAACACTTCGTGCCTAAAGCCGAAATAGACGAGCTCTATGTCGATCGTCCATACTACATAATTCCTGACGGTAAAATCGGGCACGATGCTTACACTGTTATTCGCGAAACAATCAAAGCAACAGACAAAGTCGCGCTTGGACGATTGGTTCTCACCAATCGTGAACATATCATCGCCCTTGAGCCCCGCGATAAAGGTCTGATGGGGTTGCTGTTGCGATATCCCTATGAAGTGCGGCAGTCCGGCGAATATTTTGATGAAATACAGGACGTAAAAATTACCAAAGACATGCTTGATCTCGCCAAGCACATCGTGGACTCAAAGTCTGGGCATTTCGACCCTTCCCAGTTCGAAGACCGCTACGAGGCCGCGTTGACTGAATTAATCGAACGAAAGCAAAAGGGATTGCCAATGCCGAAATCTAAACGCCCCACAGGCAGTAATGTCGTGGACTTGATGCAGGCGTTGAAAATGAGCATTGATGGCGGAGGGAAGACGCCAAAGGCGCAAGGTCAAGTCGCGAAAGACGGGAACGAAGCGCAGAGCCTCTTAAACTGGTTCTAAGGTTTATCGTTTAGGCATTCGGCCCACGTTTATTCTACTAGAAAATCTTCTTGCGTGATTTGTCGAATGACCAGCGCCAATACGGCCGGTCAGGATAACGTTTTTTCCTTGGCGTTTTAACAACCGGCCGGCGGACTTCTTCGCCGTCATCGTACGTCGTCACTAGGACTCGTTCATCGCCCTCTTCCACGACTTCAATCTTCACGGGCTTCTTCATTTGGAGGAGCTATTCTTAACGGCAGAGCAAGTCTCTACTCGGAAACGACGAAAAATTACCAGGTGAGGACTTAGCGCGTTATCTTGCATTTCCATTGCAGAGCCTCCGCCCGCCGTTAAACGACGGCGCCTGAAGCGGATAGTCAAAGGTCGCAAGGCCCGCTGTTATTCTCTGCCAGCGCATGCACGGATAGCCAATGGCGGAGGCTCCACTATCCTCACGCGCTTATATGGCGGAGCGAAGCGCCCAAAAGTGCCGGCTCTCTAACCAGCAGGACTGCTGTTATTTGGAGGCGACATTAGTCGCTTCATTTCTGCGAGCATTCGATAGTCGCAAGCTTCTTTGAGAGTAGCTGTCCGTGCGTTGCCCACCGGCATTCGCAGGGCGTCGGCAAACAACTCGCTAGCGCGAGCTTGCGCTTCTTCGAAAGACATCGGGGAGACATGCGTTCGGATTCGCGTTTTGAAAGGTGTCAACTGACCCATAATAAACTCCGACCAGAAAGTGGTCTGCCCTGTCTTAGTCTGACTCCGCTCGCCGCCAGCTGTCATTATCAATTTTTAATAGCAGCTAACTCAAGTCACGGCAGTTACTCAACTGCACCGTTCGGCGGTTCTGTCTTCGCGGTGGCAGCTTGCTAGCGACGAAGGCGTGATTTCGAGCCTGAGCCGAGATTTTCGCGCCATTCCTTTCGCCAAGTCGATCGAGGTAAGGTCGCGGCCCTCTCGCTGAACTTGGATACGTCTAGCGATTTCATCGCCTCTGACGAGCACGCGAAATGACAGTCCAAACGGAATTGGCTCGTAGCTCAACAGCTCGACGTCTGGGCCCGCCGAGCGAGTAAACGCATCCAGAACACCGTTCGTCACCATCAGCGATCAACGCTGATCGCCCAAGATCGCTCCGGAAGGTGGGGAAGAAAGCGCCTGATCGGCTGCTCAAACGCGCCCAAGGTATGGGTCCACCACCAGCAGTTAGGAACGTTTGGTTGTCTTCGTGGTTCTAGCGGCAGTTGCGTAGCGTTGAGTAAGTTTGATGCGCGATTATCGGTACACGTTCGATGAACGGGGAAGGCGTGTCCTTTCAGGCCTCAGCTTCGAGGAAACTCAAGAATTTGAGTTGCTGACCGCGGCGCTGCCGCTAGACCGGACAAGTCCGGGCATCGCGGATGGACCATTGCCCGAGGACCTTCGCTGGTGGGACCTTTTTAGCAAGTACGAGGCCTCATTGCGGCGGCCGCAACGTTACAAGGTTCGCTAATAGCGTAGGGCTGCAATGGCGTCTCTGGACGACTCGGGTTTTAATGCCGTTCATCTCTGCATCGATATGCAAGTTTTGTTTGCTGATGGCAGTCCGTGGGCAGTGCCCTGGATGCAGCGAACACTGCCCGTCATCACGCGACTCGTTGAACATGCGCCGGAGCGGACAATTTTTACCCGCTTTATTACGCCTCAAACCCCTGACCAAGCCCGCGGAATGTGGAGGCGTTATTACCAGAAATGGGAGGCACTCACGCGCGAGCGAGTAGATGCTTCGGCTTTTGAAATTCTTCCGCCGCTTCGAAAGTTCGTTCCGCCGGCGATGGTGATCAACCGCTTTGTCTATTCTGCTTTCGGCAGCGGCCAGCTTCACGCGCTGCTCAAGGACAAACGCGTTGATACCCTGATCTTCAGCGGCTCGGAGATTGATGTGTGTGTGCTGTCATCGATCTACAATGCCATAGATTTCGGCTATCGCGTTATCGTCGCAAAGGACGCTATCAGCTCTTCATCTGACAAGTCTCATGACACCATAGTGAGTTTGCTCGAACGACGTTTCGACATCCAGATTGAGGTTGCCACAACCGACGAGATAATTGGTCGCTGGTAGTAGGGCCTCAGATTCTCAGTCTCGCGTCAAAATTGTCGACTGGTCGCCGGGCTAATGGCGCGTCAGGTATAGGTTGAGTAGTAACGGACCGGTCAAGTCGTTGCGTTACCGGAACGGCGCCTTCGCAAGATCCAGTCCGCGCTATCCTGTTATCTTGGGCGTTGTGGCCGAAGGCGCGAGGAAAGCGATCGCGCAGCACGTAAAACAGGATTCCTAGCACCATCGCCAGGCTCACCGCGTTAGCAGCAATGATGACGTAATCGTGCTGCATGAAGCCGTAAGCCGCCCAAAGCGACAGTCCAACGCTCAAAATGATAAACATCTTCAGCGAAAGATCGCCGGCTTTACCGGTCGTCCAACATTTCTTAAGCTGCGGAAAGTTGGCAAGGGTGGTGCAGACTGCGGCTGCAGAGCCGATGAGCGTGTTCAGGTCCATCTTCAGAAAACGCTGTTGAACAAGGCGTGTTCCTACCTCCGGCGACACGCTTCTTCGTGGAAACATAAGAAACCCGCAGGCCATGCAGACTGCGGGTTTCCGGAGGGGCCGCTTGGGAGCGGCATTGGCCAAGGTAACGGCTGCTTGGCCAATCCGCTAACCTTCCACTCGCCGGTAGTGTTCCTAAAAAAGTGAGAGCCCCGGAGTGATCCGGGGCTCTGGCCTGTCAGAGTACATCCGTCTGTTCAGGCTGCTTCGCTAGTCTCCGCATGCATATTAACTTCGGCTTCCGCAAGTTGCGACAGCGCGGCATCGGTGTTCTTTTCTTCCTTCAAAGTGGCGTCGAGCAATTTAACGGCATCCTTGTAACCGAGCTCGTTCGCCCACGTCCGAAGTGTCCCGTAACGCGAGATCTCATAATGCTCGACCGCTTGCGCAGCCGCGAGCAGGCCAGCGTCAAGGGCAGGCATGCCCTTGAACTCGTCCATGATCTCTTTGCCCTCGTCGATGATCCCCATAATTGCCGGGCAGCTTTTGCCCTTCGGGGTTTCATCGATGGAAGCAAAAACCTGATCGAGACGCTCGACCTGAGTTTCAGTCTCGCCTTTATGCTTCTCAAAGGCGGCCTTCAGCTTGGGAGACTGCGCGGCTTTCGCCATCTTCGGCAGCGCGCCGAGAATTTTCTTCTCCGCGAAGTAAATGTCTTTCAAGGTATCGAGGAATAGGTCTTGCAGTGTCTTTGATTTGGCAGCCATGGGCACCCTCCAGAGTTAAAGCGGCGATTCAAACCGAATTGTCGCTTTTTGTTCCTATCCGCGCCGCCGTCTTCGAGACGCTTCATTTTTAATCCGCTGGTGTGCAGCTTCCAGCTCATCGTCGGTACGATCCTCGATAGCCGCAAAGTCATTATCAGCCTCTTTGAGCGCAACGATCAGCTCATCAAGTTTGACCTGTAATGCGAGTGTGTCCCGGTTTTGGGTGTTCTGAATCAGAAAAACCATCAAGAATGTTACGATCGTCGTGCCGGTGTTAATCACCAGCTGCCACGTGTCGCTATAGCCAAAGATCGGGCCCGTAATAGCCCACACTGCAACCGTACCGACCGCCAGCAGAAAAGCGGCAGGCCTGCCCGTCCAAGCCGCCGTCGCATTGGCTGCTTTCGAAAACCAGTTTCCCGAAGTGTGTTTGGTCGTTCGGGCCGGTGTTGGAAGACTGCCGCGCATTGAAGACTGCCGCGCATTGTAAAAACCTACCTCACGACAACTTGTCGCAGCGACGGGGGTTCCGTGGCACACCTCGAAACCGAAATCCGGCAACGACGTTATGCCGTGATGTCACAGGCAAAAACGCTGCATCCAGAGCCGTTTACCTACTTTGTTCAACGCTGTCCGGAAGATGGAAGCAGCAGACCGGTAGCCGTTAGCGCCAGCGATGCCGATGAGGCGGCTCAGGTTATTCTGGGTCAGCCGCTCTCGAGAGCAGGGAACGGGAATCCGGTTGCAGTGGTTTGGCGCGAAGGCCCAGGAGGCCAGAAGATATATTTCTACCGCGATGAATGATCGAGGGTTTGCCGCGTTCGATGCATTCGAGGTTTCGTTGCATCTTCCCAAGCCCGCAGACGGATAAGAATTTGCTTCTCCGCTTCGCTGTCTGAGATGTCTGCGGTGAGCGTTGCGAGTTCTGCTACCACAATTTGGCGGGAACGCTCCATTTCAGAACTCGTTCTTGGCGCCATTAATCGCCAGGTGCGAAGCACGTTTTGCAGCACAACATCTTTATGGCACGGCATGCCCGCGATATTTCATATCGCGAGCGTGTTGGCATTATCAAATTTAATGGTTGTTGAAGATCTCAGCAAGCCGATCAAGGTTTGATCCGCTCAGTAGCGGGGGAGCCTGTGTTAACGCTACCCCGCATCGCGTCGCCTCCCGCCCCACCGGCGCCGATAGTCGGGGCTTGTTGAGCGGGACCGCTCGACTGACTACTCGGAGGAATCGAGGTGCCAGCCGGACGATTGGCTGAATAGTCCTTTTCGGCGCTCGATTCCGAAAAGACCCACATCATAATCGCCGCCGCAAAGCAGACAGCGCCGATGATCCAGATAAACGGCCAGGGCTTATTCATCTCAATTACTCCCATCGAATAAATCGACGGACGCGATACTAGTTCCTTGGTACCTTCAATCACCAATCGAACTAATGCCGCTGACATACATGGCGTCACGAATAGGCAGTAAGCAAAGAAAGTAAAGCTAGCCGTCACGGCTGCCCTCTGCCTTCTGATCTTCAATTTCCTGGTGAATTGCTTGAGCCATCGCTCTATATTGCGATGCTAGACGGCCGAAAGCGGCACGCTTGCGGTGATCCACGCTTGCGGTGATCTGTGGTGAGATTGCTTATGATTTCACAGTCGGCGGCGTCGGCGATTAGTTTTTCCCAACGGGCCCGAAGATCCTGCATCGGCGTTTCTCCCGCAAATGCGCTCCAACTCCTTACATTCCTCTGCTATTCGGTTGTGTACGTACGCTCTTTCTAAATCCGTGAGATTTCCAGAAAGCAATCGACAGTACCGGTCGATGTTGCGCTGATGCGCCACTATCAACGCTACCTTCAATTGCAGAGGACGCTGAGCGGGGTCTGCGACGTCGGCTTGCGCCGACGCCGCATTGTCAAAGCGATATCTCCACCTGCCCGCGCTCGTTCCTCCCCGCGGCGGGGGATCATCGTCGTCCAGTTTGCGCAGAGCTGTCAGTATATCGCGCAAAACGACAAAGTCCGGCAAACTGGGAATGTCTCGCAGCCAAGGCTTTGAGGGAACGGCGTAACGGTCGGAACTCCACGCCGCCAAAATTTCTCGTTTTTCCGTCAGCGTAAGATTGTCGTCACGCAATACATCCTCAGGCGATTGGTAGCTGCCGACGCAAGGCGACGGACCGTCATGACCGAATGCGTTTTCAAGGTTCATGACGCGCCCCCCTTGCGGTCAGCCACCGTCGCCACTCCTAAAGGTGCGAGGTAGTCCTGGTACCAGCCGCGACTCGCTGGGGTGCAAACAGCATTACGCCACTCGAGCCAAGGCATAGTGCCTAATGCAGCAATTTGCGGCAGACGTAACTCAAACGATGAGGATGAGCTGCGAGGCAGAATGCTTCTCTGCTCTTCGCTGATTGCCGCAGAGCTACCGAGTGCGAAGGTTAAGGCAAAAATGGCCGTTGCGATCTTCATTATCATGCGGACCTCCCTTGGTTCTCCTTTCAAGCGGGAAACGCGCGTGCGAATGGATAAGGTCGGCGACGATCAAGTCGCCGCCGACTTTTTGTGATTGCTGTTAAGCTGCCTTTTTCTGGTCCAGCTGCGGAGCTTGCTTGACGCCGTTGATGGCAATACGGCGCGGCTTCATCGCTTCCGGCACCTCGCGGAGCAGTTCAACAGTCAAGATGCCGTCCTTGAGTTCGGCGTTCTTGACCTGAACGTAGTCTGCGAGGTTAAAGACCCGGCGAAAGGCACGCGTCGCGATTCCGCGATAAAGGAATTCGCGCTCGTCCTTCTCGGTCTTCTTTCCTTCGATGACGAGGGTATTCTGTTCAGCCGTGATGGCGATATCGTCTGGTCCAAAACCAGCCGTGGCCAGCGTAATGCGGTAGGCATCCTCTCCCGCACGTTCAATATTGTAAGGCGGATAATTGTCGTCGGCTGCTTGGTGCAAGCTCGCGTCCACAAGGTCGGCCAAATGATCAAAGCCGATGGTGGAGCGCCAAAGGGGGGCGAAGTCGATAGTCCTCATAGCCAAGTCCTCCAAAGAGCAAGTTGGATACGAAGGGCACCCGGACACCACGTCGGGGCGCCCAACCGGACCCTGTCAGGCGTCCGGCGCCGAAAAAACTAGAACGTCCGAAAAAGGTTTCAAGGGGTTCTGAATTTTTTTTGCCAATTAAACGGCCGGACCATGCTCCATAACCAGGGGGGGGGGACGGACTTGTATGCTGCACAAGCGAAATATCGCTTTCACCTTGGCGTCAGGCTATCTTGAAGACGATTAATGCGTTCTCCTAGCGCTCAACCTGCTCAGTTTCATGTGTTGGAGCCTACCCCCACCAGGCTTTGAGCGTCGAAGTTAGTAGCCACGCGAGCGTTATCGCTAGCGCGGCAATGACTATCTCATCGTCGAGGTCGAACTTTCCCATCTAGCCGCAAACCCGTTAGGAGCGCGCTCAGATGCGTTGCCGCGCCGGCGGAGCTAAGGGAATTTTCGCTCCCGAAACGCATCAGCAGCTGCCTGATAAGCTGCCGGGTAACACTCGCGGCCTGAAAGTTCACTCGCTGGGTTCTCACTCATAGTTCCGGCTTTGCTCACGCCTGAACCATTTTCAAGAAGATAGAAACTGAAGCGATGGCCCTGGGTGATGTGTTCGACGATGGCCGCACTCTCCGTAAATGAAACCCGAAAATCAGTCATCGAAGGCGTTCCTTCCCATTCCAAGTCGTCGCGCTTTCCGACGTATGCCTTACGCGAATTTTTGCTTCTTAAGTCTCAGGCTCGGATCTCTTGTCGTTGGAAGATGACATAGCTTGCGACGAACAGCGCAATTGTGCCACCGATCAGCCCGACGATCTGCGGCCATGCAATTAAGAGGCTTTGCGCGAGGGGCAATGGCGCTCCCATTACCGCACCCTGCAACTGCGACAAATAGATAGGTCCCAAAGTGCGAGTACTAGGATTGAGTATCGCGAGGACGACTTCAGCGAATAGCGTCGAAGGCGAAATACGCGCAAGATTTTGGCCTACGGAAGCTATTGTAACCGGATCACTTGCAGTAGAGACCATCTGGATTAAAGCCGGAGCCAGGACCGGCCAAATCAGAGTCAAAAATAGCCACGTCCCCAGAGCTGCAAGAGCTGCTGTCGCTGATGAACGAAACAATACCGAAAACATCATCGCCACGCCTAACCAGACGCCCGCGTAAAACACCGTGATAACCAAGAAGATCAGAGAACGCGCCATTTCCTCCCCTGATGGCGGAAGTCCCAGCACAACGAGCCCGAGACCGACGAGAATGAGCCAGAGCGCAACGAAGCTAACCATAAGCGTTGCGAGTCCTGCGAGGAATTTTCCAGCTAGTAAGGCATCGCGATAGATTGGTTGTGAAAGAATACGAGACAAGGTGCGACGGTTGTGTTCGCCGTTAATGGCATCAAATCCAAGCCCGATGGCAACGAGTGGTGCAAGAAAACTCAAGAATACGACCAATGAAGGCAGCGGCTCCCGCGACTTCGTGAACAAGCTTAAAAAGAGGAAGGCATCCTGGGAGGTCGTGTCGCGCACCTGCTGTGCCGCTGCATAGATCGCCGCGACCGCGGTCAATACCATCAGCGCCTCCAGCACTCGCATGCGGGCACTGGACAAGTTATCCGAAGTCTCCTTCAAGAAGACAGCGCCTAAACCCTGCCACGGGGATCCGCTACGCGGCATTCGCTTGCTCCTCGGTCTTTTCAAGCTTCTGGAAATAGCGGTTGTAGATTGTTTCAAGGCTCGCTTGCTCAAGAGCCAACCTTGTAAGGCGCCCGCCGGCAGCAACCACCGCCTCTGCCGCCTCCGGCCGAACATCGCGATCCGTGCGTAATCGGAAATGGTCCGGTGCCAACGTCTCGACGTCAACCACACCTGGCACGGTCTTAAGAGCTCCAGCGAGCTCGATACCCCGCGCCTCCACTTCGACGACCGCCTCGCCCCCCAGCACCTGACGTGCAAGTTCAGGCACTGTACCCATTAGGGCAATGCGCCCGCCGTTGAAGAGCGCTACCCGATCGCACACGCTCTGGACTTGGTCGAGCTGATGCGAGGATAATAACGTCGTCACACCATCTTCCTTTAGACTTCGGATGATCGCGATTAGCTCCGCGGTCGATTGAGGGTCAAGGCCTGAAGTGGGCTCGTCAAGGATCACAATCTCTGCGCGCTTCATTAACATTTCGGCGATCCCGAGCCGCTGCTTCATGCCCCGGGAAAATGTGCCTGTCTTTTTATCGGCGACGTTTTGCAGGCGAACCCGCTCCAGAGCTCTCGCGATACTGGGCCCGCGCTCATCGCGCGGAATTCCCATCAGCCGCGCCGTGTAAATGAGGTTCTCAGTAGCAGAGAGATGATCGTAGAAACCGACCGCGTCCGGTAAATAACCGACCCTCCGCTTAACGGCGAGCGGCTCGCGCGCGGGATCAAGACCCAGCACGCGAGCGGAGCCCTCAGTGATCTCCGTTAAGCCCAGCAACATCAGAATGGTAGTCGTCTTGCCGGCGCCGTTTGGGCCCAACAACCCAAAGGTTTCACCGCGCTCCACCGAAAAGCTGACGTCAGTTACCGCGGACGCGCCGCCATAACGGCGGGTCAGGTGTTCGACCTTAATGACGTCGTCCCGTAAGACCGCCTCGCTCATCGCCGCCCGAACCTCGCCACGGCGCCGACGAGAACCATCAGCGCCAGACCGATGATGCCGAAACCTGCCAGTCCGTACATGGTGGATGTGGTCACCGCGACACGGAAACTGGCGGAAGCATTCTCGCCTTTTGATTCCGCGCGCAGAGTGGCTGCATAGTCCCCAGCGATAGCTTTCGAAGCTGGCGTCACTAGCGCTTGCACCTCCTTCGTCTGCCCAGGCGCGATCGAGTCGATGATCTTCGGCTCGAAGGTCACCCTCCATCCATTCGGCGCGCTGCCGGAAAGCTCAATCTGGTCAGCAGGGGCAGTGCCGGTGTTCCCCACTATCACTGGAATGGATGTCTCGGTTCCAGCGACAGCGCTGGCGCTGAGCAGGCCTTCCCTGCCGCTTACTTCAAGCTTCGGCTGTCCACTTACTACAAGCGCTACATCAGTCTTTGCAGTCGCATCCTCGGCACGTGCGATCGCGGCTATCTCATATCGTCCTGCCCTGACGTTCCCAGGCGGACGAACCTTCATCTTCACGTCTTTAGATTGGCCAGCGTCGATCGGTATGGCGCTTAGTTCCTGCGCGCCGTACGCCTCGGTAAAGCTGGTGTCAAAATTATTTGGAGCCTGCGCCGCCAGGCTTACGATCACTCGCTTGCCGCTGTCGTTCTTAATCGAAAGCTGGTACTCAAAATTTGATCGTGTAGAGCCACGAAGTTCTGGCAGTTGGGACTGGATTGAGAGCTTCGCCGGGAGGTCCTTCGCAAGTGACACTGCGATTGGCAAAGTCAAACTGGCTCCACCGCCCTCTGCTCGGATGTTTAGCGTTTTGGTACCGGCAGGCGCATTTGCAGGAATGTCGAGCCGCAAGTCGAGGTTTACGCTCTGATTGGTGTTGGGCATCGCAGCCGCGACAGGCTGGCCACTGCCTTGAAGCGTAGCCGTCCATCCGTCCGGGATGTCCCCAACCGAAAGTGCAAGACGTTCGGGTGAGAGGCCGTAATTCTGCAGCTTGAGGGGAATAGAGCTTGTGGTACCCGGCCTGACTGTCACTGCCGGAAAGTCGGAGAGGAGAAATATCCCTTTGACCCCTGTAGGGGCTTCCTGAGCCTGCGCTTGGCTGATTGTTGCCGCGGCCAGGCTGGAAACCAAGACCAATGCGCGGAATGAAGGCTTCATCAATTTCCTCCAGTGTCTTAATTGGGCCTGATGTGATGTCGTATTGCGAGCTGCCTTATTGCAATGCAGTACCGCCCCGGCCGTCATCCGGCTTTCTCTTCCGAAATTTGGGAAGGCCCCGTTCAATCTCGAGCACCCGCCGATAGTTTTTTGCCGGCGTTGGTGCGGCGCGGGCCTGGCGGTCGAGCTCGCGCAAAGCTTCTACGATTTCATCGAACAGAATGATGTTTTTCCCGTTTGGAGCCTGACGGAGCGTAGGAACCGATTCAACGGCGCAGGCATCCGAGGCCCATGAGGCAAGGATCGCGCGTTTCTCATTCAGGGTAAGATCGGGATCGCCCAGCACATCCTTCGGATGATCGAAGGCGTTGGCGGGATGCAGGAGAGAATTGAGATCTAAGACGTCATCGCTTTTGTGAGCCATGCTGTCCTCCGGTCTTCCTAATTTCCTCACTTTCGTTGCTTAGGGACTCGGCATCCGCCGAGCGAAAATCCAGCTAGGCGCGGAACCAGACCGTTCAAGATGCCTTTAGAAAAAAATTTTGTCGGAGCAGGCCGCCGTGATTGTCGGGCTCGACGATCGGCCCCTTCACCACTTCCGTCTCCGTTAGGTCCGATCATTACCCTTGTCCGCGCCAATCTCGACGATGCCTGTCAGGTCGACCACCTGCGAAAAATCCACGAAAACGTTTGGCATGTCGGCAGCGAGCACAGCGAGTTTCGATGCCGTGGCCGTAAACCCTGACCAGCGGGGCCGGAGAGAGCATGCGGATAACAACATTGCTGATTCTTCTGTCCATGACTGCAGTTGAACGCCACCCAAAACTCGTCCGGCACCACGGCGGGGATATCGCTAGGCCGCGTCGAGTGACCGCCAGCTAGAAAGCTGATGCATTTCCTCCTTCGTGACCGCCAAGATGCGGAGCAATCTCTGTCGCTGGTCGTCGGATAGGTTTTCTTGAGCCAGCATCTTCTGACAGTGCCAAAGCACTCGCCGTTGACTTTCAATGAGAAACGAGCGCCCGGTTTCCGGAAGTGTTTGCTGTTTCCCGAGCGCTACTTCAGTCCAGGCCATCTTATGCTCCCGTCGGAAATAGGCTTAGCCATCCGATTGTAAGGAGGCTGAAAGCCAACATGAGCCAAAGCAACGTGTCCAAAAACCTGGACGATCGAGATATCTGACGGGCACTCACCTTTATCTCCCCGGGACTAGCTTCCTTTCTTAAGCCTGAAGAGAGCCTGGCTGCTATTGCCTGCAGCCGGGCCGCCTCGTTGTTAGAAATCCGCGATGTCGCAAAACACCGGACGTCGCGGAGCGAAAAGCGAGCTAGGGAGGCAAAAAAAGCACTTCAAGGGGTCCATTCTAGAAAATTTTAGCCTTGTACCAAGGAGCGCGCGCCCCCTTGAATCTCGAATTTTTCCCAACCAGCTACATCATGCGTCGGGCCAGCCGTGGTGAAGCAGCGTGAATCGCGGCCAGCGCTTTTCCTGAGGGCGCGTCTACAGCCCCAGCGAATATGGCCGCCCTCTCGCTACCAAGCTTGGGCAGCGTTAGTGGGCTGTAGGAGATGATTAACGAATGGGTTCTCCTAATCTTCGGCACAGTTTTGCTGTTGCTCGCAGTCTGGCTGTGGACCGAGTCCTAGACCTGGATCGGCGACAACACCCAACTCGATTTAAGGCGGAGGTATAGACGCGATAGCTGCCCTTCAAAAAGTTTTAGAGGAACTTTTTTACCAGTTTTGATTATTGGTGCCGCTCGTCCCCATTGCAGGAGGAGTTATGAGTCATCGGCATGAGTATTTCAGAGGCAAGGCGGCTGAGGCGATAAAAAATGCCGAGCGGTCGATCAACGGGACCGACAAGACCGCATGGCTTAACCTGGCTAACGGTTGGCTCAGCATGTTGCCTCAGACTACGGCGACGGCGGAGCAGCAATTCGATGCCCGGGTAAAGGCAGACGGCACCGGCCAAAGCGAGAACAAGTCGTCGAACTGAGCGATTTCCTGACATTGAGTAAGTCAGGGCTGGCAATTGCTGCATTCCTAATGCATGAAGCAGCATCACCGAGCGGCCAGTGGCGATTACCGGTGACTGAGAGATGCGACAGCGCTCCCGCCTAGACGCGGAGCATGTCGTGACCGATGAAAAGAGCCAGGAATATTTGTGGGAGCTGAGCGACGTTCCGTGCCCCTTCTGCCCGCGCAACATGCATCTTGTCGGCAGAGAGCGAGTTCAGGCGCAATCCGCCGCGGAATTACTCACCTTTCAATGCGATTGCGGCCAAGTGACATCCAGCACAACTGACAACTGAGGCTCTACTGATTTCGTACCTTTCGCCTCATTCAAGTTGCGTTCGCAGCGTGCTCCCGAGCACTTTGCAAAGAGGCCTCAAGCTCAGCAAGGCCATAGGGTTTCCGCAGTATTGCAAAGCCTTCGCAAATTGCCGATTGCGCGTTCTCGCTGTAGCCCGTTGCCAAGACGATGGGAATACCTGGCCCATAAGAATTTCTAACAGAACGAGCAAGATCAATACCGCTCTTTCCACCCGGCATTACGATGTCGCTCAGGAGCAAATCAATCTTTTCCTCATCAAGTATTCGCAACGCGGACACCACATCGGAGGCATACGAGACATAGTAGCCAAGCTCTTCAAGAAAGGCGCGAGTGACCTCCGCCACGTCGAGATTGTCTTCGACTAAAAGTACTCGGGCCTTGTGCTTCGTGCTGAATGGCGATTGAGGCGAACGGTCATCTTCGACTGTCTCAATTGAACGAGGCAAATAAAGGGTAACCCGAGTTCCCTTGCCGAGATTACTTTCGATATTCGCTGCACCGCCCGCTTGTGTTGCGAAACCATAAACTTGAGAAAGTCCCAGCCCAGTGCCCTTTCCGATTTCTTTAGTCGTAAAAAACGGCTCAAAAACTCGGCTGACGATCTCTGGCGGAATTCCTGCACCAGTATCGGTTACGCTAACCGCGACGAACTCGCCGCTCAGCTTATTTGCGTTAGGCTTTTCAAAGACCACATTGCTAGCAGTGATCAAAAGACTACCGCCACTGGACATGGCATCGCGTGCATTGACGGACAGATTAAGCAAAGCAAGTTCGAATTCGTTTTCATCCACCTTTATACACCATACATCGTCCGCAAGCTTAATTGAGACAGTGATATCGCTACGTAGGCTTGTTTGGAGCATCTCTTTAATAAGCGGCAAGCGCTGGGTTAAATCTATTACCTTCGCTTCATGAGTCTGTCGACGCGAGAACGATAGCAGCTGACGGGTGAGACCGGCACCTCGTCTAACCGCTATTTCGATCGCCTCAGCATGGCGACGCGCGATGTCCGGGGAGAGAAATTTTTTAATTCGTTGAATATTGCCGTCGACGACCATGAGCAGGTTGTTGAAATCATGCGCTACTCCGCCTGTCATTTGACCGATAGCCTCTAGACGCTGTGCTTGCTTAAGCGCTGCTTCGGCTAGCTCGCGGCGCGCTGTTTCTTCTTCAAAACGCTGCAGCCGACGAAGCGAATAGATTGCTAAGCCAAAAATTGCGAGCGCTGCGGGAAAGCCTAATGCGAATTGCAGAAGCGTCAGCCTCCAAAACTCTTGTCTAATGGCCGCCGTTTCAACGCCGGCCTGAACGAAAACTGGATAGCCGTGAACTTTCCGAAAGCCAATTCGCCGTTCAATTCCATCAAGCCCCGAAATCGACAGAAACCGGCCAGCGTCCGCCTGCGCTGGTCCTCTACCGATGACTGCGCTGCGAACCGCATAGTTTTCAAAGGACGTCTCCGGAATTCGGGCAAGCAACGTTCCGTCGGATCGGACCAAGGCGAAAGAGTCTCGGCCTCGGGATAGCTTTCTGTAAAACTCCGCAAAATGCTCAGGCATAACGGTTGCGCCAATGACGCCATCGAAGCTACCCGGCTGACTTCCTTCACGCCGTCCGCTGACCACGAAGAACCGCAGTGACCCAATTTTGGCTTGAACGACTTCGCCGATGTAAGTCCCTTGATCAGCTTCTTTCTGTGTCGCGAAATAGCTACGATCGGAATTATTGAGATCACGAGGAACGGGAAATATGGTGCTTGAAACTAGCGGCCGTCCGTCACGGTCAAAAGCCCAGATCGACTCGATTTGAGGGAGCGCTTGCTGAGTCCTCTTAAATCTAAGGAAAAGATCAGACTCAGACGCGCGAATTTCATCGTCTGTACGGCCGCGGAGTACTTCGTTAATTTCAGAAATGGCACGTTCGATAGTTTGAAAAGCCGTCAGGGCTTGCTCATTTAGAACGTCCAGCGCTCGCTCGATTCTCTCATCCGTTTGTGAGTCAATGGATTGCGCGTTCTGCCAAACCGCGTAACCAAAGATGATCGCCGGGGCAAGGAGGCTAAACGCCGCTATTAGCTGGAGGGGCCGACGGAAACTGGGACGGGAGGTGGTCACAGCGCGACATTATCCGGCAAAATCAAATATTCCAACAAAATCGCTCTCGATGTATCATCGTTGAGGGTAGGAGCATGCGGATGTTTGTTCGTTTCGCTGGCGCTTTTGTGGGAGTCCTGTTCGCGGGCATGACGGTGACGACTGCAGACCACGCCGGTTATCTGACGGCGCCGTTACCATTGACGCCCGTTGGTCAACCCGTTGGAGGCTTTCCCGATGGCGCTCCGGCGTCGCCACCTCCGGAATTCAAGCTAACCCAAGCCGAGACCTCCTTTCTGAAGCAGCGCGGGTTTACTGCCGGCATCGCCATGCAAGCTTTGGATACACCCTGGAATTCACTTCAGGTCGCCGCCATCACTTCGACTCTTGCGAGTCACGGCATTGAAGTTGTGATGGTTACAGACGCTTCTCAGAATCCTTCGCGTCAGGCCGATCATCTCGCGGCAATGATCAGCCGCAAGGTCAGCGTTATCTTCTCGGTCCCCATCGATCCAGCGAGTCAATCCGCAGCATACAAACGGGTGTCCGATGCCGGGATCAAGCTGATATTGATGGACAATGTCCCACAAAATCTGACGCCGGGCAGAGAGTACGCAACGGTTGTTGCTTCTGACAATGAAAAGAATGCTGTTTTTGCGACCGAAGAGCTAATCGCCGGAATTGGCGGTGAAGGCGACATCGGCTTAATTACCTACTTTTACGATTCCTACTATTCGATCGCCGCCCGCCGAATTGGTTTTGAGAAAACCGTCGCATCCCATCCGAAGGTGAGAGTCGTTGCTGTTGAGCGGTTTACGCAGCCCCGCGAGGTTTATCAAAAGACGCTCACGATGCTCAATGCCAACCCTTCAATCAAAGGCATATTTGCAGTTTGGGGAGATCCGGCTATGCAGGCGGTGGCGGCGGCCAAGGCGCTTGGACGCAGTGTGATCATAACGACCAACGATCTCGGACCAGACACGGCAATGTATGTCGCGCGCGGTGAAATTCGTGCACTTGGAGCACAGTTGCCATTTGACCTTGGGATCGCTGAAGCGCAGGCGGCCATTCTCGCGCTGCTCGGCAAACCGGTACCTCCCTACATTTCTTTGCCCGCCCTCCGCGTGAAAAAGGAGAATTTAATTTCGGCGTTGGAGCTGGTAACTAAGCAGATCGCGCCTCCTGGCCTGAAGGAAGCATGCGGTAGCAGTTGTCATTGATTGTCCAGAATATAAACGGCGGATAGTCAAAGATTGTCTTCCATCTGGCATTAGAGCCACCCCGTCGGCCGATTGAATCCGCCTTTACAGAGAATGTTGGATTGCAGTTCCTCTCGCTCCGCCAGCTTCAGCCGACAGAGCGCCATTGCTGGGAGACCCATTACTCCAAAAGCCCTGATTTCTTGGCCGTTTCAATTTGAGCTCTGAACTTTGGACTTGGGACGGAAGCTAATAGGGGCGACCAGAGAAGCAATTTTCTCCGCGTGCGACCTCGCGCAGTAGGGGATAACCCCATGCGGACTGATTGACATAGTACAATTCAAAACGAGTTGCAGAGGCAACAATATTCCATAACGTCCGATCAGCGAAAGTAGATCGGAATCCCGCAGGTTAGCCGGTCAGGATCGGCTTGAGCGTCGCTATCTCCTCGCTGATAAAATCGAAGAAGGCCGACACGGCGGGCGTCTTACGTGTGTCCGGATGTGCCAAAATTCGCCAGCTGCGCGTGAGCTCTGGAACGAGCTCGAACAATCGGACGAGTTCGGGCTCCGCGTCGCCTAACGCGATTGGCATTGGCACAACGGCAACACCGGACTTCGCAACTGATACCAGCCCCAACACGCTGTTAATGCGCGCTGCAATGGGAGCAGCAGGCGCGACCTCGTGCAACCATTTTGCAGCGCGGTTGCTCGCCATCGGGCCGTCAAAACCGACCGTCGTGTGGTGAGGAAGGTCGGCAATGCTCGCGGGTCGTCCGTTACGATCGATGTAAGCCTTGCTCGCATAGACGGACCAAACGGAGTCTGCAATTTTGCGCCCGACCAATACGTCGTCATCGGTATCGCCCGAACGCAACGCGACATCAGCATCGCCCCGCGCGAGATCCACATAGCTGTCGCTCATAACGAATTCGACTCTGAGTGTCGGGTGACGAGCGTGGAAGCGATCGAGTAGGGGCGACTTCATAATCCGAAAGACGATCGGTTCCGGGCACGCGACTCGGATCAGACCAGAATCGCCGCGCTCAATAGTTGCTTTGCGTTGCTCAAACGCAATTGCGGCCCGTTCGATCTGCTCGGCGTATGGCAGCATCTCCTGACCGAACTCGGTCAAGCTGTAGCCGGTTGCGGTGCGTTTTACGAGTTCACGCCCCAAGCGGCGCTCTAACTCCGCAATTCGCCGATGCACGGTCGACTGGCTGAGCTTTAGCGCCTTGCCTGCGGCGATCGTGCTGCCCTGGCGGGCAACAGCAAGGAAGTATTTGACATCGTCCCATTCGAACATAAGGCGATTATGCATTTTTGCTCGACGGACGGCAAACTTGCGGCTGCCGTGCGCCGGGAGGTCGGGGCAATTCTTAGAAGCCGGCGATGACGAGCCGGTCGAGGCGCAACATGGGAGTTCGGACGATGATCAAGATTGCAGGCGTAGCGGGATTGATGGCGTTTAGCTCGGTGGCGAATGCCCAGGATCCTGTCCATACCGACGGTGACAAGTACCGGGTCAAAATCGAGAACGAGCGCGTTCGGGTGCTCGAATACAAGGACCGGCCGGGCGAGAAGACCCACGAACATAGACATCCCGCCTTCGTCTTGGTGGCGTTAAGTGCCTTCAAACGCAAGCTTACGCTGCCCGACGGAAAATCCATGATCAGGGAGTTCAAAGCGGGCGACATGTTCTGGTCAGACGCCCAGACCCACATCGGGGAAAACATTGGTGATACCGAAACGCACGTCGTCATGATTGAGATGAAATAGGCGCTCTGCCCGGTAACAGTTCAGAAGCGTAACGTCCGTCAGGTATTTAGGCGTCGCTGCTGGCTATCCCAGTCTGCCGGCTGCGGCGCCAGCAAATCCAGTAGCCGAAGCCCAGCAGGCTGCTTGCCGTCAATTAGTATGGTCACAAGCGCAGGCGAGAGCAGCGTCAAGCGCAGAATTCGACAGACGTAGGATTCATTTTCTTTCTCGCTCTTCGCCAGTTCGCGGATAGAGCCGAACTGACCGCCTTCCAGCATCTCGCGCCATCGGTGTGCGCGCACGATCGCCTTGATCAGCGCCTCGTCGGTTCTCGCTGGTGGGAGCCATGGGTCAGCGTCAGTGGGTGTGACGATCTGCTTTCGGCCGCCCTGTTTGCGAAAGCTGACAGGGACACGAACCGTCAGCGTGTGACCGTCTTTGCTAAGTACCGGCCTGTTGGCAGTTGGTGTTGAAGCCAAGCTGGTCATGCGGCAGACCGGGCGTCGGATTGCGTGTTCAGATCGCGCACCAGGGATTTCAGGCCGGCGACATTGAGACGAACTTCGACGTGGTCGAGATGAAGTTCGACGCGGTCGACAAGTAGCCGAACCAATCGATGCTGTTCGGCGGGGAATAGCTCTCCCCACAGCGGCTCAAAAGCGGTCAAGGATTCGCGGACTTGAGCTTCGGTTAGGGTATCCAGCGTCTGGCGAGCGGCCTTGCAGGTTTGCACAATGATTTCTGGGGTGCGCAGCAGCGAACGAATCTGGTCGATGACGATGCGCTCGATCTCGGCCGCTGGCACTTGTTTGATTGCAGGTGCGCTGGAGCTCTTCAGGGTCCGCTGGCTAACATAGTACCGGTAGAGCTTGCCGCCCTTCCGCGTATGGGTCGGCGTCATCGCCTCGCCCATGGTGCCGAACAGCAACCCCTTCAGGATGGCCGGCGTCTGGGCCCGGGCGATGCCGGCGCGGCGACGAGGGCTTTCCTTCAGAATCGCTTCAACCTGGTCCCACAGGGCGCGATCAATGATCGGCTCGTGTTCGCCAGGATAGGAAACGCCTTTGTGGACGGCTTCGCCGATATAGGTGCGGTTTCTGAGGATCCGATACAGAACGCCTTTGTCAAGCAGTTGGCCGTATTTGTTGCGGGTGTTCTGCGCGACCAGCTCCCTCGCCAACAGCGTCGCCGAGCGCAGCTTGACGAACCGTCGGAAAATCGACCTTACCAGCTCGGCGTCCTTCTCGTTGACGATCAGCCTGCGATTCTTAACCTCATAACCGAGCGGCGCCCAGCCGCCCATCCACAGACCGCGTTTACGGGAAGCGGCGAACTTGTCGCGGATGCGCTCACCAATGACCTCACGCTCAAACTGGGCGAACGATAACAGGATGTTCAGGGTCAGGCGTCCCATGGAGGTCGTGGTGTTGAAGGATTGCGTCACCGAGACGAAGGTGACGCTGTGCCGGTCGAACACGTCGACCAACCGCGAGAAATCCATCAGCGAGCGGGAGAGGCGGTCGATCTTGTAGACGACCACAACGTCGACCTTGCCGGCCTGGATGTCGGCCATGAGGCGCTTCAGAGCAGGGCGCTCGAGGGTACCGCCCGAGAACCCGCCATCGTCGTAATGGTCCGGGACAAGGACCCAGCCCTCAGCGCGCTGGCTCGCCACGTAGGCCTCACAGGACTCGCGCTGCGCGTCGAGGGAGTTGAACTCCATGTCCAGGCCTTCCTCGCTGGACTTCCGCGTATACACCCCGCAGCGGAGCTTTCGGGAAGGTATCCCGGGCGTCGCATTGCCGAGCCCGGAGCTGGTCGCATTCGGCTTGTAACCGTCAATGGGAGGGGCGGCGCGCGGTCTTGCCATGGGCTTATCCCCGACTGCCTTTTAGGCCAAAGAAGACCCAGCCATTCCATCGCGTTCCGGTGATCTCGCGGGCGATTGAGGACAGGGATTTGAAGGGCCGGCCCAGGTACTCGAAATCATCCGCCCTGACCGTCACGCAGTGCTCTATCCCTTCCCATTCCCTGATCAGCTTGGTGCCAACAATCGGCCGATAGCCACGGCCGACTGGCTTGCTGTCCTTGCTTTCATATTTCTTCGCCATCGCCCTCAGGCGCTCGATGGTCGCCTGGCTGAGGCCGCCATAGGCCAGCTCCTGGATGCGGTAGGCGAGCCGGCTTTCCAGGAACCGGCGGTTATAGGGCGGCGGCTCGGTGTCGAACAATTCGCGCCACTTGGCCTTCAGCGCCGCGGTAGGAGTGGTTTTGAGGGCTGCCAGCTGAGCCAAAACCCTGTCTGTCATGGGCTGTCGTCCTTGGAGAAGCGGGCGACATGACGGCTTTTGGGTACCGATAAGTCGAGCGAACTTTCTCCAGCATTCGGCGAAACAGGACTGGACTTGGGCGTCAAAAGACGCAGAAGGCCGGCAGCCAGAATCTCGGCGATTTCGTTCACATGGTCTCGAACTTCCTCTCGCATGGCCGAGAGAAAACGACCGAAATTCTCCTTGGTCCAAAGATTTCGTTACAATCTGCAAGTCGGCGCAATGAGTCGCATTCGGTCGTACCGCGATCTCCATACGACAGCCAATTGACGGGTTGCCTTTCGTGCCTGATTCGAATTTTGCCCAGAATAGGTCGCTGAAGGATGCGTTTCACAACGATATCCTCAATGACTCCGAACTGCATCGGCTGGGAAAAATAGCCATTCAAGACATGCCGCAGCTCGCGGAAATTTTGCAGAATGGTGGCGATCGATACTGGCCCATGAATTCCTCCGACCTGCTTTGCACCGGTGAGATACAGATGAGTTTTTCTACGATCAGCTTCCTACTACTAGGACGGCTGAGTTCGATAAGCACTTGCGGCAGATCTATGATGCCTTCCTGCAACCGCTAAGGACGGGCGAGATAATTGCGGAGGGCGATCCGTCGCGTCCGAACGATCGGCGGGAAATTCTTCCTACGATTTGGTCGCACAAGCATTACTATTTCGACGTTCGCAACGGCGACGTCGTCGAATGGCGTGATTATGAGGAGGAAATTGAGGTCACGCGCTTTGAGGATGGCCGCGAGAATTATGAAGTCCGATGGCGGGCCGTGAGCCTACGACCGGCAAATCCTGGTCTTATCCTAACGCCGTTTTCCAACCGGCAGCTTCCCTCGAAGGCTGCCGTTAATGCGGATCGAACGATCTCGGCGCGAACAAAATGCCGAGAATGGCTGATCAATGAAATGCGAAAGTGTCCGGCCCAGCGACCCTTCCCAAAGCAGTACTACCGCGATGAGGCTTTTAGCCGCTTCAAGATCGGCCCCAAAGCTTTCGACACAGTTTGGCAGCAGGCAATCGACGCCGCGCCCGCGCCGGCCTGGTCCAAAGCCGGCAGGCCTAGAAAATTACCTCCTCAATAATCGTGCCATGAAATAAATCAGGCCGACTATTTCTGGCCCGCGGCCTGGCCAAGTTTGTCCTCATCGAAACCGATAGAGGACGATACCGATGCTCGTTACTTCAACTCAGCCCGATGCCGACGCGCTCTTGACCGAGCTCCAGGCATCGGAATTTCTCAATATCTCAACTCGAACGCTCCAGGCGTGGAGGCTGCGCCGTGCGGGCCCGGCTTTCGTTCAAGCCGGACGGTCGGTGCGTTACAGGCGCGGCGACCTGGTTCAATGGATCGAAGCGAACACCATCGGGGGAGATGCCCGATGAATACCCCGAACAAAGATCCCTTAGCTCCTTTCGATCTTTCTCGACAGCCGCTTCACCGCTTGGTGGCGCCGGCCAAAGCGCGCTGGTTCGAACGCGTTCGCCAACATCGGGAGCTCACGCCTCGGTCGAAGTGCATCGCACATACCGTTGCGAGCTTCCTCAACTGCGTGACGTTAGATTCGTGGCCGTCACAAATCACGATCGCGGAATCGGTCGGAATCTGTTCCCGAAAGACGATTCAGCGTTCCTTCAATGAACTGGAAACGCACGGGTTTGTCTCCGTGCGGCGCTTTCGAAGCTTGGCCCTTCAGAATCGCTCGAGCGTAATTTTCTCGTCTGTGGATACGGACAATCGTGGCCGTCAAAGCGGACGTTCTCGTCCAGCTGTGGCGGACGAAAGTGTCCCACAATCTTCTATAGTCATTCCATCTACATCTTCCTTAACTCCGCCTACCAACAAGTCGACGGTCACGGTGAGCGGAAATTTCGAGCACTACACGCGAGCGATTATGGAGCTGAAGCTCGTGGAGCTTCTGGGCGGCGACGGATACGACGTTCTGGGAAAGCTAAGCCTGCTGGATGACCGTATTGTCGAGCGGCTTTGCCGATCGTGCTTCTTCAACAAGATCACAGATCTCGAACTCGAAGCGGCGAGGCTGGCGGCACGCCATGTGAACATCAACATCGCGAACTCAAATCGGTGGTGATGTTTCACGTGAAGTCGCGGCCGATAGTCAGCGAAGGTAGAAGGTCGTAGACGTCGTTGTCGCCTCAGATGACCAAGATTGATGGATCACGCGTTGAGGCGGGTCGGGTACCGGTAGCCCTGGCTGTTAGCCAGGGCTAATTCGGGTGTCAGGTGGTGAGCAGGGCTCACTTTGGTGTCCCACGTCAGCTATTAAGGGCAGGGCCCGGTAAAATCGCTCATTTAGCCCTTGCTGCCAGCTAGGGCTAATCGAAGGCTGGCGGGCAGCCTGCGTCCGCGTCGTAGGGACTGCGCCCCGCGGCATAACCAGGCGCAAGGCGGCTGTGTTTTCCGAGAGACCCATACCGAGCGCATCGTCGGGGGTTTAGAGCTCGGCTTCTCGGGTCTTGTTGGAAACCTCTAAAGGCGCACGAAATTTGCGGGTCGGCGGTTGTTTCACACCTGCCGGATGGCCATTTAACTGGTCACGGTGGCCACCACCCCAGGAGCAGTTCCGAACTTCTATGACTGATCGTCTTTCCGATATTTCCGACCATCAATTGGCAGATGCTTGGACCGCCGCCTATCAGGCGTGGGCTGTCGACTATCGCGACCGCGAGGCTCGCGTGGCTCTCGATGCGCTGACCGACGAACATCGCCAGCGCGGCCTTGTTCCGCCGCGCGACCGCGTCACCGCAGAGATCGCCGCTGTCGCTGCTCAGATGCGCTCGGGCGATTTGTCTATCGTTCCCGAGCAGGCCGACCTCCTCGGCAAGAAGCTCGAGGACGACCTGATGGAATTCATCGACGAGGCGAAGCGCGGCTGAGACTTGCGGCGCCTAATGATGAGCCTTCCGCAAACCCGCCTCCTGCTGGGAGCAAAGCCAGCGTTCGCCAATAAGCCAGTTTAATCTAGTCGGCAGAATAAAATTCCGGCCGGGGTAGGGGCGGGTCAAAAGTCTGGAGGTGTTGAGCGGATACCGGTGGCCAATCCTTCAAATGCAAAAAGTCAAAATTCAATAGGAAAAGCCCACTGCCGGTCCGGCCAAAGCACCTGGCCTCAACAGCGGACACCAATGCCAGGCTCGTGTCGGCTTTGTGCCAACAGCAGGCACGCATAATCGGGAATGAGATGTCAGCTGGCGAAGCGGAGCACTCGCCCGGCTATTCCGGCAAGCCCACTAGCCGCGAGGCGTCGGTCACGCTCGATTGTCGTCGCGCTGGGTTGATAAGTGGCGCAGGGGCAGTCTGATCTTCTAGGCGGGGCAAAAGCGTTCCGGCGGCTCCTCGCCGGGCCCACGGGACCTAGCCCACGCCACCGAAAATTTTTTTGGCACCCCTTGAAACCAAGGAGGACCGAGCTAGTTTTTTCGGCGCCGGACGCCTGACAGGGTCCGGTTGGGCGCTCGGTTGGTGTCCGAGTGCCCTTCGTAACCAACTTGCTCTTTGGAGGACTTGGCTATGAGGACTATCGACTTTGCGCCGCTGTGGCGCTCTACCATCGGCTTTGATCACCTGGCCGATCTCGTCGACGCCAGCCTGCGGCAGGCCACCGACGACAACTACCCGCCTTACAACATTGAGCGCGCCGGCGAGGATGCCTACCGCATTACGATCGCTGTGGCTGGTTTTGGCGCCGAGGACGTCACCATCACGGCCGAGCAGAATTCGCTGACCGTTGAAGGCAAGAAGGCCGAAAAGGATGATCGCGAATTCCTTTACCGGGGTATCGCGACGCGTCCGTTCCGCCGCGTCTTCAATCTGGCCGATTACGTCCAGGTCAAGGCCGCCGACCTCAGCAACGGCGTACTGACGATCGATCTCGTCCGCGAGGTGCCGGAGGCGATGAAGCCGCGCCGTATCGCAGTTAACGGCGGCAAGTCGACGCTTCACCTCGACCAGAAGAAGGCAGCTTAGTACGCAACCACCGAAAGGGCGGCGGCCGACCCGGCCGCCGCACCAATTCAGGCGTGTTTTCCCCATCGAAAGGAGCTTGAAGGGAGGTCCGCATGAACAAGACGATCGCAACTGCAATTTCTATTGCAACACTCGCAATGCCGCCGGCCACCCCGCCAGCATTCAGCAAAGAGCAAAAAACCCTGGCTCTTCGCACCTCCGTTTCGTCCGACCAGCTTCGCCTGCCGTCCATTCCTTCGCTGGATACCATGCCGTGGCTTGGCGGCTGGCAAAACAGCACCTGCGCTCCGGCACCGGTCTGGCATCAGGAGTACCCTGCCGATCGCGGAACGGCTGGCCTTCTCGATCGGAAGGGCGGTGCGTCATGAGAGCGGTGCACGCCTCGGAAGGCGGTCGTGCGTCGCCGTCCATTCAAGTCTACCAATCACCGGACGACGTTCTGCGCGACCGCAATCTCACGGTGATCGAGAAGCGTGAAATACTCGCGGCATGGAGCTCCGATCGCTATGCCGTTCCGTCCAAACCTTGGCTTCGGGACGTGCCGGGCCTGGCAGAGTTGGTTCCGCTCGCGGAGATTTTGTCTGCATTGCGCAGGTTGGACAAGGACGATCCGCCACCCCGCGGCGGTGCCGCCGCGCGCAACTGGCTCTATCGCGTGAAGGAAGCGACGTCGGCGAAAGCCGGCGTCGTTCCCTCTGCCCCGAGCTCATTGGACCTCAAGACAGCGCTTATTGCAGCTCATCAGCGCAATATCGATCGCTATTGCCGATTGTTGGCGGGGCACCTCACGGACCTTGAGCGTGCCTACGTCCACAAGCGAATAGCCGAGGAATGCAAAGAACTGGAACGCATTTGCGGAGGACACGCGGATGCAGGGCCTTCAAGCACGCCGGGAAAAGCTACTCGCGGACGCCGCTGATTGCGAAACCATCAGTCCCGCCGCTCCTTAGGAAAGCCCTAAAAAACGGGAAGTGAAGGAGGTCAAAACCCACTGAACACTTGAGGACATTTCGAAGGCTGTTGACGCTCGCAGCGGACAAGTTCCAATGTGGCGGATGTCCCGAGGCTTGCTACGGCCCGAGTCTCATGTGCTCAAGCGATTGTTCATTCTTGAGGCTTTGGGTGAGGAAGCCTCGCTGCGCGGTTTAGATCAGGCTTAGGGTGCTTTAGGAGTGGTGATAGTGAGTGATCAATCGGACGATCTGCCGAAACACGTTATCCACGCTCGCGACTACTTGCCTCCTGAGAAGGCTAGAGCTTTCGAGGAGACCTATCGCCGAATGCGGTCCAAGGCGCGGAATTGGTCCACACCGCCATTGCCGGCCAATGGTGGAGCGACCGCTGAAATTGCCCCCTCTGATTCCGTGGTCTCAAAATGAGACTTAAGCTTGTTTTGTGTTGTACGGCTGAGCTCGCCTCTGAGCTGATCGACAAGAATTCAAAAGACGAGCATCGGGAGACTCATGCGAAAATGCGCCTGCTGAAAGGGCAGTCGATTTTCAGAGAAATGCGGAAGGACCGGGCGAAGGGTGAGTAACCTCCGACGCCGCGAGCCGCTGCTCACTGTTCGGCAACATGTGAGGTCGCAGTCTTTCCGATTTCTAACGACGATCCTCGGTTGGGCGGCGGTGATTGCCGCCTTTTACGAAAAGCCGGAATTGATCAAATGGAGCCTTAGAACCTCAACGCACGCCATAGAAGCGGTGGGAGATTCAATTCCTTATCCATGGGGTGACCGCGTCGAGATAATTTTGCGCGAGCTGGGCGGCTCTTTCTGGCTGCAGATCGCCACGGTAATTATCGTTATTCGATTGGCACTTTGGATTGTCGGCCGCTTGTGGAGATCGCTTCGTGACCCAAACTGAAGCGAAGATGCGCATTCTAGCCGAGTGGCGAACTTGGATCGGACATCGCCAGGCAGCCGATTTCGAACGCTCTGAGGAAGTTAGAGCATTTGTTACTGGGCTAGAGCAAAACCAGCCAGATTCGCTGTCGTTTGAAACAGACCAATCTAAGTTAGAGGTGGTAACGAACTGGTTGGATGGCGCAGGACTAATCAGATGATGGTGACCCGCGAAGAGCGACTCGCCGAATTCGAGACAGCAAATGCTCCCGAGGATGGGGCCGCCGTTGAAGTGCTTTGTGAGGATCACAGCGGGACGTATCTCTTGCCTTTCCATTGTAAGTTCGCCGCCGGCGAGTGGCGCAATTCCTCAAGCGGTGAATTGCTGGAAGCACAAGTCGTCGGATGGCGCCGCTTGTTGAGATCGAGCTGAAAGCGAAGAAATGACAGGCCCTAAACAAGCCCCCTTTCGCGCACAAGCGATCGGCTTGGATCGTAGCCCTATTCGTCGGCCTGATTCTCTCCGCAACCATTGCGACCTATATGAGTTATCTACCGCTTAGACCACGTAACGGACATAGTGAGATCGCTTCAGCGCTAGGCAACCAAATGAAGTTTCCGTGGGAAAACTTTGACCTCAACGACGACATGGTCATCGCTGCCCTCGCTGTAACTCTCGCTTGGCTTATCACTTCGGCGCTGCGAACATGGTGGGGCTAGCTGCGAGGTAAAAGCGGCGAGATGAGGCTGTTGTTGACTTTGGGCTTTGGAATGCTCGCGGCTTCTGAAGCTACCGCCTTCTGCAGCGAACCTCCGTTGCCATTCTGCAGGGCGCTACGTGAGCCATTCCAGGATCAAGATGAATACGACCGCTGCGGACATTGGCGAAAGTGCGCAGGAGACCGCCCCGTCGCGGATGGTCACAATGCTACTGATGCCGAAACCTTCTTCCGTGACTTGGAGATCGATAATCCTGATTTGCTAGACTTCGAGTGTCTCGGTATAAAATTGGAAGTGATTGAAGGTTGGCTGGTCGACGAAGGTTTAGTCTCTTGAACCGCCAATTGATCACGTCAGCGCCGAACACACTTTGATTGAATAAGGATCGCTAGCATGGACGCAACCGAAGCCTTGCAGCACATACGGATGTTGATCGATGTTGCCCGCAAGACCGAGGATCCAAAGCTGCTGCACAATCTGTTGAAGCAGATGAAATCGATCGCGAATAAGGCATCGTCTCCGCCAATCAAAGTCAAGCGCGCGAAAGCTAAAAAGCCGGCAGGCAAAGTAGTACTGTTCAGAAAGACAAAGGCCGAATGAAATCTCCTGGGTCGAGCGAACGCACCTTCGTCCTGAGCATCGATGAGTTTCCAATCGCGGCATTCCTTGCCAAGAATTATTCCGAGGCGCGCGAGCTCGTTCATGAGCAGTGGCTTCACGAAGACTTGGCTTCGAAAACGTTTCGCGGCCGGCCGCTTTGGATCGCAGATGCGACACTGTCAGTCCGAAGCGCGGATGAATTTGAGAGCAAAACTTATCACGAAGGTAAAGCAGCAGCCGAAACCGGTGATGGTTTAACGCTGGTCTTCCTGATCCCCATCGACACCCCGGGCAAGGAAGCATGAATCGGTTGCGGACGATCGCAGTTTGGACGATCATTCTCGCCATCACGGCGACGATCAGTTGGGTTTGACCGCGGAGATCGCACACCGTTTTCCAGGTATCGCCACCTGGCGCTAACCGGGGGCGCAATGAAACGTGCCTCGATGAATGATGGCCGCGATCGTATTCGCAAGGCGCTCGCGACATATTTAGTCTTGGTCGATCGCGTAAAGGACAGCGATCCCCAGGCGGCGGAGCGATTCAAGAAGCGGTGGACAGCCTATAGCCATCGTGTGGCGGGAAGGACCTGGCGGCGAAAAGATCTATTTCTACAGGGACGATGACAAATGATGGCTGTTATTTCGGCTTCGGGTTGGCGGCTCGCGTTCGATTGAGTCGAGGCCGCAGCGAATCCTCCATCGTTCGCAAATTTATCAAAATCGCTTTTTCGATCTCCTTGTCAGGCAAATCGTCCGACAGCCTTTGCGCCTCCGCCACCGCCGCCTTGCGAGCCTGCTCCATTTCAACGCTCGTCCGCGGCGCCATCAATCGCCAGGCTCGCAAGGCATGCTCGATGTTCAATTCTTTGTTTTTAGACACGAAGATGTCTGCCTTGCGCTAAATTGCGCTCTTGCCATCGCCGGCACGCGCGTCCAACGCTCCCAGTTCGATATTGATGGCTTGAGACATGGCGCGGTACTGCGCTGACCGGCGGCCAAACACTGCACATTTGTTGGGGTCCGTCGCGAGGTTGGAGATGATGTCGCAGTCAGCGGCGTCAGCGGTCAGCTTTTTAAAACGGGACTTCAAGTCATGCATGAAGTTCAGCCCATCGGGCTGCTGGCCTTTGGGACAGCCATGACGCGCTTCATTTCCGCCAACATGCGATAGTCACAAGCCTCACGAAGCGTGCTTTGGCGGGCGGTTCCGGGCGTCATCTCGTAAGCCCTAGCAAAGAGGTCGGCTGCATGCTGCGCACACTCGTCGGCGGTTAGATAAGTTCTCTTGGCGCGATCGCGTGTCTTGAACGGGCGAAATTCACCCATGATTTTCTCCATTCATGCTAGCAGGTACCAACTTATCGTTGCGACAACCGCGAAAAGCGCCGCGCCGACTATCGCGAGCGCCAAACAGACGCGGGCGGGAATAGAAAAGCTGTCGTAGTGCGGTTGATCAACCATGTGCTTCCTCCAGTTGACGGGAGCACAATGCGTCTCTCATTCGCCGAAATATGCCACGATCCGCTCGGCGATGTCTGAACGCTACCTCTAAACGGACTCTGCAGCCTTTAAAATTGACGTAGCGGGTCTTCGGAAATTGCAGAGCTGTAGTCGTGTTGCGGAAGCCGTCGTTGGCACCGGCGGCGCTACTTACTCAACAGGCTTCGTCCGCCTTTTAAAACTGATCGGCGAGGTGGGCGTTATGAGGCCGAGGTGTGCATGCCGCGTTTCTATTTCGATATTCGCAACGGAGCCGAGTTTTATCCCGACGAGGAAGGGATAGATTTCGCTGATCTGGACGCCGCGAAAGCTGAGGCAGCAATTCGCTAGCCGACCTCGCCAAGGAAGTTCACCCCGACGGCCACGACACGGCTGTCTCGATTGAGGTTCGGCAGGAAAACAAAATCGTGTTTCGTGCCGGCTTGAATTTCGAAGTTGAACAGACCGACGCAGCGAAGCGGAAGCATTAGCCGGCGGGACTGCTGCCCTTCGGAGATGTCATCAGCCGCTTCATTTCGGCCAGCATTCGAAAATCGCAGGCTTCTTTCAGAACGTCTGTTCGGGCATTGTCGACCGGCAGCAGTCTTGCACTCGCAAATAATTCATCGGCGCGAGCCTGTGCGTCTTCAACGGTCATGGGGGTTGTTTTGATGCGATTGCGGGTTTGGATTGGTGTTGATTGACCCATCACGATCTCCCTTCAGGGAAAAATACCAACTCACCCCGGCAACGACGCGCAAGCATGGTCCCCCCGATAACTGGGACAGCCGTGTCGCGATCTAGTAAGTGTATATATGCGTTTGTTGAACCATCTGCGTCACCGGTCTCCCTGCCTGAGGGTTTTGACGGAGCGCTACGGTCTTTCGCCACTGAGTTGCCAAGGCCGTTGATGGCGGTATCCCGCGCCTGTTGACGGCCCGATACCATCAAAAATCTTGGGAGCTATTTGCGGCGTCGCGAGAGCCAGACCGTCACCAGAAAGCCGATGGCAAACAAGGACGTGAGCGCCAGCATCATTTCCAGCATACCGATTAAAGCATGCTCGACCGCAATGTTCCTGTGAAACCGATGCTTTGGCCTAGCCACGTCGCGCGGAATGCCGGCGCTCAGTTCATCTGGCCTCTGGCCGGAACAGTTGTTGCCTCAGCGAGTTGCGCAAGTGGCTGTGCCGCAGCCCGGAAGGCCCAGCCAACGCGCCACTGACCGGGTCTTCCGCTCTGCAAGCCGGTGGTTACGCCAAGCTTGACTTCTTTACTGTCAGGCGCACTCGCCCGTTTGAGCGTTCATTTGAACGCGCCTTTTTGAATGAAGCAGAGCATGGCCGGGAAAGCGCGAGAACCGAAGCTCGATGATTTCTTTGATCGATTTGAGCGCCGTCTGCCTGATCGGCTCGGACGCTTTCTCAGATTCGTTCGGCAGCCTTCGGGTATATGGATTCGCATTCCGATTGCAATCGTGTTTATTGCGGGAGGTCTTGTCGGCTTTCTTCCGGTGGTCGGCTTCTGGATGGTGCCGCTTGGTCTTTTGCTGATCGCCGAGGACATCCCGTTCTTGCAACGTCCGCTCGTCAAGATGCTGGAGTGGATCGAGGCGCGGTGGCTGTGGGCTAGAAGCCTGGTTCAAAGGCGCGCTGGCAAATGATTCAAGCCGTCACGTTAACAGCGCCGCTGGTGCAACGGGGGCACATTGCCGCCGCTCTACGGCTTCGTTCTATCTGTACCCGTTGTCGGCCCCGGTGCCGCGCGCGTCGAGTCGGATGTGGCCCCGCCTGATCCCACCGTAGGTGCGGGTTTCGCTGGTCCTGACGATACGGGCGGAATGGCCGAGCCACCGGGCCGGTTGGCAGAGTAGTCCTTCTCCGCACTCGACTCCGAGAAAACCCAAAACATGATGGCGATGGCGAAGCATACCGCTCCGACAATCCAGAAAAGGGGATAGGGCTTGTTCATGAAGTGCTCCGTTCTGACCTTCAGTGTTTTCGCGTCGGCGCAGTTATTGTGTGGATTAGTCCTGGCAATCCCTGATTCCAGCCGGCCGCTGCGGGTTGTTGGGAGAAGGCCGGGTATCAGTGGAGACAGGGCCGGTGTTGGACGCTCCAGTTGTTCCGGGCGGGTTTGCCGTCGATTTGGCCCCGGCCACGTTTGAATCCGTTGGCGCGTTATTCGATCTTATGTCTCGTACCAACTTGGTTCTCGTATCCCAGCATTGGGTGCTGTGGCCGATTGCAGGATCGCTCTTTCGCGGCCGAGTCGGGTTCCAGTTTCAAAGACAACCTGAGTCGAGCAACGCCGTTCCTAAGTTCCTTTTCCGCCGCTGAAGGAACAACTGTGCGTTCGTCGCCTTGTTCTGGGTGGCACTATCAATCGTGGCGCGGGCCGTTCTTTCCAAGTTGATGGCGCGTCATCAACTGCAATATTACGCAACGCAATTTGGGACGACCGAGCTGAATGGTGTCTTCTACCGCACTCCGACCGAGGCCGCGGTGAAGAGCTGGCGAGACGAGACCCCGGACGATTTCCTGTTCGCCTGGAAGGCGTCGAAATTCATCACGCCCTGGAAGCGCCTGTCTGAAAATTCCGTCAACAGCCTCGACCTTCTCGAGAGCCGTTTGCGGATTCTTGGTCGCAAAGCCGGTCCTGTGTTGTTTCAACTTCCGCCTCGATTCGAGGCAAATGCGGAGCGCCTCAGCGGTTTTCTGAAATTGCTTTCTCGAAAACGCCGTTACACCTTTGAGTTTCGCCACCCGAGCTGGTACGAGAAACCCTTTCTCGACATGCTTCGCGACGCGAACATCTCGCTTTGCATTTCCGATCATCACGACGCGCCCTCGCCGTGGCTTCGCACCGCCGACTTTGTTTACATTCGTGGCCATGGCCCGACCGGCCGGTACAAAGGGCACTTTGGCCAGACCACCCTGGAAGACTGGGCCCAACGCATCAGGCGTTGGCGCCGACAGGGTTGCGATGTCTTCATCTACTTCGACAACGACCAAAAGAGCGCGGCGCCTTTTGACGCAGTAAGCTAGCGAAGCTGTGCGCCGGATCGCAGAAACGCCTCGCTGCTTGAACGTTTGGGTCACCGTAGCATGCTGCGATGCAACGCATTGAGGTGTGGATGTTTGATACCCTTACGTAAAAAGTCGCCTTGCGTTCAAAGGCAGCGCGAATAGCTTGCTGTCGGCGGGGTGAGGGAACCGACCTTCGAGTCGGCACAAAACCGCAGAGCCGTCCGGCCGCTTGGATCCCGGACGGCTTTTATTTTTGGTATCGAACGATTGCAGTTGGCAAAGATTCGAGCGCGTCCTTGATCGCAATCTGTTGCTTGATTCCCTCAAATCCCGCGGTTCCGATCTCAACCGTCGCATCGATCTCTTGAAACCGGGGCCATCGGGTTCCGCGATCTGTCAAAGGCGCAAATTGCTTGAGCGCAACGACTACAATGGCCTCATTGCGTTGGTGACGAGCGAAAGCAATGACATGTCCTGCATGCTCCCCCGTCACCCTCAAAGGTGAATACTGGCCATCCGTGAACAACGTCGCGGCTTGATTACGCATAGCCAGTAGATGCCGGGTCCAAGCCAGCTTGATGACTCCAGTTTTCCACTCGGTGGCGAGCGCAGTCCAGTTCGGCGTCTCATCTTGTTCCAGCGTTGCCTTTCGTCGCAAGAAATCAACCGGCCGGCGATTGTCGGGGTCGACCAGCGAAAGGTCCCACAGTTCCGTGCCCTGATAAAAGTCAGGCACACCCGGCATGGTGACCTTCAACGTAGTTTGGCTGAGTGAGTTGAGCGCGCCTATCAGAGCCGTGCGTTCAGCGAACTGCTGAACCTCGAGTAGGAATGCTTCCGATTCCTGCCGGTCCAGAATTTGTTGTATGAAACTTCGCAGGCCGCTCTCATAATGCTCGATGGGATTGAGCCAGCTCGTCTGCTCCTTGCCCTCCCGGGCAGCCTTGATGGCGAACGCTTCAATTCGTGCGACAAAATCGGGCGTTACGCCTTCGAAGGGCCAGACTCCGATCAGCGTTTGATAAAGCAGATACTCGTGCGCGGTGGTAATAGCGGTGCTGTGGCGCAATCCGGCGTTGAGAAACTGCCAGCGATCGACAGCCGCAGCCCATTCGTTCGCGAGCTCCGAGACAGCCAGGATACGGGTGCGCGCATCCTCAGCTCTCTTCGTGTCATGCGTCGATGTTGCCGTTAGCCCGTGCGGCCACCTGCGAACTCTGTCCGCCATGGCGGTATGAAATTGATCGATCGACAGTGGCGGCGCAGCCGGCTCGCCACCGACCTCGTTGAGCGCGATCAGCCGGTGATATCGATAGAAGGCGGTGTCTTCCAGGGACTTCGCCATCATCGGGCCGCTGAATTGCTGAAACTTCAACGCGAACTCGCGGACGCGGGATTTCGAATGATGAGGGCGTTCGCCGCGGATCAGATCCAAAGTGAGGACATCGCGAAGAAAAGTCAGGATGTCGGCGTCCGATCCGAACCACTCGTGTCGCGCCTTTTCGACCGTGGCGTCGATCAGGCTGCGATCGTCATCCGAGCCGCCCGCCGCCGTGACATAAGTCCGGTAGACGGGAAAGTGAAGGACGTAGAGTTCGAGTGCCTGACGGAGACGCTCAGTCGAATAGTCGCGTGTCGAATAATGACCTGCCGCGATCCGCGACAATAGGCGCACCAGCACCGTAAATTCGCTCGCCAGCAATGCCTGCATGGCACGCAGCTTTGAACGGCGCGTGATATCCAAAAACGACGACTCGCCCCCGATCCGTCGCCACACGTCATCGAGTTGGGCGAGTCCCGGGCCGTCGATGAACAATCGCGACAGGAGGTTGAGCCACTCGTAGCCGGTAGTTCCGGCGACGCCGACAAAACGCGGCAGCTTCTCATCCGGCCCCAGTATCTTTTCGATGATTGTGTAGATCGGCTTGCGGGTGCGCTCTTGAGCGCCAACAAGACGGTGAAGCCTGCGGAAGTATTGAGCCGGATCACGCAAGCCGTCGATGTGATCGAGCCTCAGTCCGTCGATCTGGCCGGCGGCCAACGCCCGTTTGACGAAAGCATGGATGATGTCGAAGGTTCGCTGATCTTCGATCCGAAGCCCGGCAAGATTGTTGATATCGAAAAAGCGGCGGTAGTTGATCTCCGTTGTTGAAAGACGCCAATGCGCCACACGATAATGCTGTCGCTCTAACAGGTGATGCAGCGCGAGCGTTTGCACCGGCTGTTCGCGTCCTGCACGATAGGCGTCGAGGCCAAGCCGTATTGTCTCGTGCGAGGACTTGAGCCCGGCCAGTTCGCCCTTCAGCGCCTCGGCGGCATCGCGACCGGAGCGACGAATGGCCGTGAAGTTCCTGGCGAGAACAACCAGTTGCGGGTCAGCGGCGAGCCCGCGGGCCTGGCTTTCGTTGGCAGCCGTCATGAGGACGTCACCATATCGGGCAGGTGCGACTGGCAGGCGATGCTCGTGGTACCAAATGGAAAACGTGCCCTCGGCGGCATCGAACTTCAGCTCAAGCTCGCCATTCTGGAGCGCGTCGCCATAAGACGCGCCGAGGATCGGCAGCAACACGCCGCGCATGCGTCGATGCGGTAGCGCATCCCAATCGATGTCGAACATGTGTGCGAAGGGGGATGCGTCGCCCCATTCCAGCACGTCGAGCCACCATGGGTTATCCGCGTAGTTGACGCCCATATGGTTGGGCACGAAATCCAGAATGAGGCCCAGATCGTTTTGCTTCAAAGCCGCGCTAAAGCGTTGAAAGGCCTCTTCGCCGCCAAGCTCGGGATTCACGGCCGATGGATCAACAACGTCGTAGCCATGCGTGCTGCCGGCGCGCGCCTTCAATAACGGTGATGCATAAACATGACTGATGCCGAACGATTTCAGATAAGGCAAAATCGCGGTTGCATCGTCGAGGCCGAACTGGGGTGTAAACTGTAGCCGATAGGTCGCGATCGGGACCGGGGGAGGCATGTCACTCTTCCACTGTCCAAATGACCGACCACGGTGTCAAGCTTGCTTCCCCGACCCCCCAAATTGTACGGCCTTTCGACGAAAAACCAGAAAGCGTATTGTCGGACAAGTTCGACTTGAGATGAAGACGGCGGCCAGCGAGTTGCCATGACGATGATAGAAGCGGCTTATCTGTTTCGCTGGTCAGAAACGAAGCTTGCGCAAGATGCGGCACGATTTCACGATCCCGGATTTCGAGAAGGCGTCGGACATGATCCAGTCGTCTTGCTTTTTCGGTGTCCGAATGTTCCGGCCAGTCGAGCTTAGCGAGGCGAAAGGTACTCTCATCGAGAGGATCAGGAACGTGCTCTCCGCTGGCATATGAGTCCTTGAACTCGTTGCGTCGTCCTCGTCGCACCGCTTCGGCCAGTTCGCCTGTAAAGTCGCAGAAGAACGGGAATGGACGGCGCGAACCCCACTCTTCACCCATGAACAGCATTGGAACCTGCGGCGCAAGCAACAGGATGGCGAGGGCGGCTTCTATACGCTTCGGACCGGCCAGCGCCTCAAGCCTTTCGCCGAGCGCGCGATTGCCTATCTGGTCGTGGTTCTGCAGGAAATTGACGAAGGCCAGCGGCGAAAGGTCTGCGCTCACCTCGCCGCGCTGACGCCCGTCGCGGTGTAGCGACGCTTCGCCCTGATAGGCAAATCCGCTGGATAACGTTCTCTCGATATGCTCGGGCGCCGCTTCGGCGTAGTCGACATAGTAGCCGTGGTGTTCCCCGGTCAGAAGCGCATGCCAGGCGTGGTGATAGTCATCGTTCCATTGCGCGCGGTAGCGTCCGTGCGGCGGCTCCTCTTGTGGCGCGAGGAGGCTGGCGCGGTTGTCGTCGTTCTCCAGCACGAGATGAATGTGGCGCCCCGTCGCTTTGGCCAATTCGCCAACTCTCTCACTCAACGCAGTCAGAAGATGAGGCTCGCCAGGCTCGACAATGGCATGAACGGCGTCGAGCCGCAGGCCGTCGAAGCGATAATTTGTCAGCCAGTGTAACGCGTTCTGTATGGCGAACTCTCTTACTTGTGGCACGCGATAATCGATGGCGCTGCCCCATGGCGTGTGGGCCTTGCAGAAGAACTGCGGCGCGTAACTGGGGAGGTAGTTTCCTTCCGGGCCGAAGTGATTGTAGACGACGTCGAGGAACATCATCAGGCCACGCGCATGCGCCTCATCGATCAGGCGCTTGAGATCGTCGGGACGGCCATAGACCGAGTCGGGCGCATAGAGCAGGACGCCGTCGTAGCCCCAATTGCGACGGCCGGCGAAATCGGCAAGCGGCATCAATTCAAGCGCAGTGACGCCAAGCGCAACGAGATCATCGAGCTTTTCGATCATCGCTTCATAGGTACCTTCGGGTGTGAACGTCCCTACATGAGCTTCGTAAAGCACCGTCTCGTGCCAGGGCCTGCCGCACCAGCTCTCGGCCTTCCATAAAAATGCGGAATGATCGACGACCTCGCTGGGTCCGAAAACGTCGTCGGGCTGGAAATGAGATGCAGGGTCCGGCACGTCGGTTCCGTCGATGCGAAATCTGTAACGCGTGCCCGCACCGGCAGCCGCTGCGGTCACCGTGTGCCATCCATCGCCCTCCGATTGCATCGGACGTGCGAGGTCCATCAATAAGTCGACCCTTTTTGCTGACGGCGCCCACAGCCGGAAGGTCGTGCCATCACCGTTTGAGATCGGACCGAACATAGGGTCCGTCATGGCCGACCTTCAAACACCAGCACGGATCGCGCCTGCGCCGTGTCGCTGCTTCCCGGCATGTGCTCGGTTGTGGCGACATCGTTTTCGGATGTGTCGAGCATCCGCCGCCAGACCTTGTAGTGAGCCAGTTGCGGCAATTTAAACTCGATCGGCTGCTCGGCGCCGTTCAGCACAATGAATAGCGCAGCATCGGCAGGCGGATCGGGGCTCAGCACATAGGCGAGAAAACTTCCGTCGGGAAAATTCCAGTCAGCTTCTGCCATTTCCTTCGCGTCGGGCCGGAGCCAGCGAACGCCATAGTGGCCGTCGGCCTCAAGACCCTGAACCCAATTTTGTGACCGCAGTTGCGGAAAGGCGCGTCGCAATGCGGTGAGCCGCGCGACGAAAGTCGACATATCATCATCGCGATCGCCCAACTTCGACCAATCGATCCATCCAATCTCGTTGTCTTGGCAATAGGCATTGTTGTTGCCGCTCTGGCTGTTGCCGACCTCGTCGCCGGCGAGTAGCAGCGGGACACCTTGAGCGAGAAAAAGGCAGGCGAGCTGGTTGCGGCGTGTCTGGCGACGAAGAGCGAGAATTTCGGGGTCGTCCGTGACACCCTCAACCCCAAAGTTGTTGCTCAAATTGTCGCTCGAGCCGTCGCGATTGTCCTCTCCGTTCGCCTCGTTGTGCTTCTCGTTGTAGGAAACCAGGTCGGCAAGTGTGAAGCCGTCGTGAACGGTGACGTGATTGATGGAGGCGCGTGTCGCACGGCCATCGTGGTTGAACACATCGGCCGACGCAGTCATGCGCGCCGAAAGATCGCCGATCAGACCGCCTTCGCCGCTCCAGAATCGGCGCAGTGTCGCTCTGTAGCGATCGTTCCATTCGGACCATTGCGGCGGATAAGCGCCGACCTGATAACCTCCAAGCCCGACATCCCACGGCTCGGCGATCAGCTTGATGTCCGCAAACGATGGCTCCTGCCGGATCGCCGCAAAGAACGGCGCGTTGCGATCGAACCCGTTGGGTCCACGCGCCAGCGTTGTAGCGAGATCGAAGCGGAATCCGTCGACGTGACACACTTCGACCCAGTATCGCAGTGAGTCCATCACCATCTGAAGCACGCGCGGATGCTGGAGGTTCAGCGCATTGCCGCAGCCCGTGAAGTCATCGTAGTAGCGGGGGTTGTCGGGTAGCAGCCAGTAATAGGCGGTGTTGTCGATTCCCTTGAACGACAGCGTCGGCCCGAGATGGTTGCCCTCCGCTGTATGGTTGTAGACGACATCGAGGATGACCTCGATGCCGGCATCATGAAGCCGCGCGACGGTTGCCCGGAACGCATCAGCGCCGGCGTCCGGCGCATAACGCGGCTCGCACGCGAAAAAGCCGATGGTGTTGTAGCCCCAGTAGTTGTTCAGCTTCCGCTCTACGAGATGCCGGTCGTCCACGAAGGCGTGGATCGGCAGAAGCTCTAGCGTCGTGACGCCGAGCGACTTGAGATGCCCGATAACGCCGGGAGCGGCGAGCCCGCGAAAATTTCCGCGCCAATGCGGCGGCACGTCCTCGCGCAGTTGCGTCATCCCCTTGACGTGGGCCTCATAGATAATTGTGTCGGCCCACGGAATCTGGGGTCGCACTTCGTGACGTCCCCAGTTGAAGCTCTCGTCGACCACCATCGCTTTTGGCATGCCGCGAGCGTTGTCGCGGCGATCGAACGACAGGTCTTCGCGTGACGACCCGGTGCGATAAGCAAAATGAGCGTCACTCCAGATTAGTCGCCCCGCGAGACGCCGCGCATACGGATCGATCAGAAGCTTATGCGCGTTGAAGCGCAAGCCGTTGGCCGGGTCATATGGACCGTAAACCCGATATCCATAAAGCTGCCCCGGCGACACGTCAGACAGATACCCGTGCCACACATGTTCAGTGCGTTCCGGCAGCGGCAGCCTTTCAAGCTCGCGGCGGCCCTGGCTGTCGAACAGGCACAGCTCGACCTTTTCCGCAGTCGAGGAGAACAGTGCGAAATTCGTGCCGCGCCCGTCCCAGACGGCGCCGAGACGATGGGGGGTGCCGGCGGAAAAGCGGTTCATTGAGCCTGCGGTGTCAGGAAGATCGCCGCCAGCGGCGGAAGCGTTACGGAAATTTCGGGCACGAGATCGCCAGTGGCGGTGACCGGGAAAG
>JADMIO011478651.1_pt1 | contig 59070 bp, 42 predicted proteins | sample 8958161 | NCBI WGS metagenome assembly JADMIO01 (sample SAMN16585339, study PRJNA669376) | soil metagenome | isolation source: Crop rotation soil | place: USA: Cullars Rotation, Alabama | collected 2011 | reverse complement strand
CCGCGACTTCAAGTCACGTGAATTCCAAGCTTCGGATCCCACTGTGCTGGAAAGTTTTGAGCTTTCGCATCGCGGCTCATCGTAACCGCACCTTGTCCGCTTGTCGGTGCGGATTGCAGCGTCGTGTTTGAATCGGCGCGGCGACTCATAACCTGATTTTGGCGTTCGCTTCCATCCGTTGCGAGATACGAAGTGTAAGGCGTTACGATACCGTAGCGCGTGCCTAAATCAACAACTTCGTCGCGCAATTCCTTGTTTTCGCCGTTCGTGCGGATTTGCTCAATCAGCCAACCAACACGGCGCGTTGCCCAGAGGCGCGGTAGAAAATCGTTTTTTTCATTTCGCATCGGAAAATCGAGATTCGTATAAGTAAATGTGCGATTTTCCCTGCCCGCTCTGCCGCTCAGGCGAAGCGTTAAATTGTTTAAATCCGACGAATTTCTGTAACGTCCGATGACGGTCAACTGCGTGCCTTTGAAAATATCCGAAAGCTTGCGCGGATACATCAAATCAGTTTGTAAATTACCAAAATCCATCTCCAAATCAGTCAAAACCGGCGAATTCACCTTCGTGAAAAAGTTTCCGACCTTGACTTCCAAATCTTCTCGCGGCTCAACATAATCTGCCGTGCCGGAATTTTCCGCCGCGAGCTTGTCGAGCAAAACCGTGTTGACATCATAACCGACGCCGAACGTGAAAAGCCGCAAACCTTCGACTTTGATTTGCTTGGCGTTTTGGATGATTTTTTCGACGTTCGATTCGCCGACCGTCGGCAAACCGTCGGTCATAAAGACGAGCATTTTCGGTCTTTCGGAAGAATCAAATTGTTTCAAAGCCGCTTTCAAAGCATCGTTGATGTTTGTGCCGCCCGTCGGTTTCAGACCTTTGACAAATTCTTCGCCGCGCCGTTTGCCGCTGGCATTTGCCTCAATAGGTTTGGTTTCCATCAAATGCTCTTCACCCGCAAAATTTATGACGTTAAATCGGTCGCCTTCGCGCAAAGTTCGGATGCCGAAAAGCAGAGCGTTTCGCGCCTTTTCCATCTTGCCTTCTTCCGCCATCGAACCGCTCGTATCTAAAACGAAAACAATGTCTTTATTTACAAGCTCGCTTTCCGTGATATTGTCTTTCGGCGAAACCATCAGCAGAAAATAACCGTCTTTGCCCGCCTCGCGGTAAGTCATGAGCGACATTCCGAAATCATTGTTCGAAAGCCCGTAAAAAAGCTGAAAATCGTTGTCGTTGCCGCGAGTTTCAAACGAAACGGTTGCAGATTGCTCGCCTTTTCGATTGACTTCAATCTGATGCGACGGCGAATAGACGTTTCTCAAAGCCTCTTTTCCGACAATCTCGATTTTGCCTGAAACCGTTCCGAATTGCTGATTATTGCGCACATTTGCGTTTTCCATTTGCTGGCGAATCCACAAATTTTTTCCCGTTCCGAGCGGATAACGATAAGCGACCGTGCCGGATTCCGCCTTTAAAACTTCCGTGTAAGTCATCTCAAGTTTTTTATCGGAATTCGGCGGAATCGGGAAAATCGAAGCCTGAAACAAATCTTTTCCGGCGTATTCCAGAAGTCCGGGATCGCGTTGGCGACGGACGATTTCGTCATAAATCCGCCGCGCTTCCTCGCGTGTGCGAACTTCGCCGACGAGCTTTTTGCCGTTTTCCCAAATCGCAAATTCGACAATCGAAGCCGTTTCGGGAATCGGGAAAAAGTAAGTTCCTTCCAGTGTGTACGGCGTATCGTTGCGGAAAACCTGTTCAAGATGCGTCGTCGCAACCTGTCCTTCAATTTTCGTGTTGATATTGATTGATTTTACCGGCAAAGTCGCCGGAAACGGCGGCTGGACGGGGCGCGGAATACACGGGCGAACGTCGCACCGAATCGGGATAATCACGCCTTGCGCGTGGGCGGAGAGAGCAAAAATAAAACCTGCAAAGAGCAGGCTAAAAAACTTCTGAACATTCTTCAACTTCATTTCTTTACTCCTAAAAACTATAGTTTTTTTCAGCGCGGAATTAATACTTACGCTTTGTTTGACGTTTTAAGGAACGATTGAAGTTGCGTCTTCTTGCAAATTTTTATTAATAATTTCGTTTTTATTTATCTTCTTCGAGCGCGGCGTCAATCTCTTTATCGAGTTTTAGGCGCAGACGTTCGACCAACGAATCGGCTTTCTGAACTTTTTGTTCGAGCGTCGTGCGCGTTGACGCCAACTGTGTGAGCAATGCCTCGATGTTGCGTTTTTCGCTTTCGAGCGTTCTTTTGCGAGTTTCGCGGACTTCTTCGGGACGGAGCGAACCGGCAAACGCGGCGTAGCGTTCAATCTGGTCGGGACGCAAATCGTAATTGATTTGGTCAAGCCGCGATTGAAGCGAAGTTTGCTTTTCCATCACATCAAAAAGCTGTTTCCGCAGAGTTTCGGCGAGCGTCTCGGCTTTGGTCAAAAGGTCGAGATTTGCTAAAAGCTGTTTGCGTTTTTCTTCCGCGTCTTTGGTCTGTTTCGCTTCGAGCTGATTGATTCTATCGTTCAGCTCGACAAGTGTCGGCGTGTCCTGCGTCGTATTTTGAGTCGTCGTTTCGGTTGTGTTTTGAGTGTTTGTCGTTTGAGTTTGAGTCGAATTATTTTGATTGTTATCAATGTCTTCCTGGTCGGCTAGCGAGATAATTTCCGCGCTCGTTAACGTCGGCACAGGTGTCGGCGTGGCGGTCGTTCTGGTCTTTTTAGTTCTCGTCCGGCGCGTCTGCGCGTTGCCGTCAACCGTAATAAATACGGTCGAGAAAAACGCGAACAGCGCAGCTAATAAAATAATTTTCGACTTCATAACTTTATTCTTCCTTCTTCGGCAGACGTTTCTCGTCTTTTTCCTTATCGGGAAAGAAATCGCCCGTGAAAAATTCGACGGCGTTTTTTCCTAAACCGACAAACGGAATCGCGTCAATGCCGGAATTTAATAAACCTTTCACCAAGCCTTTACGCTTGATGTCGTAACCGACCAGCCCGATTGACATCGCCGTTCCGACGTATGGAATTGATTTGGCGACACGCTTCGCCAGCATCCAGCCGCCCGCTTCCGCCGCTTTTCGTTTCAAACTATGCTTATCTTTCGCCATAATCCTTCAAATCTTATAATATCGCAAATATCTGTAATTGCTTACTAAAGCCCGCTTACTTGAATTATTGAGATGACGAAAGCATACTTAATTTTGCACGCAATTTTTACTCGAAAGTTTCAAAACCATAAAAAGCTATGTCGCTGAAAGTTTCTAATCTCTCGAAAAGATACGATGACCAATGGGTTTTGCGCGATGTTTCGTTTGAAGCGCAGAAAGGCGAAATTACCGGCATTTTCGGCGCAACCAGCGCGGGAAAAACGACTCTGATTAAGATTTTGTCCGGGGAAGAAAAGTGTAATAACGGCTCGATTCACGATAACGACCTCGACGTTACGGAAATTTCCTGCGAGCAACGCGGCTTTTTGCTTCCGAAATTAAAAAACAGTTCTTTCTGGAAATCTCTTTTCAAAACAGACAAAAATTCGGAACTTTCCGACGGCGACGGACAAATTCTCGCGCTCGAAGACGCAATGGAAAAAGCAAACGGCGTTTTATTGCTCGACGACACGTTTTGTTTTATGGATAAGCAAAAGCGCGAGATTTATTTCGGCGAATTGCGCCGCGCCGCCCGCGAGAAAAATCTGACGGTTGTTTTTGCGGGTAATGATTTTGAAGAAATTTTTATGCTTTGCGATAAAGTTGCGGTTCTGGCAAATGGTGAGATTCAGCAATACGGGATTCCGCGCGAAGTTTACGAAAAGCCCGCGAACGCGGAAGTTGCGCGCATCACGGGCAGAAACAATTTAATCAGGTCGCGCCGTCTGACTTCAAACAAAACCGAAACGCCGGAGTTTCTCACGCTCGAAGGCAATCATCGCTTGTTCAGCGACAAAACCGACAAGCACGCGCTCGGCGCAATCAATCAAAACATTTGCCTCGCCATCCGTCCCGAACATATTTCCATCTCGTTCGGCGCGTCGTTTCCCGAAGACAATCTGCTCAAAGCGACGATTGCCGAAATCCGTTTCCAAGGTTCGACAACGCTCATTCGCCTCGACGCAAATAACTTGATGCTCGAAGCATTAGTCTTGCGCCTCGTCGGCTTAAACGTCGGCGACGAATGCATGGTCGGACTTCCGCCAGATAGGATTTTGGTTTTAAAAGATTAAAGCAAAATATTAACCGCAGAGACGCGGAGACGCAGAGAAAATCATAAAAAATCTCTGCGTCTCCGCGTCTCTGCGGTTAGAATTATTTCTAAATATTTGGAACTAAAATCACCTGCACACGGCGATTTTTCGCACGATTGGCGTTGGTCGTGTTCGGCGCGACGGGCAGGCTTGCGCCGTAGCCTTTGGCTTCGATTCTTTCCTGTGTAACGCCTGCGGAAATCATTTTTTCCATCAAAAGGTCGGCGCGTTCCTGCGTTAAAGTTTGCAGCTCTTCGGGCGTTCCTTTGTTGTCGGTGTGCGATTCGATGGTGATTTTATAATCGGTCGAATTCGCAAGGATTTCGCCTAACGAAGTCAGTTTCGGCTCGGCTGTCGCGGCAAATGTGCTGACGCGCGTGCTTGTCCACCAATTTTCGGCGAGCGTCAGGACGATTCCGCGTTCAGTTTTCGTCACCGTGCCGAATTTCCGCAGAGACTGCATCAGAACCGCTTGATTCGATTGCAGACGGTTTATTCTTTCGCGTTCTTCCTGTTGGCGCGCGGCGGCTTGCTGTTCGCCTTCGATGCGCGCGAGCTTGACTTTAGCGTCTTCCGCGTCGGCTTTTGCGCGGTTTAATTCTTCGCGCAGACGGGCGTTTTCTTCGCGCAAATCTTTTACTTGATTTGAATAGTTCAGCGCGTCGCGCTCCGCCAGTTCGCGGCGGCGGATTTCTTCGGCAAGCTCGCGGCGCACCTCGGTCGTGTTGCTTTCGGCTAACGAGGCTTTGCGTTCAAGCTCGCGGATTTCGGCGTTGCGCTCAGTTTCTTTATTGCGATTTTCACGCGCTTCCTTGCGGGCGATTGCCGTGTCTTCCGCTTTGACCGCCGCGCTGATTGCCTTGCGCGCCATAATGTCTATTTCTTCATCGTCGCGCTTTGCGGCAAAAGCGCGTTCGGCGTTTTGCAGTAAAGTTTCGGCTTCCTGCAATTCGGTGCTTGCGTAGCTTTGCGCTCCGGCAAATTTGGCTAATGCGACGGCTTGTTTCGCCTGCAAAAGCGCGGAAGGCGTTTTCGAATAATCAATCTCGGCGATTTGCGGCGTTCGCGCGTCCGAAAAATAATCGCTCGAATTGCCGAGATATGAAATAACGGTCGTGGTTGCCAGAAGTCTGCCGCTCTGCGCGTAAGGACTCACATTTTCTAACATCACCGCGCGCGAAGGACGGCGCACGAGAAAATGCGGCTCAGCCGTAATAATCAGCGCAAACGTCTGAAGCGGAGTCGTAACGGAAATATTCGAATCAAACTCGAAAAACCCGCGCCGCTTGATTTCGCCGAGGTTGTCAATCTGTCCGTCGGGCGAGATTGCCCATAAAACGTAGGTCGCATAGCCCGCGCCGAGTTCGAACGGGCGCGGCATTTTTGAAACCGAAAGCTCGATTTCCGTGCCGTTTTTGCTCGTTCGCTTGATTCGCGCCTGTCCCTTCATACGCGGAAAGCGCGTCGTGCCGCGAAATTGGAGCGAAACCAGATCGTCGAGCGGGTATGTAACAGCCGTCGTCTGTCGTCCGATGTCGGTCTGTGCGAAATTATTGATTGCGAAAAGTAAAAGGAGAGCTAATACTGGAAAGATTCTCGAAACGTTTATTTTCATCATTTTTATTTATTCTCCGAAAAGTCTGACTCACTCCAAAAGATGCCATATTTGCTATCAGCGTTGCAAATCTTGGTCGGAGCGCGGGCATCCTTGCCCGCAAGTTTTATTTTTTTGCGGGCAAGGATGCCCGCGCTCCGACTTTGCCCAATTTAACGCAGCCTCTGCCTGACTTACCGCAGGGTTCTCCCGATTTACTGGCGTGTCTGCCTAATTCTGTGTGGACTCAAAACGGTTTCGTTTCACGATGAAACGGTTTCGTTTTATAACAAAATGATTTGATTTCATGATGAAACGAACTTGTTTCATGACAAAACGAACTCGTTTTACGACGAAATGGTTTCGTTTCGTGACAAAACGAACTCGTTTTATGCCGCCACAGTTTAGTTTTGATTCGCCACTATTTGATTTTGCCTCGCCACGGTTTGATTTTGTCTCGCCACTATTTAGTTTTATGTTGCCACGATTTAGTGGCGTGCCGCCACGGTTTGGTTTTGTCTCGCCACGATTTCGTGCAGAGTCAGTTTTTATGTGGCGACAGTTGAAATTTTCCCCTTCATCCCTCATCCCTCATCCCTCATCCCTTTCTTTCGTCGCGTTTGTTTAGTATATTCTTTGTTTTACCCGGCGAATGAAAGAATTTAGAAGACTTCTCAAATATTTGCGCCCGCATCTGCTGATTTTCGTCGCGGCGGTTATTGCGATGGTCTTTGTCGCGCTGTTTGAAACCGCGCTCGGCGCGCTGATTACGCCGATTTTTAATCTCGCGTTCAATTTCGGCGCGGTGTCGAATTCCGCTTCGCTTTTTAACATTCAAAGCATCATTCCGCAGGATGATTGGTTTCGCGCTTGGCTGATGATTTCCCTGCTGCTTCTCGCTTTTGTGATAGGCGGCGGCATTGCCGAATATTTTTCTTCATATTTGATGGCGAAAATCGGGCAATCCGCGATTCTCGAACTTCGTCAGGAGCTTTACGCGCATCTTTTGAAACAACCTGCCGCTTTCTTTCAGAAACACCGCACAAATTACCTCGTTGCGCGACTCGTTACGAGCGCGGCGGCAATTGAACACGCCGTTGCGGGAAACTTACGCGACGTTTTGCGCGAAGGCTTTAATTTAATTTTTTTCCTCAGCGCGGCGTTTTATTACAACTGGCGCTTGATGCTCGGCGCAATGATTGTCGCGCCCGCTATCGCCGGACTGACGGCAAAGTTCAGCAAATCGCTCAGAAAATTGGCGGAAGAATCGTTTGAAGGCAACAAGGAACTGACCGACACAGCGCAGGAATCGCTTGCAAATTACCCGATTGTTCTCGCTTACCGCGCCGAAGAACGCGAAAAATCGCGCTTTCGCAAAGTCGCCGAAAAAATTGCGCGCGCCAATCTTCGTTCGGGAAGAATCGCCGCGCTCTCGCCGCCGACGATTACAACCATCGGCGTGCTCGCCGTCGTGACGCTTTTATATTTCGGCTTGCGCGAAATCAATACGGGAAAAATGGACGCGGCGCAATTTTTCACGTTTTTGTTCTTCCTTTTCCGCAGTTATGACCCGATGCGAAAAATCTCGCGCCAGCACAACGAAATCTCAAAAGCCTTCGCCGCCGCCCGCGACGTTTGGGACGTTCTCGACGAAACGGAAGCATTACCCGAAAAGCCGAACGCCGTCGAATTACAGCCTTTGCGCGACCGGATACGGCTCGAAAATGTTTCGTTTAACTACGATTCGCACGAAAAATCCGTCGTCCGTGACTTTAATCTGGAAATTCCAAAAGGCGAAATGATTGCCTTGGTCGGCGAAAGCGGCGGCGGAAAATCTTCGTTGATAAAATTAATTCAAAGACTCTACGACCCGACCGCCGGCGCGATTTACTGGGACGAAACTGATTTGCGCGACGCTAAATTGTTAAGTTTGAAGACTCAAATCGCGCTCGTTACGCAGGAGACCGTTCTATTCAACGACACGGTTCGCTACAATATTTCTTACGGCAATCCGCAGGCGACCGACGAAGAAATCGCCGAAGCCGCGCGCATTGCTTACGCCGACGATTTTATCCGCGAATTGCCCGAAGGCTACGACACACTCGTTGGCGAACGCGGAATTTTCCTTTCTGGCGGACAGAGACAAAGAATTGCCATCGCCCGCGCCGTTCTGGTCAACGCGCCCGTGCTGATTTTGGATGAAGCCACGTCTGCGCTCGATGCCGAAAGTGAACGACTTGTGCAGAAAGCGCTCGCCAATCTGATGCGAAACAAAACGTCAATCGTCATCGCGCACCGTCTTTCGACCGTCCGCAAGGCTGATAAAATCGTCGTGATGGAACGCGGTCAAATCAAGGAAACCGGAACGCACACGGAATTGCTGGCAAAAAGCGGGATTTACAAACGGCTTTACGAATTGCAGTTTGCCGAGGAAGAAATTTTGGAAACAACGTTATGAAATCAATGACCGGATTCGGACGCGGACAAGTTTCAAATGAAAACTTTGAAGTTTCCGTCGAAATTAAAACCGTAAACAATCGTTTTTTAGACCTGAATCTGCGGCTTTCGCAGGAGCTTCAGACGCTCGAAGCTGATTTGAAACGCCTTGTCAACACGCGGCTTTCACGCGGGCGCGTTGACATAAATCTGCAATACGAGCGCACGGAAGAACTCGTCTACGAACTGAATCGTCCGTTGATTTCCGGCTATTTATCGGCGATGAAAACGATGCAGGACGAATTTTCGCTTTCGGGCGAGCCTGATTTGAACGTCATTGCGCGCCTGCCGAACGCTTTGCAGCCGAAAAAGGAAGAATTGAGCGTAGAATTTGCCGGCGCGATAAAAACTGCATTTGAAAATGCGCTCGACGAACTCGAAAAAATGCGCGAATCCGAAGGCGAAGCGTTAAAGACGGAGCTGTTCTTTCGCCTTTCGGAAATCGAAAGCCACCTGCCACAAATCGAAGCCGAAAGCGCAAAGGTCGCAGACGAATATCAAGTTCGCCTGACGAAAAAGCTCAATGATTTTCTCTCTAGAAGCGATTCGCAAATCGAAATTGACCAAGCGCGGCTCGCGCAGGAAGTTGCTTACCTTGCGGACAGAAGCGATATTTCCGAAGAAATTATGCGTCTCCGCAGCCACATCGAGCATTTTCGCGTTATTTCCGAAGACGAAAAAGACGTCGGCAAACGGCTCGACTTTCTGACGCAGGAACTAAACCGCGAAGCCAACACGATTGCTTCAAAAACCAATAATCTAATCGTCAAAGAAGCGGCATTAGCAATCAAATCAGAGATTGAGAAAATCCGCGAACAGGTTCAGAATGTCGAATAAATTTTCCGTAAAGCAGAATAGAAATGCCCGTTCCTGAAAAGCCGGACATTTCTATCTGGTGAGGAATTTAGTCTTTAAAAAGATTCAGTTACAACACGTCCTCTTCCGTAAGAAATATCCAACTCGCCGTGTCCGACGTAAAGCTCGCTATCGCCGTAAATCTCCTGTATCAGGATGCGATAATGCACTATTCCTTCGTTTTGAGTGTAATCCGGTACCGGAATTGAAACATAATCTCCGTTGTCCGAAACGCCGAGTGTCAGTTTTTCTCCTTCGAATTCATAATCTTCCCCGTCAATCTGTTTGTAATACTGAACCTTCAAGTCCCAATTACTGAATCTCCGGTAGATAGCCGAGCCGTTGTTGCTTTTGACCAAAATGCCGGTCAGAGTTTTTGCCGAAACAAAATCTGGCGGATGAAGCCCGTCGCCGACCGCAATGGCATTGGGTTGAACCAGAAAAGTTCTTAGAATATACCATTTACAATCTACTTTTTGAGTAGTTCCGTTTGATACCGTGAAAGAAAAAGGATTAGCTTCGGGATTAGTGCAGCGGCTTTGCCCCGGAGCAATTCTTACGCTCCACGTTGCCGGCATAACGGCATCAGGAGCATCAAAATTTCCGCCTGCGTCAGTAGAAACATAGCCTGACGGATCAAATTCCGAAATTGTTCCGGTCGTGCCCGCCGTGCCTGACGGAGTTCCGGTTTTTAATCTAATAAAAATACCCGAATTCGGGATACTAAAGGGAATAGCAGAAGAAGACCCGTTAAGATACAATTTTCCGCGTGTTTTTACTCGAAATGCGCTTTGCGGAACGAGAGAATTACCGCAATTCAACGAAATGCCCGCAAAAGCTGTCAATGCAATTAAAACCAAATATTTTCTCATTTCTCTGTTAATCTCCTTTTATTGAATTCCGATGTTTACAACGATTTCGCTGGGCGCCAGCATATCCGGCGAATTGATAAGATTATCGACAGCATTAAGCATTGCGTCGGCTTTGTCGCTTTGCGGATTGACTTCCAAAGTTGTCGAAATCGACTCGGAAGAACCTGGAAAAGGTTGATTCGTATGCTTTTGCAAGCTGGCTGAAAACTTCTCGGGCGCAACCATAAAAGCGTCATTATCCACTTTTTGCGAGACAGTCGCCGTGAAAACCGCGAAGGCTTCAAGGTCAGTCATTTCTCCGCTCGACGAAACAAGGTCGGGCATCAAACGATGCAGGAAAGTTCGGACAACTTTTACCTGTTCGACATTCGTGTAGGCATAATCCGGTGCCTGGGCGCGCTCCGCAAGGTCGTTGACCGAAGCGACAATATTGTTTTCATCAATGTAACTCAGACCATTTAAATGCGCCGTCGCAATTTGTTCGATAGTGCCTGTCTGCATTTGCTTCGGGATATACAGAATCGACAAATTATCAATTATCATGCTGGCAATTTCTTCCGATTGGGCAAAAGACGGGTTTAAGTTATTTTCTCTGGCTTTTTGATTTATCGTCTCAAAAACATTCCCCTGATTTGTCTGAGCATTTGTCGAAACCGGCTTGAAATTATTAGTCGAAATGACTCCAAACAAAACTAAACTAAAAACTATCGCAGTTCCTAAAATAGGAATCGTCCTTTTTCGTTTCATCCTCTGAACTCTCCTTTAATTGCTATATTTTTTTTCAGGATAACTAAAAGAGATTGCGCAAGATGCGTCTTACAAGACTGTTATTAAATTATCTTGCTCAAAAATCGCTTATTGTTATTGAAATTGATATTAAAGGATTGGAAGGCAAAAGTCTTAAAAATTTCTAAATAGTTTCTAAAACTTTCTTAAAATGGAGATATTTATTGCAGGTTTAATTTGTAAAGAAGCTCCTGAAATCTCTGGTCTCTTAAAAAACGCGAGAACCGGGCATCTATTTTCAGAAAACCGAGATTCGTATTGCTTTCTTCAAAGGCGCGATTTAAGTATAAAAACAAATTATCAACGTCGCCGATTGCTCCGTAAACCGAAGCAATATCGGTCGAATCCGCTTGCGAAGAGGCTTCGCTTAATACTTCTTTGAGGAGATTTTCCGCTTCCGTTTTTTTTCCCCACAAGCCGTACATGTAGGCTTTATTCAACAAAGTTTCCGGCGATTTTCTCAGTTCGATTACTTTTTCCATATGCTCTAGAGCAACTTCGAAAAAGCCTAACTGGGCATAACTTAAGGCGATAAAAAATAGTGAAGCGACTGCTTTTTCGTCAAATTCCAGCATTTCTTCCGCCTGGATAATCGCCTTGTTGTAATCGCCCGAATGAAAGAAAATTCTCGTCAGATTGTCGTTAAAATAAATCGAAGTCGGGTCAAGCTCAGTCGCTCTTCTTCCCCAGTTAAGTGCTTCGGCAAATTTGCCGAAGCAGAGATAAATATAGCTTTTCCAGTAATATACGTCCGCGTTGTTGGAATTAAGTTCAAAGGCTTTATCCAGAGATTTTTCAGCTTCTCTGAATTTCATCTCGAACATTACTTCCATCGCAACTTTCAGCACATAAACCTCTGAAAGACTGTCGTCGGCATACATTGCAAACTGCAAAGCTTTCTTCGCTTCGGCAAAGGCTTTGTCTCGTTTCATCAAATTATGATTATGAAGAGAAACATAAACACGCCCGATTCCGACGTGCGCCAGAGCGTAATTCGGCTCGATTTTTACGGCTTCCTGAAAGAATTTTAACGCTTGATATAAAACTTCTTCTGGCTGTCGCTTGGTGGTGCGCGATTCCATGACGAATTTTCCGCGAAAATAAAGTTTCTGCGCCTTGACGTTTATTTCTTTTACTTTATTTCCGCCCGATTTGCCGCCGACATTCAATCTGAGCTTTAATTTTTCGGCAATTGTCGAGGCAATGCGGCTTTTGACTTTGAAAATATCGTCCGATTCAAAGGTTTGCGCCGCTCCCCAAATACAGCTTTTGTCTTTCGCCTCTATCAACTCAGCGACAATTTCTACTTTGCCTTTATATTCCGAAATATGTCCCGTCAGAAGTTTGTCGGCATCGAGAAGAAACCCGATTTCCTGCAATTCGAGCTCGGAATCTCTGAATTTTTCCGTCGCGCTGTAAGCTAAAACCTTTAGATTCTGGATTTGCGACAACTCGCTGATTAAGCTCCGCGTAACTCCGTCCGCCAAATATTCGTTGTCGGATTGCGATTCTTTGAAAGTAAAAGGCAAAATCGCCAGCGAAATTTTTTCTTCCGGCAGAGGCTTTTTCTTTGTTTTGAATTGCTCTCTAAAATTCTGAATCGAATCAACTTCCTCGACCGGAGCAACAAAACTATAACCTCTACCCGAAATCGTTCTGATAAATCTCGCCTCGCCTTTTTTTTCCTGCAAAACTCTGCGAAGCGCGGAAATATGCACCGCCAGATTGCTTTCTTCAACAAAACTATCCGTCCAAACTGCTTCGAGAAGCGCATCTTTTTCAATAACTTCGCCGTTTCTTTCAACCAGATACAAAAGAATATCAAAAGCTCTTGAGCTTAAAGTTACTGTCTGGTTTTGGTAAAAAAATTGACGTTTATTGGCATCCAAAAGGAAGTCTTCAATCTTATAGAGCTTTGTCATAAATCACTACTTAATATTTAGTTGTAATTATACTATAAATTGGTTATTTACCTATTGAATATTTATAGAATTGACCGCCAATCATTTAGCATTTACCATTTACTTTCTGATGAAAGGAAATCTAATCATTATCAGCTCACCGTCGGGCGGCGGGAAAGGAACATTGATTAAGGAAGTTTTAAGGAGTGTGCCGAATATTGGCTATTCCGTTTCATACACGACGCGACCGCGCCGCGAAGGTGAGGAAGACGGACGGCATTATTTCTTTGTCGGCAAAGAGAAATTTATCGAACTGATTGAAGCAGGCGAATTTCTCGAATATGCGACGGTTCACGACAATTTTTACGGAACTTCCATCAAACAGGTTACGAGCGAAATAAATCTCGGCAGAGATATTATTTTGGAAATTGACGTACAGGGCGCGGGATACGTCCGCAAGAAAATGCCCGAAGCCGTCAGCATTTTCATTCTGCCGCCGTCTTACGATGTTCTGAAAGCGCGGCTGACGGCGCGGGCAACTGAAAAACAAGAGGACTTAGCCTTGCGTTTAAGCAATTCTTACGGCGAAGTCCGACGTTTTCAAGAATTTGAATATATCGTCATAAACGACAGCGTTGAAAGAGCTTCCGGCGATTTGGAAAGAATAATTTTAGCAGAAAGGTTGCGGCGCATTAGACAAACGGACTCAATTCGCGCTATTTTAGATAGTTTCGGTATATCTAATATCGAAACTACTGGAGACTAAACGAATTTATGACCGAACCGAAAGAAGAGTTTGTTGAAGAAACCGTTGAAACGGAAGAAGAAACCGAACAATTACCGCCCGAAATTGATTCAAAATACCGTATGATTATTCTGGCAGCGCAGAGAAGCAAGCAGCTTCAACGCGGCGCAAATCCGCGCGTTGAAGCCGACCCGCGCAAAACTAAACCAACGCGCATTGCGATGAAAGAATTCGAAGAACGAAAAGTTAATTTCGATATTCTGAACGACCGCCAATCTTAAAAATCCAGTTTATTAAAACCTTAAAAGGCTTGGAGACGGCTAAATTTTCATTAAGCCGTCTCCAAGCCTTTTCCCGTTTTGCCAGCTGATTTCTATCTTGCGAAACAAGCTCCGCAAAACTTGACCGTGTAGGTTGAGGTCTTATCTCTTTGGATAAAAAAGACTGCATCACTAAAAGTTAAAGCAGTCGCTTCTATATTTGACCTGTTATAAAGTTCAATTGCCGGACGCGGTTGCGAAGGATAACCGAATGCGGAGAATTTTATTTCCGCATATTCAACATTATCTAACGAAACTCCCGCACCGCCCGTAGTGCCGGAGACGTTTACATTAATTCCGCTAATTTCAGCCGTCTTTTGATTTTTGATTTTTATGGCTTTCCATGCACCTTCGTCAAATCGGCAATCCGTTATTCTGACGATTCGCTGCCCGTTTGCGCCGTATGTCGGATTTTCGTTCTCGATATTTATCCAGGAAACCGTCCCGACCTGTCCGGTTTTTGACAAATACATATCCAAAAAATTGGCATAATCAATAAATGTCGTGTTTGAAACCGAAACGCTTCTTGCTGTTTGTGCGTGGATAACACCTTGATTTGCGGCGTTACCTTCAAATTGAGTTTTCTTGACTATCAGGTCGGTACTCTGCGCATCGACAATTGCGACGCTCGCACCTATACCGAAAAATGAACAGTTCGTAATTTCAGTTTGCGTAGTGTGATTACTCGAAACAACTCTCTGGGCATTGATGTCCCTGTCATTGTTTGCGTAGAAAATCAATCCGTCAAACTCTGCCTGATTGACATTGCCAAACATAAAATAATTCGTATTTTCATTTCCGCCTAGCCGAATAAACGCGCCTCTGTCGCCGGTCAAGCGGTAGGATTGATAATTTTGATAAGTTTGAAAGCGAACGTCACCTTTCAAATCAGTTGTTCCCGACGGGAAAATAAGTGTTCCGCCACCGTTTGCTATTAAATCCGCAACTGCTGCCTGTATGAATTCAGTATCGTCCATGCCATCGTTCGGAATTACACCGAAATCGCTGACTCTCACAGTTTTCGCTTGTGCGGCAAAACTAAATGTCAAAAACAAAAATAAGAGCGCGCATAAATAATTCATGATTCTCTTATGTCGATTCGTTGTTATAAAAAAATGCTCGAATGCGAAATTAGATTGATTTTGCCCGGACGATAAATTGTTATTAGAACGTGGGAATTTTAGGAAGGGACTAAAACGTAAGTTAACTCTTACATATTTCACAGCAGAAATTCTCCTTTATTTTTGTAAATTTCGAGTCATCCCAATTACTGTGTATCAGCAGTATCTTTGCTGACAGACAAAAATCAGTTATTAATAAAATAAGAGTTCTGATCTGGAAAAGTCCTAAATTTACCTAAATTTATCTAAAGAAAAGATAAAAAAATATAAAATTCTGACCGTGATTTTTCTTACTCGATTTCAGATTGGGAATGATTATCTTTAATTAGGATTCCCAACGCGCTAATTTCTTCTAAATTTTGAAGATAGATAGAATTAAAATAAAAAGACGGAAAGGAAAATTCTCTCTCCGTCTTTTGAATTAAAGATTTATGTAAATTTAATCGTTGATTCGGTCGCCCGCGTTTTTTATTGCGTCGCCGACGGCATCAACCGTTTCGCCGACTCCGCGTTTGAATTTTCCCCAGGTTTCCTGCGCTTCGCCGCCTGCATTTTGCGCTTCGCCTTCGGCTTCTAAATCGCTGTCGCCTGTAACTTCGCCGACTTTATCCTTAACTGTTCCTTTAAATTGTTCCCATTTTCCTTCTGCTTCATCACTATTTGGTATTGCCATAATATTTCTCCTGCAAGATAAAATTTGCGTATTGTTTCAAAACAATTCCACATAATTTCTTAAAGGAGCAATTAGCATTCCCAAACAATCCAAAATCCAAAATCGCCTTACATTCCCTTATAATTCGGTCCGCCGCCGCCTTCGGGAGTTACCCAATTAATGATTTGATACGGGTCGGCGATGTCGCAGGTTTTGCAATGAACACAGTTTGAAAAATTGACTTTTATCTCGCGTCGTCCGGTTTTCGCGTTTTCTTCCATTTCATAGACGGCAGCCGGACAAAAACGCTGACACGGATTTCCGTATTCTTCCGCACAGCGAATGGCGCAGATTTCCGTATCGAGAATATGCAAGTGCGAAGGCTGGTCTTCGTCGTGCGCCACGCCCGCGTGGAAAACGTCTGTAACTTTATCAAAAGTCAGCTCTTTATCGAATTTCAAATCAGGATAACGCTGCTCAAGCGCGTCGCCTTTGTAATCGAAATCTTCGAGTTTCTCCATTCGCTCATAACCCGGCACGTGATATTCCTTCGGCATAAATCCCCACGCAAGTCCGCGCGTAATGAACTGCAAACCCGTGTTGATAAGTGCCGACCAGCGACCTTTTTGAAATGAGCCGTGAAAATTGCGGACAGGATGAAGCTCGTCATAAATCCAGCTCATATTTACTTTTTCGGCAAAAACTTTAAGCGTCGTTGAAGTAAAATCATCGTGGTCAAACGCCATCAAAATCGTTTCCGCCGCGAGCATTCCAGATTTCATCGCCGTATGAATTCCCTTAATGCGCTGACCGTTGAGAAAAGAAGCGCAGTCGCCGACAAGCAAAACGCCGTCCGCATAAAGCTGCGGCATCGTGTGCCAACCGCCTGCGTTGATTGACTTTGCGCCGTATTTAAGCATTTTTCCGCCTTCCAGAATTTCGGCAACCGACGGATGAGTTTTGAATTTTTGAAACTCAGCATGCGGGTCAATCAAAGGGTCTTTGTAATCTAATCCCGTAACATACCCGATTGATACGACATTGTTTTTCATCCCGTAAATCCAACCGCCGCCGTACGTGTCCGTATCGCTGGGAAACCCAAGCGTGTGAACAACTTTTCCTTCTTCAAAATTTCCCGCCGGAACTTCCCAGAGTTCTTTTACGCCAAGCGAAAAAACTTGCGGCTCTTTGCCTTCATTCAAACCCAAACGTCGCGTTAATTGCTTCGCCAATGAACCACGCGAACCTTCGCCCAAAACGGTAACTTTTGCAAACAAATCAACGCCCGGCTCAAAATTCCCTTTCGTTTTGCCTTCTTTGTCAATACCTTTGTCGCCCGTGCGAACACCGATGACGCGGTTGTTTTCGTCATAGAGAACTTCGGATGCAGGAAATTCGGGGAAAATATTGATGCCTGCTTCTTCGCATTTTTCCGCCAGCCATTCGCAAACGCGGCTGAGTGAAACGATGTATTTTCCTTTATTTTTGAGCGGCGGCGGAACAATCGGCGCATTTATCGCGCGATTTTTCGTCAGATACCAGAAAGCGTCTTCCGTGACGACCGAATCAACCGGACAGCCTTGTTCGAGAAAATCCGGCATCAATTCGCGCAAAGCAAGCGCGTCCATCACCGCGCCCGACAAAATATGCGCGCCGACGAACGAGCCTTTTTCGACAATCCCGATTTCGATGTCGCCGATTTCCCTGCCGAGACGATGTCCTTCGACAATCATTTTATCGTGTTCGGCAATCGAATTTTTCAAATGCAAAGCCGCCGCCAGATTTGCCGGACCTGCGCCGACAAACAAAACATCCATTTCAAGCTGTTCGCGTTCTATCATTTTTTCCTCTAATGAATGGTTATTCAGTAAAGGTAAAGTATATCAATTTTTCGGAAGTTGTCGAAAACTCGGGCTTAAAATTTTACTTTCCTGTCGAATGCTGTATTTTATTAGTGATGAACAAAAATCAACGCAACCTTGTGCCGCTCGTTATGATTTTAACAGGCACGCTAATTCTCGCCGTTCCGGGCGCAACGGGCGGATTTTTTTTGTTTGTTATTGCAATTGAATCATTAACTAAATCAGATTCACCGGCAAAAACCGACAATGTCATGATGCTGTTTTTGCCTTTGCCCGTGATTATCGGATTTTTACTGCTTGCCGGATACATTTGGACGGCTGTGCGGAAAAGATTTGTGAAATGGTTCTGGTGGATTTCGGCGATTTTCAATCTGCTGGTAACTTTGCTGAGCGGAGGTTTTCTCTTCAAGCTCGCCTACGAAAATATCACTACATCAAGTAGTCCGAATATTCTTGCCTTGTTATTTTTTCTCTTCCCGCTTTGGACGCTTTTCGTAACAATTGCCTCGATTAAATACGCGTTTTATAAACCGACGGACGAGAATTTTAATTTACCTTAAGTTATCGAGGCTTTATTTTAGAATTGATGAAACAAGACAAACCAAAACTTTTACCGCTTTATTTAATCTTGCTTGGTAGTCTGATTCTCGCTGTGCCGGGCGTAGTCGTTGGATTTATTCTATTTTTTCTCGCATTTGATGAATTGTCTCGTAAGGAACCAATTATTCTTGTTCTATTCTTTCCGACACCGATTATCATCGGATTCTTATTGCTTTTCGGATATATTTGGACGGCTCGGCGGAAAAAATTAGTGAAATGGTTTTGGTGGATTTCCGCGATTTTCAATCTATTGTTTACTTTACTAAGCGGAGTTTTGCTTCTCATACTTGCCTACCAAAATTTCAATTTATCAACTTGTCGGAATATTCTCCTTTTATTATATTTTCTCTTCCCAATTTGGACATTCTACGTAACAATCTCATCAGTAAAATACGCAACTTATAACCCGAAAAGAGAAACTTTGAATCTTCCCTAAATTCGATTGAAATGCTTTCCGACATTAGCAAAAATCTTTTTCGCTTCGGTTTGTTTTTTGCCGCTTTTTGCTTTTTCGCCTGCTCGAATGAAACTCAAAACACTCCGAAACCAAACAACGAAATGCCGCCGAAAATCCTTTGGGCGTGGGAACGCGCCGAGGATTTGCGGTTTATTGATACGAAAGAATTCGGCATTGCCTTCCTCGCGCAAACTTTGTTTTTGGAGAACGATGAAATTGTTTATCAGCCTCGTCGTCAGCCACTGAAGTTCGCGCCCGAAACTTATCTGATTGCGGTTACGCGCATCGAAACGAGCAAAGATAATTCAAAACGTCCTGTTCTGTCCGACGAACAGAAAAAAAAGGTTGCGGGTTACATCAAAAAGACGTTAGAATTACCAAATATCAAGGCAATTCAGATAGATTTCGACGCGCTTGCGTCGGAAAGAAACTTTTATCGAAGTTTAGTTCAGGATTTAAAACGTGAATTGCCTGAAAATTTTCCGCTGACGATTACGGCTCTTGCTTCGTGGTGCGTCGGCGACGCGTGGTTTAACGATTTTCCGATTGATGAAGCTGTGCCGATGGCGTTTGAGATGGGCGCGGACTCAAACAAGATTCGTGATTTTTTGGCACAGGAAAACGATTGGCGCGAGCCGCTTTGTCGCGGTAGTTACGGGATTTCGATTGAAGAGCCTTTGCGTGTTAATTTCAAGCCGAACCGGCGTTTTTACTATTTCAAATCGAGGGCTTGGGAAAAGTCGGATTTAGAAAGAATCAACTAAAAATATGAAAAATACAATCCGTTTCGTAATTTCAGTATCGCTAGTTTTTACGTTTTTCTTCGTCAGTTTGCCGAGCGCAAACGCTTGCGGACCTTTTACGCTCCGCGTGCGTTTCAGCCTGGAAAGCCACGCTGATTTTCCGCTTGCGGAATTTATGAACGGTAAAACAGGCATTGTTCCCGATACGTTCGGGCGAATGTCCCTGTTCGTTTTTTATCGGCAGTTGAATAATTCTACGCTTACCAGAGAAGAACAAAAACAGATTATTAACGCAATGGAAAACGATATTTTTTATCGTTCGGGAAGCGATTCATCAAATGGCGGCGTTTACACTCAAGGCGAGTTGCCGAATTATTTCGATGGCTGGCTGGCGGCGCGCGCGCGCGTTACGAGCGAAAAGCGCGATATTGAAACCGAGCAGCGAATTGCCGACAGCTATAATTATTTTACGAATTGCCTGCCGGATGCTTTTCGAAACGCGACCGCAACGCTCGACGCGCGGATTGCGAAACACGGAAATAACGACAACATCAAGGAATGGTTGAAAGGTCAGGACGCGGTTTTCGCAAATTGTGAAGGCGCGAGCGGTTTGCCCGAAGCGGCATCTGCAAACGCTCCCGAATGGCTTCGCAAAGACCGCGATTATCAAATCGCCGCCGCGCAGTTTTATATGGGCAAGCTGCCGGAAGCGCGGGAAAGTTTTGAACGCATCGCGGCAGATGAAGGCTCGGTCTGGAAATCGGCGGCGAAACTCATCGCGGCGCGAACCTTTATTCGCCAGGCGAGCTTTATCGAAATTCCCGAAGACGAGGCGGCAAAAGCGCAAGCCGAAAAAGAACGCGCGGATTTTTTGCAGAAGGCGTCGGACGCTCTGCAAAATATTTTGAAAGACAGTTCGATGCAGGAGTTTCACAAATCTGCGTCGCGTCTTCTCGGCTTGGTCAAATTTCGGATGATTCCCAAAGAACGTCAAAACGAACTGGCTGAAATCTTAACGCGCGCGGGCGAAAATCAGAATATTTACAACGATTTGAACGATTATGACTGGCTTCTAAGTTTTACCGCTCAAAAAGCCGAAGACAGAGGCACCGAATTTGAAAGAAAGCAAGCCGAGCAGGAAAACCGCGAGTATGATTACAATTACGAGCTCAAGCTCCGCGACATTCCGGCTGAAGAGCGCAAAGACGATTTGACCGATTGGATTTTCACATACGAAGCTGCCGACGCTTTTTCGCACGCTTTTGATAAATGGAAGGAAACGGGCAAAACGCAATGGTTTGTCGCCGCTATCACGAAAACGGACGCAAAATCTCCGCAGCTTTCGGAAATTTTGAGCGAAGCTAATAAATTTACGTCTGATTCGCCCGCGTTTGCAACAGTTCGTTATCATCAAATTCGCCTGCTTCTCGAAACCGGAAAACGCGCGGAAGCCAAACAAAAACTGGACGAAATTATCACGAATAATCTGAAAAACCTGCCGCTTTCATCGCAGAATAAGTTTTTCGCGCAGCGAATGATTTTGGCGGAAAACCTTAACGATTTCCTCAAATACGCACAGCGTAAACCCGTAATATTTACGTGGGACGAGGATAACCGCGAAGAACCGTCAAGTATGAAAGACGACGTAAAACTTAGTCCATGGGAAACGCGAACGATGTTTGATGACGATGCCGTGGCGTTTCTGAACGAAAAAATTCCGCTCGCCGTTCTGCGTGAAGCGGCTTTGAGTCCGCAATTGCCCGAACATCTGAAAAAGTTTCTGGTTGTTGCGGTCTGGACACGCGCTTTTGTCCTCGGGAATCAAGCGATTGAACGCGAATTTACGCCTTTGATGTCGCGCTACGCGAAGGAATTTGAGCCGTTATTTTCAAAATATGCCGCCGCAACTCCGGCAAACCGTGAAGCCGCCGCGCTGATTGCGATTTTACGCTATCCCGTAATTCAGCCTTATGTCCCGTCCGGCTACGGGCGCGAAGATTCGACCGTAACGGAAATCGACAGCTTTCGCGGCAACTGGTGGTGCGTCGAAAACGAAGCCAATAAGAGCGACGAAAGTTATGATGATTACACTTTCACTTATCCGACGGTTTATCCAGCTTTTCTGACCGCCGCGCAAACCAACGCTGCCGACCGCGAACTGCGGCAGATGACCGCGCTCGGAAATTCTTCGACATATCTTGCCCGTCGCGCAGTAGAATTTGCCACTAAAAATCCGCGTCATCCGCAGACGCCGGAAATCCTGCATCTCGCCGTGCGCTCGACACGCTACGGCTGCACGGATGACGACACGGGAAGATTTTCCAAACAGGCGTTTGATATTTTGCACCGAAACTATAAGACTTCGCCGTGGACGAAGCAAACGCCTTACTGGTTCGGGAATAATCAATAAAACGGAAGGGGAGAAGAGGAGAAAGGGAGATGGGGAGATTTTATTGCTTCAATCATCTCCCTTTCATTTTATCAACTTCTGAATCGCTTTGAATTGCTCGTGGCGCGAGTCGCGCATTAATTCAAAGAGCGACATTTCGATTGATGAAGGAACGACGCCGTTCATTTGCATTTTGCGGAGTCCGGCGAATTTGTTGTATTCAAAGCGCGAAGCAACACAATCCTGCAAAACGTGAACTTCAAAACCTTTCTGCAAAAGGTCGTGGGCGGTTTGATTGACGCAGATGTGCGTTTCGATGCCGCAAACGACGATTTGCTTCGCGCTGGTTTCTTCCAATTTGTCTAAAAAAGCCTGCGCGCCGCACGAGCTGAACGCCGTTTTTTCGATAACTTCAAATTGAGCGGGTAAAGCGGCGAGAATTTCCGCGGCAGTTCTGCCCAAACCTTTCGGATATTGTTCGGTAACGATTACGGGAACTTCCAAAACCTGAAAGCCGCTGACGGCGGTCGCAATCCGCGCGGCAATGACGGAAAACTCGCCAATTGAAGCGCGAAAGGCTTCCTGCATATCAATCACGACGAGCGCGGTTTTCGTTTTATCTAATATTTTCGGATGCATAATAGTTGATATTTTTTCTTTCACTATCAATTATCAACTCTTCGAAGTCAATTTTGTCGGACGGACGAATGTCTGCTTCTAAAATTTTCTTCATATATTTCAAACTTTCTTCGCTTTCTTTTTTCGTGTTCGCGGCAACGCAGTCGGACGGAATTATTAAATCGAAATCGCGCATATAAGCGTCGTTTGCCGTGAACAGAATGCAGATGTTTGTCGCCATGCCCGTTAAAATCAGTTTTTTACAGCCGAGATGCGCCAGCAAAGTCTCAAGCGTTGTCGAAAAAAAGCCTGAATGTTTCGGTTTCAGAACGAGATAATCGTGCTTTTCGGGTTTTAACAGCCCGGCAACCGGCGCGCCGCGCATTTTTTTGTCGAGCGCGTGCTTGAGCAGCTTCTTAAAATCCGAGCGCCACTTGCCGAAATTATCATTGACGTAAATGCACGGAATTTTATGTTTTTTGGCGCGTTCCTTCAAAGCGGCGATGTTTCGCGCCATCGGCAGAGCGTTTTTAAAAAGCTTTTCACCGTCGGGAAATTCAAAATCGCTGATAACGTCGAGCAAAATTAACGCGACCGGAGAGTTATCGGGCGCGTTTCCGTGCAAATCTTCACTTTTCGGCATATTCTTTTTGAGCTTCGGCTTGGGCGCGCGCGCATTCATTTATTTTATCCTTGTCGCGCTTTTCGATTTTGTATTGCCGGAAGAAGAGATATGTCGCCACGCTGCTGACAATCAAAATCAAAATCATCATCGCGGCGATAAAATAAAGTTCGGCGACGGCGGCATTACTCATATTTTTAAAGTTAGCAAAGACTTCGGAAAGAAACAATTAACAGTTGATAAATGATTTTCGACATCGGATAATTGAGAAAACTATGAGCGAGAATGCAAACACGAACATCGAATCGGTTTTAAGTGAATCAAGAGTTTTTCCGCCGCCGGCTGAGTTTGCGGAAACGGCGCATATCAAGAGCTTTGCCGAGTATGAAGAGATTTACGCTAAGGCGGCGACGGATACGGAAGGATTTTGGGCGAATGTCGCCGAATCTCTGCACTGGTTCAGGAAATGGGACACCGTGCTCGAATGGAACGAGCCGCACGCGAAATGGTTTGTCGGCGGAACGATAAATGCTTCCTACAATTGTCTGGACATACATCTTGAAACTTACCGCAAAAACAAAGCCGCGATTATATGGGAAGGCGAGCCGGGCGAGAGTCGGACGCTGACTTACCTGCAACTGCACCGCGAAGTCTGCAAATTCGCCAATGTTTTAAAGCTGCTCGGAATCGAAAAGGGCGATAGAGTCGCGCTTTATATGCCGCTCGTGCCGGAACTGGCGATTGCGATGCTCGCCTGCGCGCGAATCGGCGCGACGCACACGGTAATTTTCGGCGGTTTTTCGGCGGACGCGATTCGTGACCGCGTGAACGACGGCGAATGTAAATTAATCGTCACGGCTGACGGCGGTTACCGTCGCGGAAACGAAATAAAATTGAAAGCAACCGTAGATGTGGCGGTCGAAAACTGCCCGACGGTCAAACACGTCGTCGTTTTCCAACGCACGGGCGCGCAGGTTTCGATGAAGGAAGGTTTCGATTACTGGTGGCACGATTTAATGCGCTCGGCAAGCGCGGTTTGCGAGGCGGAAGAACTCGACAGCGAGCATCCGCTTTATATTCTTTACACTTCGGGGACGACCGGCAAGCCGAAAGGTATTTTGCACACGACGGGCGGCTATCTGACGCAAACTTTTATCACGACGAAATGGGTTTTCGACCTCAAGGACGAAGACGTTTTCTGGTGTACGGCGGACATCGGTTGGGTGACGGGACATTCTTACGTCGTTTACGGACCGCTTCAGAACGGCGCGACGGTTTTGATGTATGAAGGCGCGCCTAATTTCCCCGATTTCGACCGTTTCTGGGACATTATCGAACGCCACAGGGTAAATATTTTATACACCGCGCCGACCGCGATTCGCGCTTTTATCAAATGGGGCGAACAATACCCGCTCAAACACGATTTATCTTCTCTGCGCTTGCTCGGAACAGTCGGCGAGCCGATAAACCCTGAAGCGTGGATGTGGTATCACCGCGTAATCGGCAAAGAAAAATGTCCGATTATTGATACTTGGTGGCAGACGGAAACGGGCGCGATGATGATTACGCCGCTTCCGGGCGCAACGCCGACTGTTCCCGGCACGGCGACGCGTCCCTTCCCCGGAATCATCGTGGACATCGTAACAAAGGCGGGAATCTCCGTTCCGCCCGGCGAAGGCGGCTATCTCGTCGTCAAAAAACCGTTTCCCTCGATGCTCCGAACCATCTGGAACGATGACGAACGCTATAAAAAGCAGTATTGGTCGGAGATTCCGCACGTTTATTTTGCGGGCGACGGCGCGCGGCGCGACGAACACGGCTATTACTGGATTATGGGCAGAGTTGACGACGTGATAAACGTCAGCGGACACCGTTTAGGCACCGCCGAAATCGAATCCGCGCTCGTTTCACACGAGTCGGTCGCCGAAGCCGCAGTTGTCGGGCGTCCCGACGACCTGAAAGGACAGGCAATCGCCGCGTTCGTTACGCTCGAAGGCACGCAGGAAGGCTCGGACGAACTAAAACAGGAACTTCGCAACCACGTCGTCAAAGAAATCGGCTCGCTCGCCAAGCCCGACGACATTCGTTTCACCGACGCGCTTCCAAAAACCCGTTCGGGAAAAATCATGCGCCGTCTTTTGCGCGAACTAGCCTCAAGCGGCACTGTCGCCGGCGACGTTACAACCTTGGAAGATTTCACCGTCCTGGAAAAATTGCGTGAAGACGAAGAATAACCAAGGGCAGAGCGATGAATAAGAAAGACTTCTTCCTGTTTTATTCATCCCTCTGCCCTCATTCAAACTCGCAAAAAAGCCAATATTCATCGACATTTGATGAATATTGGCTTTTTTTTCGGCTAAAATGTCTGTCAGATTTGGCGTGTTGCATCGAACTTATCACAAGAAAACTAACAGACGAAATTATTTTTTAATTTTCTATTTATCGTAGTTGTCGCAGATAGCCTCAACAAATCTGGCAGCTACACTTCCGGGGATAACATCCTCAAAAGTATTATCGGGATATTCGTTATCTCTTAATCTCTTGTCATTTTTATCGTAAGCAACAATACGGGTATTTTTAACCTGCCGCTGGTTACATTTTACCTGTTCAAGCGTCAGAAAATATTGCGTGCCGTCCTCAAATGGTTTTGCAAATAGGTTTTTTTCCCAAACTTTGAAAGTGTGCTTTTCTATTTCAACTACGCTTGTTGATTGATACCAGAATTTATCTCCATCATCAGTAGAAGCAAAATAAACCCAACCATCCGACTGACCGAATGAAACCGCCGAAAAAACAAGCAAAAATATTAGTGAAATCAGTAATCTTTTCATTTCTTAATCTCCTGAGTAAATTTTTATACGGGAACAGTTGTAAAAATATACCTGAAATACTTTCTTTTGTCTAACAAAAGGCAATTAGAAAAGGACGCATTTATGATTTAAGGTTTTCGCGCTTCTTTCTCGCGTCTGATAGCTTCGGCGGCTTCTCTAGCCTTATCGTTCATTTCAGCACTCTTTATCAAATCGGCAATACTAAAACCGACAAAAATATCGCTTGGAGGAAATTGAAGCGAAGCCGACGCGCCAACTCCATTACATCTCAAGATTGCCCATTGGTTCGGTTTGGACGGAAAAGACATATCCCGCCAAGCCGACAGCGGTATATTTAAGATTTCCGAGAGATTGTCAGTATATTCTTTAATACTTTTCCAAGGCTGACTCGCAGGCAGATATTTTATCTCAAATCTAAAAAGATAGTCATTATAAAAATGAAATTCGATAAGTGTGATCTCTTTGAGACTTTCGTTCGTGTTGTTTTTGGGAATGAAAAATTTAGAAGTTCGATAACCGACATCAACTTCGATATTTTTTATCTCGTCGCTAAATTCTATATTAAATCTAAATGGTTTAAGCAGAAACGGCTCTAATTTAATCGAGCTTCCGACAGCACTTTCGACTTCAGCCTGTGTCATTCCCAAACGCAAGCCTTTATATGCCCAAACTTCGTCGAGCTTCATTGTGCAAGGTTCTTCCTGCGCCGAAACTGAAAGCGTGAATAGCAGAATTAAAATAATTGATAAATATTTCATAATTAATTTTTATTCCTCAGAAGCGGGCAGGGATGCCCGCGCTCCAATTGCGCTCCGACTATGACTAAATTTAACTGATTTATTATAATCTAAAAAGTTGGAAATTTACGATGAACCCGAAAAACATAAAAAAATACAGCCGTTTTCGCCTCGTTTCCGCGCCTTTGACGGCGATTACGCACAACGAAGAAATTCGCAAGCCGGATTTTCCTTTCTCCGAACTGCTTAAACAGACGAAATATCCCGTCCGCGCGCTTCGATACTGGTGGATGCACTGCGTTATCGAGGACGAACTGCGCGACAACGAGCGCGAAGTTACGATTGTTGATGTCGGATGCGACACAGGGATAATTAAACGCTTTATTCCGCCCGTCAAACATTCGCGCTGGATTGGTCTGGACATCATCACGACGCGCAAGGGCTTGGAAGCTGCTGGGTATGACGAGATTCATCAATGCGATTTTAACGAAGGTCTGCCGCTCGCGGAAAATTCGGCGGACATTGTCATCTGCTCGCACGTTCTCGAACATTTGCCGCGTCCCGAATTTACCATCGGCGAGCTGGCGCGGATACTTAAACCGGGCGGAATGCTTCTCGTCGGCGTTCCGATTGCGCCGCGCCTCATCGCTTCGTGGCGCGAAAAGCAGATGCAGAAACAATTACAGACCGGAAGGCGAAAAATGGGACAGCATATCCAGATGTTTTCCATCAAACGCCTGCGCCGGCTCGCCGAAAACGCCGGGTTAAAGGTCGAATTTGCGACCGGAACGGCGATGATTAGAAAAAAAGGAAGCCGTCTGGAAAACTATCCGGCGTGGATTCGCCTTAATCAAATCTGGGCGGCGCTTTTCCCGTCGCTCGGAATGGAACTCTGCGTCCAAATCCGCAAACCTGCCTGAAATTTATTCAAACCACGAAGACACACGAAAAAACACTAAATTGCTTGACCTATATTCGTGTCTTTTCGTGTCGTTTAGTGGTTAGATATGTGCAAATCGAAACGAAAACTAAAACAAATCACCGTAGAAATTCTCCATTCGGGCGACGATTTCGGCAGACAATTCGCCGCCTGCAACGCGCTTTACAGGTTTTTCGCCGGACTTACCGGAATTAATCACGATTCAACAAATGAAACGAACGCGACGCAAACCATCCTCGACGGCGGCAAAGCGATTTCGCCGGAAGAAGCCGCGCAATGCGTTTTGGATTTTGCGCGCACCGTCCAATTCCTGCGCGGGATTCACGCCGCAATTACGCAATTAAAGAAACGCTTTCCAAATGAAAGATTAGAAATTCTCTACGCCGGCTGCGGTCCGTTTGCCGCGCTCATTACGCCTTTGTTCACGCAGTTTTCGACGGAAGATTTCCGCGTAACCTTGCTCGATTTTCACGAGCGTTCGATTTATTCGGTGAAAAGAATTATTACCGAGCTGAATTTCGACGAATTTATCGCAGATTTTGTCCAAACGGACGTGAGCCGTTACAAACACGCGGAAAAACCGCACCTGATTATCTGCGAAACGATGCAGAGCGCATTAAAACGCGAACCGCAAGCCGCGCTAACGCTCAATCTTGCGCCTCAGCTTGCGGAAAACGGAATTTTTATTCCGCAAAAAATTACGGTCGAGGTCTGTCTGGCAAATTTATCGAAGGAATTTTCCGAAGAAGACGCGCAAAAGGAAAGAATACATCTGGGCGAAATCCTCGCGCTCGACGCGGAAAAGATTCGTCTTTCCGTTTTTGATTTTCCAACGTTTATAATTGATATTCCGCCGCACGATTCCGAGAAGTTTGACTGCATGTTGCTGACGAAGGTTTCAATTTTCGACCGTTTCGAGCTGAGAGAACGCGATTCGGCAATAACTTACCCGTTAATTTTGCGCGAATTGAGCAATATAAAGAGCGGCGACCGAATCGAGTTCAAATATTTACGGGGCGAAAATCCGCGTTTTGAATACAGGTTGATTGCGGATTAACTTGCGATTAGTGGCGATTGCGAATATTTGTGCGATAATACAAACATTCGGCGATGAATTTCATCTAAATTACGTTTTTTAGGAAACAAAAATATGAATACATACGACACTACTTTTGGAAACAATTCTGCGGCAAACGCCTTGCCCGAAGAACGCGCAAGGTTTATCCGCAAAACTTATCTGCATCTGGCGGCGGCGATTCTGGCGTTTGCGGGTTTGGAATTCTTTTTGTTCTCGTCCGGCGCGGCTGAAACGATTGCCGCAACGATGCTCGGCAGCAGATTTTCGTGGTTTCTCGTTTTAGGCGGTTTTATGGGCGTTTCGATGCTCGCCAGCTGGTGGGCAAATTCGCAAGCTTCCAGAGCGATGCAGTATCTCGGACTCGGGCTTTACGTCGTCGCGGAAGCCGTGATTTTCGTGCCGATGCTGTTCATCGCATCTTATTACGGCGGCGGAGATGTCATCGCAAAAGCTGGAATTGTTACGCTCGGGCTGTTTTTAGGAATTACGTCCGTCGTATTTCTGACGCGCTCGGACTTTTCGTTTTTAGGTCCTATCTTAGCAATCGGCGGTTTTGTCGCGCTCGGGTTTATCGTCGCCAGCCTTTTATTCGGCTTTAGTCTGGGAAGCATTTTCGCTTTTGTAATGGTCGCGTTTGCGGGAACGGCGATTCTTTATGAAACGTCAAACGTCCTGCATCGCTACAACACAAACCAGCACGTCGCGGCTTCGCTGACGCTGTTTGCGGCGATTGCTCTGCTGTTCTGGTATATCCTGAGCATTTTCAGTTCAAGAGATTAACGAAAGCTGTATTTTGACAGAAAAGACGGACGTAAAAATCCGTCTTTTTTATTTTGTGATAAAGTAAAAAAATATGCCCTGCATTAAAATTGATGATTATAATTCAGACGGTTGGCGCGAAGATATAAATTCAACGGAACGCGCCCGATATTACTGCGAACAGCTCGAATCAGGACGCGTTTTGTTTTTCGACGGCGTGCCGTTTGATTTGCCTGTCGCCGACCGCGAGTTTTTGCTCGCACAGCGTCAAGCGGATTCCATCTTTCACAAAAACATTTCCTATCGCCCGAAAAAACAAGTGATTCGCGGGCTTTCGTCGAGCTCCGACGCGGCACGTTTACGCGAAATTATGCAGTATTATTCGGCGGAAGTTACGCGATTTACAGAAGATTTTCTCGCGCCTTACGCGGGCAAACTGGATTTGGATTTTGCCAGCTTTCGTCCTCTGGAAGAAAAGAGCAGAAATCTGCCGTTTAAGAAACGAAACGATTTACTGCACGTTGATTCGTTCCCGACGCGCCCGACAAAAGGCGCACGAATTTTGCGCGTTTTTACGAATATAAATCCAACAGATTCACGCATCTGGAATATTGCCGAGCCTTTCGATTTGCTCGCCGAACGCTACGCGAGAAAAGCGGATTTGGAAAAGTTCGCGGCGAAAAAGTCTTCCGCTCTTGCACGAACATTTAAAAATTTCGGTCTGCCTGTCGCTGACCATTCGGCGTATGACAAATTTATGCTTCATTTTCACGATTATTTGAAGGCGAACGAAGATTTTCAGGCGAATTGCGACAAGGAAAGATTGGAATTTCCGCCCGGCTCGACGTGGCTCGTCTATACGGACGGCGTTCCGCACGCCGCGCTTTCCGGCAGATTTGCGCTCGAACACACATATATCGTTCCGGTCAACGCGCTCGTCGCCGAAAATAAAGCACCGATTTCCATTCTCGAAACAATGTGCGCTCAAAAATTGTCGCTATAAAAAATAGCCGCAAAAAGACGCAAAACCACAAAAAGAAATCCTTTGTGTTTTTTGCGCCTTTTTGCGGCTATCTCTTTTCGTGTTTGTTCGTGGCTAATCCTTTCCGACAAACTCGGAAATATCCGAAAAATTCCAAAGCCCCAAACTTTTATCGGCATATTTTCCGTTGCCTTCGGTGCAGCGTTCGTTTATTATCTGCACCGGCGGCGGAAAATTAAACGGCGGAAGCTGAAAGTTTAAGGTTCGCCAGCCGCCGGTCGGAATATCCGCGTTTGCCTGTCTTTGCGGAAAAGTCGTCGTCAGCAAATATTTCGCGCCGCTATTTCGGAAATTGCGAAGCGCGGCGAAAATTTCGGCAAAAGAAAAATGCACCAGGCAATCGCGGCATAAAATTAAATCACATTGCGGCAGAAAATCTTTGGTGATGTCGGAAACGTAAAATTTTTTAATTTCATTTTCATAACGACTTCGATTTTGCTCGATAATCTGCGGCACGACATCGATGCCGACATATTTTTCGAGCTTTAAATCAACGTGCGGGAGCCAGTTATGGTCGCCGCAGGGCGCGTCGAGCATCGAATTTATTTCCATTGAGGCGAACAAACGCGGCAAGCGGCGGCGAATTTTAGCCGTCTGCGCCAGCGAAGAACCGGGACCGGAAATTGATTCTTCCTTTAACTGCTTGAAGGTTTGGGACATATTGAAAAAAATATCGTCCATTCCTTTTTTGTAACGCAAATTTTTCGGGTCGTTTCGAGAAAGCAAAAACGACGCGGAATCTTCCTTTGCGCGATACGCCGCGACCTGTTCGGGATTTGATTCCAGATAACGAAGCAAATGCCGCGCGTCATCCGAATGATTCGAGCCGTTATTATTTTTATTCCGGCGGACATTCAATAGAATATAATCGGAGAAACCGAGCGTTTGTTCGATAGTTTTTTCGCTTTCGATAGCGGAATTGCGATTCAAATAATCGCCCAAAATCAATAAATCCGGTTTTTCTTCGAGAGATTTCAGACATTCTTCCAACGCGCCGACGCGAACGCGATTGTAGAAAAACTGCGGTGAATCTTTCGATTTCGGTTTTGTCGCAACTATCGCTTCGATTGACATCTTCCAATCTTTTTTATCGACGGACGATTCAAACAAATCGCGCAGCAAAACAGCCCAGCGTCCCAGACCGACATCTATATCCAAAACCTTCTGCGGCGCGATTTTAGAGAACATTTCGAGATAAAAAGAAAGCGTTTGCAGGTTGTTTTCGTTTTTCATTGCCGTCGAATTTCCTCCGTTGGTTTGAGCCTGCGCCTGAAAGTTTTTGTGCTGAAACTGATTATTTCCGTTGGTCGCCTGCCCGCCGAGAGCGCGGCGCACAAGATAACTGAAAAAAGTGTTTTCCGCCGTCAGACAAGCCTTCGGATATTCCTTTTGATATTTAATAACCGCGCCGTTTGAAAGCATGTAGCAAATCGCGCTCTCGTCGAGCTTTTTCAGGTGTTCCGCGTCGTTTCCGGCGACGAAAAATTTTTCCGGCTCGCTCCAGCAAACGGGTTGAACCTGCTCGCAGGCGAGTTCGAGAAAACGCGCTTTTGTGTTGCGCAGGATTTCAGTCAAAGGCTCGCCGCCGATTTCCCGCCAGCTTATCGCCCGATTTTGTCTCAAAACTTTACAGATTTTTTCGTAAAATTGCCGCGCAATAACGCTGTCCGATTTTGCCGCCATCAAATCGTTGGTGAATAAACCTTCGCGCTCGCGATGCGCTATAAAATCGTATTCGCCGAGCTTGTCGAGCAAAAATTGCAAATCCCGCATCACGATACAGTCTGCGTCGAGCCACAAACCGCCGAATTTCGCCAGCAGATAGGCGCGTATGAAATCCGCGCGGTGCGCGACATACAAGCGCGAAAGGTTGATGTCGCGGTCTTCAGTCCAAAGCTCGTCGAATGTTTCAGGCGTTAAAAAACGCACGTTCGGAGCTTTGGCGAGAATCGTCTGATGACACGCCTCAATCCAATCGGCGCGCTCGCCTTCCCAGTAAAACCAAACCGGCAATTCGAATTTCGTCCCGTTAAGCGCGGCGATTTCTGTTTCGGTATTTAAGTTCTTCGCGCCATTGCCGTTGGAAAAAGTTGATGAATTGTTTTGCGCGTCCTTCCGTAAAGCTTCGCGCACGAGATAGCTGAAAAAGGTCTTTTCATCAAGCAAATTCTTATTCGGATTTTCGGAAAGGTATTTAGCGACCATCAAATTTGAAAGCATATAGCAAAAGGCGTTCGCGTTGAATTTTTGCTTATGCTCCGAATCGTTTCCGCACGCAAAATAAGGCTCGACTTCGCTCCAGCAAATTGGCTGAATCAGCTCGCAATCAATTTCGAAAAACGGCGCGTCCGCTTTGTTTATAGTGTCTGTAAGCGGAACACAACCCAAATCGCACCATCCAAAATGCTTTTTCGAGCGCAGTGTTTCGCTGATTTTTTCGTAAAACTGCCGCGCGATACGACTTCCCGGCTGAGCAATCATAAACTCGTTGCCAAAATACGAGCCGCGTTCACGATGCGCGGCAAAATCGTAATCGCCTAGTTTGTCGAATAAAGGCTCAAGCGATTTGGTTAAAACACAATCGCTGTCAATCCACGCGCCGCCGTAATGACTGAGCAAATAAGCCCTGATAAAATCCGCGCGCTGCGCGACGTGCAGATTTTTCAGATTAATATCGCGGTCTTCCGTCCACAATTCATCAAAAGTTTCCGGCGTGAGCAGGCGAACATTTGCCGCGTGCGCGAAAATCGTTTTTTGACACGCTCGAATCCATTCGGGACAATTTCCTTCCCAGTAAAGCCAAACGGGTAAATCCGAAACGGCGGATTTTTTGACGGATTTTTCGCGTCGAATCGAAATTTTCGGCGCATTTATCATCAACGAAAGCGATTGCGCGAGCGCGAGCGCGAAACGCTTTGCATCAACTTCTTCATTATTTTTTCTGTTCCAAAACCAATATTTGATGTTTGCCCGTTCAAGCGTTTCGACACTGCGCGCGTCAGCCGTCAGAACGCCGGAACATTGCCGCAATTTTTCTTCATCATCCGACGTTAAATCGCAATTTTCGTTTGCGACAATCAATGTTTTTCCACTGGCAAAAGACGCTTCGGAAAGAAATCGAAACGCCGTTCGATATTCAAAAAACACGATTGCGTCCGGTTTTTGTTCCGACCAAACCGCCGACAACTTTTTCGATTCAGCCGCCGAAACAATTTCAATTTTCGCGCCGAACGAATCGAACAATTCACGTGCCGCACTCGAAGCTAAAGAATCCGTTTCTTCATTCGCAACAAAATAGATTCGCCGTGTGTTTTCCCATAGATTTAGCGGTGTCGGCGGAAAATTATTTAAAAACACATGCGCGTCGCGCGTCGCTCTCATCTTTTTAAACAACTCGAAATTTGCCCGGTAATGCGGGTTCGCGTTGATGTGCGCGTCGCCGCCGTAACCGCCCGATAAATCGTGATAAAGATGAAAAACCGTCTGGTTGCCGGAGAAAGTCCGCCCGCATTTTCCGAGCAGCCGGACTTTGTGCATCCAGACGTTATCTTCGCCGCCCCAGCCGCGAAAACCACCCGGAATTCCGCCGTGTCGCCGCAGAAAACCCTTGCGGACAAGTCCCGTTCCGCCGTCGGTCATATTGCTGCTATAAATGTTCACCGGACGACATCCGGCAGGATTGCGAACGTCCTCAATTACCTTATTGGTGTCCGCTTGCGAAAGATATTTGATGGCGGAATACGGCGTTAGAAAATCGAGATTTCTGCGGCGCAAATCCGCAATGGCACGGCTGATAAGGTCGTGCGGAATGAGCAAATCGTTGTCGAGCCACAGGATAAATTCGGATTCGGCAAACGCGCTTCCGACATTTAAAGCGCGCGCTCTTTCAAACAATTCCGCGCGATGCAAAAAAACGTATTTATCGGCATATTTTCGGGCAATTTCAACCGCCGTCGGTTTTTCGTCCATTTCGACGACAATAACCTCCGCGACATCGCGGCACTTTTGCAAATTTTTCAAGCAAGCCTGCAAAAGCGGTAATCTCTCTTTGCCGCCGTGCGGAATCACGACGCTCGCGCCTTTTCCTAATTCTCTTATCTTCAAACCTCTGTTCACTTCGTTTGAAACGGCATCGCCCGAAACATTTTTTTCCGACCTTTCCGGCACAATCTTTCGACCTGTTTTTTGCAGAGATTTTTCAATCGCCGGTGTCCAGAAATTTTCCCAATGCCGCGCAAAATCCCAATTTTCTTCGAGCCAGGCGCGATTTTTCAAGCCTTTTTGAATCAATGCGCCTTTTCCGCTTTCTATCAGTCCAATTAAAACTTCTTCGAGATTTTCGAGCGTTGCCGCGTCAAACGGAATTTCCGCGTCGCCACCAACGCAAAAACGCAAAACGTCAGCGACTTTCGGCAAAATTCCCAGACCGTTGACAACCGCGCAGCCCGCCGCCAAACCTTCGAGACTGTTGCGGTGATAGCTTCCCGTAACGCATTCGTCAATGACGATATGCGCGCGTCTTTTCATCGCCAGAGATTCAGCGTGCGAGACTTGACGATTGGCGACGACTTCGAGCTTTACCGGAAATCGCTTCGACAATTTCTCTAAAATTCTCATCGTCGTTTTATAGCCTTTTGAGTGCCAGTAAAGTTTGTGTTCTCGCGCGTATCGCTCGTGTTTTCCGAAAGGCGTGTAGCAAATAGTGATTTCGTCCGGCTTGCTTTCAGGTTTATATTCGGCTTCCCAAAACGGAATCGGGTTCGGCACAATCGCCCAATTTTTAAATTCCGGCAAAGTCGCCTGATACTGTCCGACGACAACTCCGGGAAAACCTTGGCGGACAAACTGCTCGTCAACGTTCCAGAGATAATTGTGCGCCATCGTGATAACTGCTTTGTTTTTAAACAGTTTCCGGTGTTTGGAAGAAATTTTGCCGTTATGCGCGATTATCAAATCAGCTTCAGCCAACAAAGATTCGGCTTCTTCGGGCTTTTTTTGCCACTCGACATCGCCTGCAAAACTAACGCCGTTGCCGTAATCGTTTGTCGCCCAGACGCATCTTGCCGAATGCGCGGTGCGAGCCGTTATCGAGCGCGCAAGAATCGCCGGAACTCCGGCAATCGGCGTCGTCGAGTATGAAACGATTTTGAGCGGCGCGCTCTTTTCGCTTTTTTCGATTGTTTCAGATAAATTTTCAAATTCACTCAAAAAAATTTTCGGAAAAGCCGTCAAACGACTTGCGCGGCTCAGGTTAAAAATCTCAATCCCGACCGTTCTCGCGGCTTCCGCCAGCTTCGTGTATTGCTTATTTATCTTTTCAAATTGCGGCGCGAGCGGATGTCGTCCGGTTTTTGCAAAAAAATGATTATCGGTAAAATCAACGCCAATCAATCCGATGCGTTTCGCGCCCATAAGAATCGCCAGACACAGCGCGATATACGGTGAATTGTTGGTGTAATGCAAAACATTCGGATTTGAAAAATCAGTTCCGCCCGACTGCCCAAGCTGAAATTTAACAATATTTGGATGGTTGACGGGCAAATCGAGCTGCGAGAAAAGATATTTCGCCCGCGACGTTTCGACATAACGAAAACGGTCGCCGGAAAATTGACTTTTGGGATTGACGACAACCAGATAATCCGGCTGAAACCGTCGCCCGACATCATTGACGCCAATGGTGATAAATCTTTCGGGTTCTTTTAGCTCATTCAACGACTCGCCGCAGCCGCAGACGATTATCGTCTTTCCGGCATTCAGGTTGTGAAAAGAAGACAATATTTTCATCGCTTTTTCGGGCAAAGTCTGTAATTTGTAATGGTTCTACTCAAAAGAAACGTCTGTCAAAATCATTTATCCCGCGTTTTTTTATCGGGTGATTTTTTCTTGCTCTTTTTCTTTCCGCCCGATTTTGTGAGCTTTACCGGCGACCGCTGCGGGTCGTCCCAATTTGCATCTTTCTCGAAAAATTGTCGGGTCGTTTCTTTATCGCCAATACTTTCGGCAATTTTGGCTTCGCTTTCAAACAGCGGCTTGACCCAAAGCAGTAAAACGGGAGGAGAAATACCGGGAAGCCAGCTTTCATAATTAACGCCGACATTGGTAATCAGCAGGCAGTTCATTTTTTCAAACAGGGGAAATTCAAAATTCCAAATAATCATGTCAGGCGCGAAATACGAGCCTTCGCGAAACGGCACAACCGCCAGCTCACCGAGCCTGCGGGCGACGGCTTCCAGATCTTTATCCGGATACTTTCCCTGAACGCGAAGAACCAATTCGACCGATTCGTACGGACCTTTCATTGTTCGGGTGCTCATGCCCGCCGTCGCCATCGATGTGAAAAATTCTTCCTCGGGTAAATTGTCTTCCTCGTCCGGCTGAAAAAATAAAAGGTCCATTTCGTCCGGCACCTTTGTACTTTTTTGCTCACGCCTGAGTTCGATGATTCTTTTCGGTTTACCAGACCATTCGTTATATGAGGCTCTTAATTTTTTTAACGTAATTTCGCTTGCCATAATTCCTTCCCTCCTTGGTTTTTCCTTGTCTATATCTTACCACCAGCTCGAGTGACTTCCTGCCGCCTTCGACGGAACGCGATAACGTTCCGAAGCCGCGCCCGACGCGGATGATTCCGTCTTGTGTTCCGGACCATGATAATTCGCCGGATTCTTGTTCCAAGTACTGTTTGCGCTCTTCGGCTGCGTGTGCCCGGTTCTGTTCCAGTGTCCCGAAGCTCCTTTGCCTTTGTGCCCGAGGATCGCCACCGAGAACTTGAAGTTTTTGTAACCGGAGCCGGGCTTTTTACTGTCATATTTCGCCTTCTTTTGATGATATGCCGCGCTGCCCGCGCTAACGGGTTTCGGCGAATCCTTGCGTAAGCCCTTCGATAATATTTGCAATCCTTCCGAGGACGTTTTTGCGGGATTTGAGTAACCGTATTTCGAGCGATTATTGGGATTCGTTTCGCGCTGCCCGGCTTTTTTACTATCGAACGAATACTGCTGGTAAGCATCGAAGGTCGAAGATGCCAATGAGTGAAGCGTGCCGGCAGCCAGCCATTTATTAACGCGGTCGAGCGCGGTCGTTTTTGAAACCTTCAAAACCGTTTCGACCTCTTCGCGCTTGAAGAGCCGTTTTTTCATCGCCGCTTTAACTTTCTTGAGTTCCTGCGCCGGATTTAATTGTTTCTTGCCTTTCTTTTTCTTCTTCGCGCTTGCCGAATATTCATAGTCCCAGGTTTCCGTGCCTTCGACGACGACCATCGTCTTAAACACCGGATGCGCGCTCTTGACCGAAGCGGCAACTTTCTTCGCATCCGCTTCTTCGATCTTGCCTTCGTCCTTCAAATAACTCGCCGCGCCGCTTTCGAGCGCCGCAAGCCCCGCGTTTATCTTCTTCTGTTTTTCGTCGTCTTTTTTATCTTTTCCTTTTCCTTTTCCGAAAAGCTTCTTGATGTACGCGACAACTTTGGCGATGGCTTTATCGATCGCCGCGTCAACTTTGGCTTGAACCTTCGTGATAAATTCCTTGATTTTCTGGCTAATGCCGCCCAAGCCGATGAGACGCGCCAGAAAACCAATGACGAGCGGAATCATTCGCGCCAGCGATTGTTCAATCCAGTTTGCCGCGCCGCCTATGTTCCCTTGCGCGATTGACGAAACCGAGTTAATCACAGCTTCGACAAATGCCATAATTTGCGAAGCGCGCTCGATTAGGAACATCACGAGGTTGTAAATTGCGAGAACCGCTTGAACAAACGCGCCCGCCGGATTAAACATCGAAAGCAGTTTCATTGTCGCTTGTTTGATAATCGTGTCAATTATCCAGTTTTGAATCGCGTCAATGACCATTGCCTTCAAATCGCCGATGTCCGATTTGACCTGTTCCCAAAGTTTCGCCGGTCCGCCTTCAATCAAAATTGCGATATATTTGACTAGCTGCTCGATAACAGTAACCGCGGTTTCGCCGATTAATTTAACGGCTTTGGCGCGCATTCGCGGATAAGTGATACCGAGAACGCTTAGGACAAGTTTGAAAATCGAAACGAGCGTCAAATCCGCCGGAATTTCGATGCCCGCGCTTGCCAACGCGCCGAAAAGCCATTGCATAAAGCCTTTTTTCAGATGCGTCCAGATGTTTCCGACAAATTGCCCGACGCCCGCCTTGATAGCGGCGATGAGATTGCCCAGAAATCCAATCGGGTCGTCGAGAATCAAATCAATCGTGTCGGCGGCTTTTCTGAGCAAAGCCATCAATTTATCTTTAAATTCCATGATAATCTTGATGACTTCGCCGATGGCGGCGACAAGCCCTGAAAACGCGCCCGCATTTTCTTCTTCAATCTTCTTGGCAAGCTCGTTCGCCTGGTCGTGAGCCGCTTTATATTTTTCCGCGAGCTTTTGCGCCAAATCGTTTTTCTTCGCCTCGACACCCTGCTTCATTTCGTCGAAACGCGCGGACATCGCCTGCTCGGCTTGCTGTCCGACCGACCTTAAATCTGCAGGTAAACTCTTAACGTAAGATTTTATTTTGGCTTGTCCCTTTTCAATATCCGCTTTCGCCTGATTCAAACGTTTATCGACAAATCCGGCGACGCGAACCGCCAAAGCGTCCATCGCAGCGGTAAACTGCTTGAGATTGTTCTGGATAATTTGTTTGACTTCGGGCGGCGTCGGTTTGAATTTATCGAGCAGCCAATCCGCCTTGCCGCTCAAGCCTTCGTAGCGTTTTTCGTAGAACTTATCGATGTCGCGGTTGGTATTGCTTTTGAAAGACGCGATTACTGACGAGCAGCCAGGATCGAAAATCGCCATCACGTCGCGTTCGAGACTGTTGAGATTGTTGTCAACTTTTTGCTTGGTTTGATTGTAAATCTGCTCGATGTCGTCGGTAACTTTTTTGCGCCGCTTTTCGTCTTTTTCCTTCTGCGCGTCCTGCCGCGATTTGACCGCCGTTTTCGATTTATTCTTAACCCCGACGACCGCGCCCAAGCCTGATTTAGCCGTAACTTGCGCCTGCGAAGCGGCTTTGCCGAGAACTTGCTTTTCCTGCGAAGTATATTTGCCCGGCGAAGCATCCGCCGTCCGGTCAACATTGCCTTTTTCTGATTTGACCTTTTCAAAGCGCGGATCTTTGTTTTCAAGGCGTTTTCCTTCGAGCCGATTTTCTTTAATCGCCCCTTGGGCATCGGCTTTGGTTTGCTGCTGCGAAATTTCTTCCGGCGGTTTCGGCGCGGGCATTCCCTCGGCGGCATTGACCGAAGGCGCGGGCGAAGCCGGATCGGGCGGCATTGCGGCAACTTCTTTTGCGGGAACGCCGCCTTCATTCGGCGGCGCGTCGGACGCGGCTTTCACATCGCCCGAAGCCGCGTCTTTCTGGTTTTTGACGTTGCCGCCGACCGCGCCTTTCATTTGTCCTTCTGCGCCGCCTTCCATAAATTTGTCCGAGTCCTCGACGGTTGCCGGCATTACTTTTTCGATTTCGGCGCGAAGCGTAGTCAGAAAACTATCTGCGGGCGGAGTTTCGGCTTTCGCCTCTTTCATCGCATCAACCTGCTTGTCTTTCGCGCCCGCCGCTTTTTCGTTCGGCGGACCTTTGGCGGCTTTGGCGGCTTCCGAGGCTTTCTGTTTGGCTGGCGGATGTTTTTTGAGCGCGTTCGATTTTTGCCCGATTTTTTCCTTTACGTCTTTAAAACGCGGGTCAGCCTGCGGGTTGGCAGGCTTGGGAACAAATCGTTTTGTGCGGACGGCAACAGGCATTATTTTCTACCATCTATCAGCATTTGAACTCGATTCTGCAATTTCGCGCAAAGGGCAAATCGCGCTCGTTTTGCGATATTCGCGGCGCACGGCGGCTTCGAGATGTTTTGTATTTAATTCGACTTTTTCGCCGAGCGCGAGCGAAGCGGCGTGAAGCGCGATGTTGCGTATTTGCCCGCCGGTCAGCTCGCATCTTTGGACTATTTCCTGCAAACGATTCGTCAAAACGACGTTGTTTTCAGGCAGATGAAGCTGCCAGATTTGCCATCGCTCAGGCACTTCCGGCGCGACAAACTCGACCACCGTATCCATTCGTCGCTGAAAAGCCGAATCAATGCGGTCGTTGGCGTTTGTCGTAACAATCAAAATTCCCTCGAAAGATTCGAGCCTTTGCAAAAGATAATTCGTTTCGAGATTGGCGTAACGGTCGTTCGCGCTGCCGACGTTTGTGCGCTGCGTGAGCAATGCGTCGCCTTCGTCGAGCAGCAAAATCACGTCGAGTTCTTCGACGAGCGCGAAAATTCGGGCGAGATTTTTTTCCGTTTCGCCGATGTATTTATTAACAACAGTCGAAAGGTCGAGACGATAAATGTCTTTCTGCAAAACGGCGGCAAGCAGGCGCGCGGCATACGTTTTTCCGGTTCCGCTTCTGCCGTTGAAAAGCGCGCGAACGCCTGCCTGAAGCTGTCCGCGAAGGCTCAAACCGACGTGATTTCGCAGATTTTCACGAATCCGGCAGCGCTGTTCAAGCTCGCGCAAATCGCTCATCGTTTCTTCTCTCGCGGCTAAAAAGCTCAAGTCGGCGTCGAGCGGTTCGAGATAAATCGCCAGCGTGTCGAGCGCCTGACGATTCAAAGCGCGTGTCGCCTGCTGAACGTCGGCGAGCGTAACTTTCGTTCGATTTGCCAGAACCGCGTAAGAACCCGCAAGTGTTGCGGCGCGGCGAATATTGCCGCCCGAAAGCCGGAAACGCTCGCTGATTTCATCAATTTCATCGGTTTCCGCTTTCTTCAGACAGCTTTGCCAATGCTCTCGCCGCTCGCTTTCTTCGGGCAGATTGATGGTTAAAGTTACAGCTTTTTCCGTCGCCGCGCCGCCGACTCCGCCTTGCTTTCCGAGCGTGATGCCGACGGCTTTGACCGAAGACGAAATCGCCGGAAACTCAATCATTTCGCTCGGCGCGACGTCCAGCGAAAAAACCGGCATCGCTTTGAGCAAAACGGCGAGCGTCCCGACGGTTTTCCAGCGTTCGTCGTCTTTAATTTCGGGATTTTTTACTTCGAGCAAGCCCAAATCGAGCGAACGAGCCAGCGCGCCGAGAATCGTTTTCCGGCTGTTGTGATTCGCGCCGCGCACGATTACTGATTGAATATCGCCGCGCTCGATTAACTGCGGCAGCAATGCAATCTGCTCGCGCAAAGTGTCTGGAAGAATAAGATTTTCGAGCGAAAGAAGCTCTGCCGAAGCGGTATATTTTACCCAATCACCTGAGCCGAACCGTTTTTCGCCGCGCAAAACATCCCAGAGAAGCGTTGTAATCTGCAAAGTCCATTCAGAGCGCGGATTTTCCGTGTTGCCGAAATTGATTAAACCCAAATCGTAAAGCTCGTAAACGGCAGAATGCGCTGAAACGCCTTGATTTTCCTCGCGTTGCCATCCGTTGAGTGTTCCAAATGTCAGGCGTTTTTCGTCGGAAAATTCGTTCAGCGTTTCAAAAACCGCGCCGAAACGCGAATCTTCTTCGATTAAACCTATTGTCATCAACAAAATTAGAGAAGAAAATTCGAGTTTGAATTTTTTTCGTAAATCGTGCAGAGGCAGATGCGCTTTGCATTTTTTTTCCCACGCGAGCAAGGCTTTCGCCCACCAATCGTCCGCCAAATCGTCCGCCAAATCGTCCGGCTCGCGTCCGGCAAGCCTTTCGTCGTAAATCTGCAAAAACGGAAATGCGTCAAACGTCGCTTCGCGCGTGCCGAAAACGCTCGCCGCACGCCGCGTCAAATACGCCGTCGCCGCCAGAAAAAACAAATCGAAATGTCCCGCAGCCGTCGACGTAACGTCTTCAAAAGGCTCGCTTTGCGAAGAATTTAAAATGGAATCGCTTATCGCCAAGCCGAATTCTTCCGCGTTTATATTCTGGTTCTTAAAAGTCAACATTTTCCTTTTCAAATAAAATGAAAACCGACAAATTTCCCGACCGCCGGAATCCAGCCCGGATTGCGGTCAAGTCCCGAAAGCCGAACCTCAAACGGCAAATCTGCAAGGCTGAAATTTGCGTCGAGATGAGTTGCCGAAACGATAATTTTTGCGTGTCGCTCAAATAAAATCCTGCTAATTTGCTCTCGCGTTTCAAGATTTAATGCCTGCAACAAACGCGCTTGAACGTATTCGGTCAAATTTTTCAACCAATTTTTCGACCGTGAAGAATCTTTGCGAAAATCTTTCGAATCGCCTTCGGCAAATTCGGAAAAGTTTTCAAGATAAGTCTCTAACTCGTTTTCCAATTGAGCTTTAACGTCGTCGAGCAACGGAACGTCAATGACGCTGAATCCAGCCGGATGACGCACGACGAGGCGTTTTCCCGTGTTCATCCAAAGCCATTTTTCGCCCGTTTGAAAAGTTTTCAACCATTCGGGCGACATTCGCCACTCATCTGGCGCGGTAAATCCTTTTCCTAATTCGCCTTCATTTTCGCGCCCGCCGAGCCATTCTAAAAATTTCCAGACCGCATCTTTTTTGATTTCCCGTCCGAGAAATTCAAGCGCGACGAGCGCGACAAAATCCCAGATATTCAAATCGATTTCCGCTTCTCCCGCTTCGGTAAAATCGCGGTAAAGATTGAGATACAACGCGAGATTCAAAAGATAAAAAACGCCTCCAAAGCGCGTTTCGAGAACGACTTCAAGCTCGGTTTCCGCTTCTTCGACAAACTCGATTTCCGCCTTTTTTCGCGCTTTCAGAAACGCGCTTTGTCGAATTTTGGGCTTTTTCGCCTTGTCGGATTTTGTTCCTTTTTTGCTTTCCCGCCGTTCGAGTTTTTTTCCGGACGGAGAATCTTTAAATATAATTTTTTTCGCTTTTTCCTTAGCTTTTTCAGGCGGTGAAATAATTTCGGATTCCAAATCGCTTGAAGAATCGAAAAATTCCGACGGTTTTTCAGCCGTTTTATCTTCAAAAAATTTTACTGGTTTTTTTTCGGAAGATTTTTCGATTTTGACTTCGGATTCGGGCAAAATCGGCGATGATTTCAGCTTTTTCCGCAAAATCGTCTCGAATTTCTTTTGCCGTTTTTCGGGTTGTCGCGTTTCCTTGAGAATTTTATTTTTGCTTTGTCCCGTGATTGTCCGGCTCATTTCAAACTCGGCGCGAAATATTTTTACCTGTCGCGCAAATTCGGATGAGCGCACAAGCCGCGGCGCGCGAGCCAGCATCAATCCGATTCCGAGCAGGCTTTGTTGTTCAAAACTCAGCGACGTATGCTTTGTTTCCGGCGTGAATTTAGACCACGGCGCGAGCTGCGGAACGAAAAAAAAAGTCTTGGGCGGAATTTTTCTCTTTTCGATTGGCTTTTCGTCTGAAACAGCAGATTCCAGTTTTTCCTTTTTTTCCTTAAACGGTTCAAGCAAAATCGCTTGCAGCTTGCCCAAACCGAAAACCGTGATTATTTGCCGCAGTAAATCGGCGGTTTCGTTTGGCTGTAATTTGGTTACGAATTTTACGGCTTGCGCCTGTTTTGCCAGAATCTGCAGGGCAAAAGGCGCGAATTCCGCCGCTTCAATCCAGATTTGAGCAATCGTTTGCGCCGTTTGCAGATTCGGAAAAAGGCTTCGCCACCACCAATTTTGAGTTAATGATTCTCTGCACCAATCGCTCGCCAGACACGCCAGCATTTCGGAATTGTCGGCAAAAACAACGCTTTGCGCCTGTGCCGGAACGGTTTCGCGGATTGGTCGGAAAGCGCGGCTGAAAAGTTTTTCGATTTCGCGCGCAACAAAGTTTCGCCAAGCGTTCGTTTGACTTAAATCAAAGCGATTTAATTTTAAGGTGTGCGGCGACGGGTCGCGCAGATTTTTTATACAGATGATAGCTTTCGGCGGCAATCCGGCGGGAAGAAAATCCTGAGTTCCGAACAATCTTTCAAAATGTAGACGAGTGGCGACCAAATCGAGTCTCTCGCCTTTGACCCGCAGTTTTGAAACAATCGAGTTTTTTTGTCGCCAAACGTCCATTTTCCTAAGTAAAATCAAATCTCACAAACAATCTGGATAGAATATATTTCGGGTTTCTTACTTATAGAGCCGTACCATTCTGCTGAAACCGTGTACTGGTATGTTTCGTTATTAACCTTAAGCGGCTTTGCGAGGCTGCCTTTTGCTTTGAACACTCCTCTTTGCGCCCTTAAATCAAGGTCGAGTACGCTTTCTGGGGCTTTTTTGGTTAATTCCTGAAGTTCGAACTTGAAACCGAATACAGTCGGGTTGCTTGTGTCGGGCTGCAAGCCTATGACATTTATTCCTTTTACTACTGCATTATTGGGCAGAATCAGCATCATACCGCCCCTGATTGGTTTTTGCAGCCCGGTAATCGTGGGCGGGACGGTAGCTTTGTTAGAGTAAACCTGCCATCGTAAAAGCTCTTCCTGCGGCGGCGACATCGGGTGGAAATTCGGCGCGAGCGTGAGAGTTACCTGTTCGGGAACAGGTTTGCCCAGATAAGGCAAGGTGTGGCGGGCAAAAACCATTGCCTTCTGGACATTTTGCGTTTGATTTTCCTTTATATTATAAAGCTGAATGCTGTTGCTGGTCGTTAAATCAATTGGTTCGTGCCGCAACGCCTCATCGAGTAAGACGCGCAAATTATCGCCGCTAATTTCGGCGACGGTAGTGAATTTTGCGCCGAAAAACTTAGCGGCATCAAAGCCTTTTTGCCCGAATCCCGACAGGGGCAAAATTCCGGCAGGCGGCAAAAATTGAAAGTAATTGGTTGCGATAATGTCCGTCGGATTTGATTGGCTAATCCTTAATTGTTCGAGTTGCACGGCGAACTGCATCATCATCGCTTCGGTTTCGCTCAAACGCCGGTCTTTGACTAACTGCGTCCAATTCTCGGCGGTATCTTTTCGGGTTACACGTCGCCTCACAGCCCACGTTTCGACAAATTCCAAGCCATTTGAAGTCCAGTTAATAATCGCCAGGGGAACATCGCTGTCCGAAAGGGATTTGCCTCTCATTTCGTCCAGCAAGCCGTAAGAAGCAAGCGACACGCCGAGCGGATCATTGAAGAATTCAGATGATTTAGCCACGCCGAAACATTTATACGCGATATGATTTCTTATCATATTAGCGGGCGGAAATGTTTCTTTTTTCAAAAAACTGTCAATCGGAAGAAGGTTGAACTGGACTGTTTCGAGAATCACATTCGTATTGCAGGTGGCAAAAACATTATTGAGTCCGCTGGTCTGCGCGCTTCCTTCGCTTGATTCGACAGGCGACAAAACGAGTAAATAATAGCCGAAGCCAGCCGTATATGTACCTACGGCAAGCGGTTGGCAGTCGCCGAAAATCGTCGAAGGCTGGTCAACCGTTCCGAATCTTTGAAGCAAGTCAACGCTTGTATCGTCAGATAAATACAAAGCCTGCCCGCAACGATTAACGGCTAAACCTTTGCTGACGCTGACAATCGGATTGGTTCCTGCGTCTTTATCTTTTTCGACTTCCAAACCGTAAACTATTCCCTCACCCGCCGCTTTTCCGACGCGCCACACGGCTTCGCGACGGGAAGTTTGTTCGCGGGTCATATCCGCTCCGGTTACAAGCCGCCCGTTAAAAAAATTGGTTGCCCGCAAACTCCCGTTAATTATCGGCTGTTTAAGTTTTATGCTCATCACACTTACTCCATATTTCCCTAAACTTTTTGATACTGCTTCCTAGCCTGCCTTTTCTACACGAACAAAAATTGTCGCCGTTTCATCCTTATCGCTGCCCATAAATCTAATGGAATTGCCTTTGGCGTATGTAGCCAAAGTTACTGCGGCGGCGGATGGTATGGGTTTTACCATTATTTTGCTGAGAACAAACGTAAAACGCATATAAGGCATTTCCAGTTGCGCAGAAACATTAAAGACATTTCTGGGAGTAGCAGGAGCTACACCAGCCGGAATTTTAGAAAGAAAAGTGGGCGATTTATTATCTTCACCTTCAATTATCAGCTCTGTATCCATAGTGATTTTTTCAATTACCGCCTGATTATCCGGCACATCGATATTGAACCAAATTTCAAAAAGATTATTATCGCGTCTGGTAATTGTGGCTAGCGGCAAGATGGTAAGCGACTGCGACGTCGCTGCCGGCTGCGGCGTCCAGTCCGTGCCGTTGTAAACCAATGTATCGCCTACGCTTGGAGGATTTGGGCTAACTCCTCTTCCCTGCAACCTTGCAACCGTCGGATTCGGATAAGTTCCTGCCAAATCTCCGCCCGCCCCGTCGTTCACTTTAACTGCCTGTGAAAAAGTGACGGCATCGGTAGCAGATGTTCCGTTGGCTACACCTGAAATACGGTTGTTGCCGAGTTTCAAAATTCCGGTCATCGCCCGACTTCCGCCAAGCAGAAGATATTGTTTGTGGTCGTCGTTGGCGAGTCCAGTCAAAGCCGCGTGGTCGGTTACTCCGCCCGATGCAACAGGTTTTTCGGCAACCCATTTATCAACCTTATAAATTAACACTTGCCCATCGGTCGGCGCGTTTGCGCTAATTGTTTTTCCCTGCAATTTGCCGATTGTCGGATTCGGGTAAGTTCCCGCCAAATCTCCGCCTGCCGCGTCGTTTGTTTTAATCGCCTGTGCAAAAGTAACGGCATCGTTAGCGACTGTTCCGTTGGCTAGATTTACGACTTTTTTGCTGCCGCAGTCCAGATTTCCGGTCATCGCGCGGCTACCGTTAACTAGAAGATATTGTTTGTGGTCGTCGTTGGCGAGTCCGGTCAAAGCCGCGTGGTCGGTTACTCCCGCAGGCTTTTCGGCAACCCATTTATCAACCTTATAAGTTAATACTTGCCCGTCAAGCGGCGCATTTGCGGCAACCGTTTTTCCCTGCAAGTGACCAATCATCGGATTCGGGTAAGTTCCGGTCAAATCTCCGCCCGCCGGCTCGTTTTGTTTGACTACCTGACTGAGATTTACGGCATCCGTAGGGTCTGTTCCAGGGGCTAAATTTAGAATTTTTTTCGTGCCCATCTTCAAATCACCCGTCATTGCGCGGCTGCCGGTAAGCGGAAGATATTGTTTATGGTCGTCGTCTCCGAGTCCCGCCAATTCATCGTGGTCGGTTATAGGTTTGGCGGTAATCCATTTGCCGCCTTTGAAAATTAAAATATTTCCGTCCGCCGGCGCGTCTGCGGCAACGTCATTTCCCTGCAATTTGGCGATTGTCGGATCTGGATATTTTCCGGTCAAATCTCCGCCTGCTTTATCATCTACTTTTATAGCCTGCTCGAAAGTTACGGCGTGACCTTTTGCAGTTCCTTTGGCTAAACTTATAATTTGATTGCCACCCATCTGCAAACTTCCGGTCATTGCGCGGCTGCCGTTAATTAAAAGATATTGCGGGTGGTCGTCGTCTTCGAGTCCGCTCAAATGTCCGTGGTCATTCGGCTCGTCGAACATCCATTCCTGCAACATTCTCAGATGCAACAGAAACGGGCGATTTTCTTCCGTCAGCTCGATTTCCTCATCGTCGCTGACCTTCCAATTCGGCGGATAAGACTTTAGCGGAACACGCAATTCCGCGAGCAGCAGACAATCATCGAGATTTCCGCCGCCCGTCATTTCCACGGCGCAGCCGGTTTCCTTATCGCTCATAAACATTCGGAGTTCGGTCGTCCATAAACGAAAAGCAAGTCGTATATATTCGGCAACGTCGTCGGGATGAATATGCAGATTTACCGGCGGCGAAACTAACGGCGGGCTTGGATGCAGAAACGCATCACGAATTGAATCTAAAAATTCATCAATCGGCGTTGACGCTGAGTCGTCGCCAATATCGATTCCTTTCAGGAAATCGGAAAACTCACGAACGGCATCTTCTTCGGGCTGTTTCGGCGCTTCATACCTGAGTTCGAGCGAAAAATCGTCCTTGATGCGCGAAGCCGCCATCAATTCGTTTTCATTACGGCACGGCTCGCCCGGAATCGGAACGTCATTGGTCAGGCAATCGCGGTAACAAAGCACCACGTAAAGCATAACGTGTTTATCGGCAGGCGGCGAAGTTGGCGGACTATCGTCGGGCGGTTGCAGCCATTTATTCAATTCTTCGGGTTTTGCGGCGGCAAGCCATTGGTTCAGATAGGCGCATTGTGCCGTCGAAACGCAGACAAGTTGTCCGCGCGGAGTGATGGCAACGCCCGGCTCAACCATCACGCGCGGCTCGTTTTCATCTATTTCAACCCGAACTTTGAGACCGGACACAGTCCCATAGCCCAATGCTTCACGCGCCATCCAACGGTCGCGTCCCGACAGATAGGCAAATTCCTGCGTGAAATCATCAACGCCCAGAATCATCCCGGCTGTGTAATTAACGTGTTTGGTCAAATCAAACTCGCTGGCTGCGCTTACGGCTGACATTGTAGAAAAACAACTCATAGCTCCTCATCCTTTTTCTTTTTTTGTTTTTTTAAATCTTCACTTCCTAAAACATATCGGGAAGAATATTTTTCCGGCTGCGGCAACCCGAGACGACTCTCACCGACATAACCTTCTCCAAGCACCAATGCGGGATTCAGCAACGGGTCGCGGCTTCCCAGACCGAGCAAAGTATCCGTTCCCAGACGCACTTCTTCAAGACGAAACAAATTCCAGTAATAACGAAAATCGCAAGTCGTGTGCGCGGGCTTTTCCAAATCAACAATACGCCGCACAAGCTCCAATTTTCGATTTTGTTCTTCCGGCGTTTCCGGTTTTTCGCCGCTCAGCGTCGCCGGAATTAAAACCGTAAAGCGATGCGCCGTTTGGTGCATTGCCAGAACCGCGCTTTCAAATTGAACCCAATCGCCGAGCGGTTTGGTTAAAGACGGCAACTGGTCGAAAAGCGAAATAACTTCAAACGAACTCCAATTTGTTCCGTAAAGACTATTCAATTGCGCGATTCGACGGTAACGACGTGCCAGAAAATCCTGCCAGAGCTTACGATTCCGGCTCGAATCCGTCGTTTTAGCAAGAAATTCCTGCCAATCATCAAGCAGTTCGACGTTGGTTTCCGTTCCGTGCGGCAGAAGAATATCGTCGAATTTTGCATAACTCGTGCCGTGCGCAGTGTTTAATTCCGCTAAATCATTCAAATATTCGGCGCGCAAAAAGCTCTGCCAGTTTTGGCGTTCTCTGGCGGCAGTCGTCGAAGGCACAAAACCGAGCGTTTCAAGCGCGAAATTTTCCCAGATGACTGCTTCTTTTTCATCCATCGGTTTTATCACCGGAAACAAAACGCTTGAATTTTCCTCAATTTTTTCACGGTATCGCTGATGCAGAACGTCCGCGCCCTGGCTTGGCGTCCATCTGGAAGTTTCCTGCGTAATTCGCGGCAGATTTTGTTCTTCGGCGGAATCCGCCGGAATAATCGCGGGCGTCCACCGCGTCAAAAAACGCTCGATAATCCGAATCGGGTCGCGCACTTTTTCTTCCGTCGTCTGCCGCTCAAAAAGAGTTTCGTCGGCACACGAATCGAGTGCCAGCCGCAAAGCTATCCGAAGCCCGCGCATCGTCCCGCGATACTGGAAAAAATCAACCGCGTGACTGATAAACAGTCGTCTTTTATCTTCCGTCCAAGCCGGGTCGAGCGCGACGCCGAACCAATTTGCCAGCCAATCGAGCGCGTCCGGCGGCGCGCTTCTGACATCGAACAACATCTGCACGGCGGCGATTTTGTCTTCCATCGTCGTGTAAAGACCTTCAAAATTCGCCAGAAAACGGTCGAGGAAAAACGCTGATTGCTCGTCCTCGCGGTAAACCGACGGCAGATAATTATCGAGATACGAAAAACGCGGGTAATACATCCGCAAGGCAGAAATTCGCGGCGTTCGCTGACCGTTTCCCGAAAATACGAGCTTGAGCTGTAAATAACGACCTTTAGCACGCTGAAATAAAAGCTCCCACGTTCCTTTGCCTTTTTCTTTTGAAACTTCATTGTTGACAAAAGGCTGTTCCGAGCCTCTGCCGCGCAGGTAAAGTTTCGGCTCCTTCTGCCACGCGGCTTGCTCTAAATCGTCTTTCGTAACGGCGGCGCGGCTGTAAATTTCAACTTTTGTTTCGGGCGAAATACAGCCGTCAAGCATTAGGCGATGCCAGACGCAATTTGTTTCCCTGCCGTCAAAAACACGTGTTTCAAGCGTTCCGCTTTCGAAATAAAGCGGGCGTTTTTGCTTGACGATCGGCAGCCAACGTTCGCCCAAATCGTAATAAACTTTGCCGTCAGCCGTCGTAAAACCTTTGCCGCCGAACAAACGCATCGGAAAATATTCCGTCACGGGCTGAAGCTCGTAATTTTTAATGACGACCCACGAAGGTAAATCGGGCGCCGGAGAAACAGGTGGTTCATCTTTGGGAATAATCAGGCTGAACGCAAAAGCCTGATTGCCTTCTTCCGTCACGATATAAAGACGGCTGGGCGTTCCTTCTTCGCGGGATTCGACAAAAGCGATGTCGTAGCCGCGCAGGCGAAATTTTGTCGGCGGCGACGAAAACGAGTCGTCTTCCTGAACTTCCGATGAAATCGAAGCGGTTGTTAATTCATTCAATAATTGTCCGCGATAATAGCGGTAAATAATTGAAAAATCTTCCGTTTGCGGCAGATTGAGAATTAAAACCGTGTCATCCGGCAAGGCTTCTATCGAAATCGGGTCTTCGTCCGGCAGTTCCGAATAAACCTTTTCGGCGGGAAGATCTTCGCTGTGGCTGCGCTTTTGGGTCGTATCCAACGGCTGAAAATCGTCGCTCGTTTCGTCGGGCTTCAAATCTTTTTCGCCGATTGCGTTAAAGTTCCTGTCGAGTGTCCAGTAACGATGATTTTTGCGGTCGAGGATAAACACGCCGCCCGAACATCTCACCGCGATGTCGAAAGGAACGAAATCAACGTCGTCGCGCCACAAAATCTGGCGCGGCTCGCCGACCGAAAACAAATCGAAAATCAACAAGCCCTGCGGTTCGACTGTTCCGACAACCATATAATGGTCAACAGTTACGGCAAGTCCTTGAAGTGTGGACGGTGCTTTCGGCGTGCTTGCTTCGACGGGCTGAAAACCGCTTTGCGCGTTCTGCGAGCAATCGCCCGCCGCAACCGGATAATAATCCGAAACCATGTTTGAACCGGCGGACAGAATCTTGATTTTCAATCCCGTTTCGTCAATCCAATACCAGTTGCCGTAACGGTCACGCGCCGCGCCGCGTCGGTTTATCAAATTGGGCTTTTCATCTTTCGGCGAAGCAGTAAACTTAAAAAGACGCGGCTGCAGAGTGATTTGGCTCATTTCATCGTTCCAGTCAAACTGCTGACCGGGAATCGTTTCGCCTTCGCTTTCTCTTCTCCAAATTTCACCCAGAAGTTCATCGCTCTGCGCCGATTTACACGTTCCCCAATCAACGCGGTTTAGTAAAAGATGAAATTTTGTATTGTTGACATCCATAATCTCAACACTCGTCAGGAACAATCGGAATCGGAATGATTTGACGTTTTTTCTTCGTTCCGCCCGTTCCCGTTCCTGTGCCTGTGCCCGTTCCTGTTCCGCTTGACGTTCCACGCACCTGCGACAGCGGAAGCGGATCGCCGATAGAAACCGAAATTCCCATCACGCGCGGCAATTCCAAACCGTTCATTGTTACCTGCTCGTCAAACGTATTATTTCCCTCCGCGAGCAAGAGATCATTTACAAACATCACGCCCGAAACGCGGCTGGCAACCGCCAACAATTCCTTCGCGGTTACAGGTTTGCGAAGCCGCCAACCGTTCTCGACATCATCGGTCAGCTCGGTAAGCGAACCGGCAAGTGCCGGATTAATCGGCGCAAGAAAATCGAGAAGTGCTTTTTTGACCGCTTCGCGGACTTCGGCAACGGATTTTTCTCCGACGACATTAATTCCGACTGAAATCCAAATCGGTTTATACACGGGTCCGCGCATGAAAATTTCCGTTGTAATCAAACGTCGCTCGTCTATATAACGGCAAATCGTGTCTAAAAATATTCTGTCGGGCGCGGGCGCGTCCGGCTGGCGCGGGTCGTAACTCGGAATAACCATAACCGTTACCGCGCCCGGCGCGTCGCCCGGCTCGTTTGGCGAAAATTCGGGATTAAACGTCGGAATAATCTCGACTCGTCCAATCAAAACGCCTGGCGTTCGGAGCACAACAAGCTTAAAATCGGAGACTGTAACCAATCGCTCGCGGTGCTGCAGATAACGGGTTATCTGTTTTTCACCGTCCACAACATTTTCCGAATCAGCTCCGCCCCACGTGCGAATCGGATTCGAGACTTTAACTCCGGCAGGCAGAAACGGACTTGTGTTGACCGCGCCCGCGCCGACGTTTCCCGCTTCGCCCGCGCCGTAATCGTAAGAAGCGATGATTTTTGCACCCAGCGGCGGACGCTGACCGTGAGTGCCGTCGCCGAAACTGATTTCTCCCGCTTCGGCATTTACCAGAAAAACCTTGGCATTTTTCGGCTTGCCCTTTTTCGTCCCGGGCGCTTGTCGCAAATCCGGCGCGTCCACTTCCGCGCCTGCCGCGAGCAGGTCGTCTATTTCTTCCCATTCATCCGGCTCGGTTCCGGTCGTTACAAACAACTGAACCGAATGCGGCACAATCGGCGAGCGCGAAAGTTTAACTTTTTGGTCAGGCTCGCCTGTTCCGTCGGGCAAAACTTCGTTTGTAACTATCGTGCGCTGCGTGATGGTCGCCGCGTTGACGCCAATCCATAGAAACCGGAATTTAATCGCCGTCGCCGTCGCACGAATTCTCAGCCACGTAATCAAACGCTCGTTGAGCTTTGTATCTTCGAGCGTCGGCGGGAAATCGTCCGCGCCAAGTTCGAGCGGATCGAGATTTTCCCAGAGATGCAGCTCGTCTTCGCCCGGAAGCGTGATTTCGATAACGCCGGGCATCGTCAAAACATCCGTCGTCACGCGCGCGTCGAGCGGTTTATATTCCGGCACGCGCGCGCCTTGCGTGGTCGGAAGTTTCCGGTCGGGCGGCATTTTCGGGATTTCGTATGAAAGCCATGAGGAATTTTCGGGATTCGCTTCCTGATTTCCCGGACGCAAAATCAGCGTGGTTTCATCGAGCGCGGGAACAATTCCGAGACTCAAAGTTTTATTGGCAATTTCTTTTCTAATCTCGTCAACATCTTCATTTTCTTTTGCCAAGAGCGCAATCCAGATGGAATTGTCCATCGTTTGTTCCGCCAGCGACACGCCTTTTTCATCCTGCCCGTCAAGCACCGCCGTTTCGTAAATTTCAAGCTCGACCTCGTCTTCGAGCGGCGCGCCTTCAAACGAAGCATAAAGCTGCCGGTAATAATCCTCGACTTCAGTTTCGGCTGTAACCGGACGCTTGAAATAAACTCTTCCTTCAATCGGCAGAATATCCAAACCGCGCTCGGTGCGAAACGGAACTTGTCCGGCGCTGACCTCGACGCCGGCGGCAAGCGTGATTGTCTGTTTTAATCCGCGCTCATTCCGAAACGAAACGATGCCCTGCGCCGATGTCGCGGAATTTAGCGGAATGCCGAGAAGCTGGAGAAACTTTTTCCGGTTGCGTTCGGGAATCAGATTGGCGCGATACAACAAACTTTCGGTCATAAACGCGAAAATCTCGATTATCGTTACGCCCGGGTCGCTGCGATTAAAATTCGTCCATTCGGGATTATGAATAGGAATCCGCGAAACGGCTTCATCAAGTAAATCCTGATAGCGGCGGTCGTCAATTTTTGGAATTTGCAGTGGCATTTTTAATCCTTATAACTATTTGTTTTCAAACCATTTACGAGCTTCCTAAAGTTACGGTCAAGCTGACGCGCTCTGAAACCTGCGTCGCCACGAGCTTGTAATAAATCGTAGCGATTGCCGCCTGTAAATCCTCTGCGTCCTGCTCGACGGTAACTGACGTAACACTGATGCGCGGCTCCCATTCAGCCAGCGCTTTCGTGATTCGGTCGCGGATAAGCTGGCGCGTCGTTACCGTGTTCGGCTCGAACAAAAAGCGGTTCAGCCCGCCGCCGAATTCCGGCAAATACAGGCGTTCGTTCAATTCGGTCATCAAAATCACGCGGATTGACTCGCGCACGTTCGTCTCGCCTTCAGACCAGACGACGCGTCCGTCCGCGCCGATTCGCGGCGGAAAACTGATTCCTTTTCCAAGTATTTTTCCGGCGTTACTCATTTTTTAGCCTTAAATCCCGGTATCGGGAAACACATTATAAAAAGCGGCAGCCAGCGAAAGATAAAATCGAGCAGGCTGACGATAATCATCAATAAAATCAAGGCGCAAATCGTGATAATCGGAATCGAGAGCGAACACATCATCCCGATTGAAATGCTCGGGTCGCTCGACTTTTTACAGCCGCCTTTATCGCCGACGCTTAAACCTTTGTGAAATGGAAACGGCAAAACCGAAAGCACAAGGTCGCCGAATGTAATTCCCTTAAAGCGATTGACTTGCCCGCAAAGCAAATCGGACATCATAAAAGCCGTGTTCCGGTCAAATTTGCGCAAGCCCGCCGGAGTCGTGTCAACCGGCAAAGAAATGCGAATGGGACGCGCCGGAGCGTCTGGGTCGAAAAATCCGGCAATCTGAAACGGCTTTGTCGGCTCGCTCAAAATCGGCGGGTCAATCGTGCCGCAGAGCGGACGTTCATAAACGCACCGAATCACAAACCAGCCTTCGCGCATGTCCATCGGCGTTTGCGAGACAAGCGGTGTCGGCTGCGGCGGCAAATCCTGCGCTTTTTCGGGAAAAGCGGCTTCAATCTTTCGAGCCATCTTGTTGACGATATCTTCGCCCGCAAAATTATCCGTCTCGAAATTCGTTCGTGTAATCTGCACGGTTGCGCCGTTAAGCTCGGTTTGCAGTTGAAATTCCGGGTCAGCCAGAGGAAATAAAAAATCGGGATATTCATCTTTCGGCGCAGTCCGGTCATAAGAAATCGTAACGGCTTCCAAATCATCGCCAAACGAATTGCCGGTTTCCGTGTTTGTTTCCCTGATAGCCTTCAAAGCGTCTTTCAACGAGCGTTTGACCTGCTCTGCGGCGTAATTCGTTTCTTTTAGAAATTTGCCCGCCGCTTCCAGCTCTACATCAGCATCAAAATCGGGATTCAAAACCGTCTTTGTAATAATATCTACCAGTTCATCTTCTTTATCACTCAAGTCGGGCAAATCAGGGTCGTCATTGACCGCAGCCCAGACTCGCGGCATTTCCTTTTCCAGAAAATCGGCAAAATCGAGCAAGGCGAGCCACGACATTGTTTGAATCTGGTCGCGCGAGCCGTTCAATATATCGTCTTTAATGTCTTCCGGTTGCGTTTCACCGTCGGCTGCGGCGGCGGCATCACCCGCATTTACCGCGTTTATCGCGTGCTGTGCCGTTTGCAGTAAACTTTTCCAAGGGTCACGAAACAGCTTCCGCATCAGAACCGTTCGTGAATCGAGCGGTGCCGGCAGATTGTCATCACCGTTTGCCGGCGGCTGTTGTTCTTCGGCTGGCTCTGCATTTCCAGCCGCGATGTACGCTTCGCGTCTTGCGGCTGGAATCACGCCGGAGAAAATCTTTCGCTTGCGCCCGTCGTCCTCGTCAAAGCTGACGGCAAAAAGCGGCTGTCGTTCCTCGCCGTCAACGACCGAGGTTTTGCTGCTGACTTTCTGCCATTTTCCCTCTTTCGACTTAACCACGAAAGCGTATTCTTCCCACGTCGAATCCAATTCGGGCAATTTTTTATCAACATCTAACACGCCCGGCGGAAACAGACGGCGAATGACATACGAAACTTTTTCCTCGCGGTCTCCATTCAAAGCCTTGTCAGGCAAGCCCGGACGCTCGCAGACCAGACACGCCGAAATCATATAAAACCGCTGGTGCGCCGGTTGATAAAGTTTAAGCGGCTTGCCTGCCGAATTATTGCTGAAAGCTGTAAACTGCGTCGGCAGAAGGCTTATTCCATTCTTTTTGTCTTTCTTCTGGTTGTTGATAAGTCTCAAACGGTCTAATTTTCGCGCAAATGCCGGAGCGAGCTTGATTGGCTCGGGCTGCGGAGAAACGCCGCGCCACGTTTCGGGCAGAGCGACATACTGCGCCAGACGCTTCGGGTCGTTGGCAAGTATTTCGATGTAATCGTCCATAAAAGTATCGGTCGCAAAACGCAAAATGCTCGGACGGCTTAATTCCGCGCGGCGCAAGGCAGCCGAAGTTTGACTGATTGCGGTTTCCCACAGAGGCGAAGGCGTTGTCCATTGAACCGTGTCTCTCATAAATTTTTCACCAGATATTTCCCGCGCCCGGCGTGTAGGACGCGCTGATAACGCTGTTGCTAATCATCGTGTCGCACTGCACGACGCCGCTGAATTTCGACATTCCGGCATCAACCGTAACCATTCCGGCGGAAACCGCGACCTGCGAAGCGTTTATCGTTACTTTTGCCGAAGCGGTAATCGTAATTCCGCTCGTTTCGAGCTTGACCGAATTGCCGTTGCTGTCCACGATTTCGACTGCGCCGGGACCGTCTTTCATCGTGATTTTCTGACCGCCCGGCGTTTCGAGAATCAACTTTTCCTGCCCGTCCTGGTCGTCGAGCGTAACTTTTACGCCGTTGCGCGAGCGCAGGACTTTTTTATTATTTTTCCCGCTGCCGTCCATACTTTCCGGCGGCTTGTCGCTTCCGTTCCAGAGACAGCCGACGACATACGGGCGGCGCGGATTTCCGGCTTCAAACGCGACTAAAACTTCGTCGTTCACGTCCGGCACAAACCAGCTTCCTCGATTGTTTCCGCCCATCATCGTTGACAGGCGCGCCCAAGCTTCGTAACGCGAGCCGTCGGTATCGGGCGACCAAGGCAGAGAAATTTTCACTCTGCCCTGTCCGTCCGGGTCTTTGATGTCGGTAACGAGCGCGGGAAAGACGCCATACCAACGCCCGCCCAATCCGTGCGGGACGCGCTCTTCGATGATTGTTTCTATTGCGGTTGTTTCCAACATTTTTTGTCCTTTAAGCAAGCAAATAATTTTTACTTTTACTTTCTACTTACTGCCCGATGCCCGTTCTTTCGGCTCGGAATTCAGTTCTAAAGCCGTTCGCGTTGTCGAAAATATGGGCGATTTCGGCAACGTAATATTTTCCGTTAAATAGCTTTCCAAGCCCGTCAAGCTCGACAAACGCGCCGACTCGCAGTTTAGCGTCCGGCTCGGCAATTCCGCGCCCGACAACAAACTGCCTGGCACTCGTTTTCATAAAACTTTCGGCGGCGTATTGCGCGTCCTGACTGGTCAGCGGAACAGTATGAACGAGCGATTCTTTGCGGTCGCCGAAGGCTTTTTTCAAAATGCTGACGCCGCTCGTGTCGCTGCCGACCTCGTTGCTGATAACCGTGTCTTTCGCTTCGTGTTTGATTGCGTCTTTTGCCGAAACGTCCCAGCCCGAAGCGACGACGCTCGTTCGCTGGTTTGCCAAATCAGCAAGCACGCAAAACTCGCGCATCTGCCCGCCGTATTTGAGCGATAATTTGTCCTGACCGCGTTTCGAGCGCGTTTTAACGTTCAAAGTTTTATCTTTTATCCAAATTTCTGCGTCAATCGCGCGGGCGCGCTCGCGTAAAAAAGCCAAATCGCTCTGATTTACCTGCGCCACGACCTTGTATGTCGGACTGCTGACGTCAATGCTCGCAGTCAGGCTGTATTCACCGGCGATTTTGTTGAAAATATCCGAATCCGTTACGTCTTCAAAAGTGCGCGTCCGCCGCGTCATCCGAAGATTTTGCAGAGCGTCTTCCGCCAAAACGGTTATTTCCGGCGATTGCGCTTCGGGAAAATTGGCTTCGAGCGCGGTGATTTTGCCGTTAAAAATTTCATCAGTAGCGATTTTCACTTGAAAATCCTTGCCGAAATCGAGCGTTTGACGGTCGAAATAAAGAAAGTCGGTCTTACCGTCTTTCGGTCCCCAGTTGCCGAATTTCGCCTCGCAGCGATAAAGCCCGTTCGTCTTTTCGACAATCAAAAGATAGTTCAGCCCGCCGACGAGAGAAGTATTTTCCTCGCCGCCGACAAAAATTTTCGGTCGTGCGGAATCAAGTCCGGTTGTCGCGTCAAGTGGCATAGCTTTTCTCTAATGTGCTGAAACTCTCTCCAATCTTTCCGCCCTGCGTTCCAGCATTCGTTTTACTTCGTGATCTTTCATCTCAGGCGTTTCCGTGCTTTTACCGTCCGGCGTTGTATTCGCCTTACTACTTTCCGTCGGCGTCGTTTCGGGTACTACTTCAAAGTCACCAATTGCAATAGGCATAACAATTTACTCCGTTCCAAAGGAAATCTCCGCAGACAGTTTCACGGGAACTCCGGGGTCATTCATCAACGGAACATTGCCACTGACTCCGGCTGAAAATCCGCCTGAAATTCCGCCCGAAATTCCGGCAGATGCGTTCATATCGAGAAGCTGCCCGGGTTGCAATTGGCGCGGATTCTCGATTCCGTTGGCGGCGGCGATTGACTGCCAATCGTCGCTTTTACCTTGATTTGCCGCCATTCCCTGCACCGTCGAGCCTTTCGGCGCAGATGTTAGCGGGCGCGTTCCGGGTAGAGGCGTTTTTGACGGCGCGTCTTTGACGAATTTGTACTTGTCAATTTTCTGCTGCGACAAAGCCAGCGACATACTTGCCCGAAGCGGTATGCCCTCGCTCGAAAAAAACTCCAGCGTTTCTTCGAGCGAATCCATCAAGCCGTCAAACTGAAACGAACCCCAGATAAACCGGACGGCGGGCGGAATATATTTTTTCGAGCCGGCAGGCGTTTCGGTTGGCGTAAT
>JADMIO011113511.1_pt1 | contig 59079 bp, 55 predicted proteins | sample 8958161 | NCBI WGS metagenome assembly JADMIO01 (sample SAMN16585339, study PRJNA669376) | soil metagenome | isolation source: Crop rotation soil | place: USA: Cullars Rotation, Alabama | collected 2011 | reverse complement strand
CCGCGACTTCAAGTCACGTGAATTCCAAGCTTCGGATCCCACTGTGCTGGAAAGAAGCTGGATGTCGGAAGAACGGTCGAAGGGAAACTTCTGGCGGTCCAGGCGAGCGATCGGGTGACCGCGCCACAGACGACCTCGCACGACTACCGGCTCACGCTGCTGCTGAAAGATGCCTCGTTGCAGACACTGTGGCTTGGCGACGTACGCTCGCTCGAATTCGTCGATCCACAGCTGCGCGATCAGTTGAAATCCTATCTCGAGGTGCTGGCCGCAGGACGTCAGGACGTCACGCGACAGATCAGCGTGTATCCGGTGCCGGCGGGGGGGCCCGTGCAGATTGCGTATCTGCAGCAGTTCCCGTTGTGGAAGACGAGCTACCGCGTCGATCTGGGCGCGAAGGACGGACGTATCCAGGGCTGGGCGCAAATCGACAATCCAACCGGGGAAGCCTGGGACGACGTGACCGTCTCGCTGCTGTCAGGAGCGCCGGTGTCGTTCCAGATGAACCTCTACGATCCGCTCTACGTGAATCGGACGACGGTTGCCGTGCCGGGAGGGCTTGCGGCCGCGCCGCGCCAGTATGAAACGGCGGTATCCCAGACCCCGAGACAGATGGCGGGTGTGCCGCCGGGTGTGCCACCCCCCGCCGCCGTCGCGGCGCCGTCCGTGGGCTTCAATGTGAACGGGGCGTTAGGAGAATCCGAGACCGGCGGCGCCGTTCTCAATCAAGTACGCGGCGGTGGTGGTGGTGGTGGTGGTGGACGCGGCGGGCGTGGCGGCGCCGATCAGGGACGCGTCACGGTGGACGGCCTGACGATCAACATGGGCCGTGGCGGCGTCAACGAGAACGTCGGGCTCGCGGCACCGGCCGGCGGATTCCAGCAGGCCGACGCCGCGCGCGTCGAGGACCTGTACGAATACAAGTTCCCGTTCCCGGTTCGCATCGCAAGCCGGCAGAGCGCGCTGCTGCCATTCCTCCAGAAGACGATGCCGGCGGAGCGGCTGTCGATCTTCAACGCGCGGAACGACCGCGGCAATCCGCGTCTCGGTGCGCGGATCGAGAACACGACCGACATTCCCTTCGAAGCCGGACCGGTGACGTTCTTCCAGGACACGCGCTACGCCGGAGAAGCGGTGCTCGACTACCTGCCGCGCGGCGAAAAGGCGCTCGTCAGCTACGGCGTCGACTACGACATCCAGATCGCGAACAAGCCCGAGTCGAAGCCGGAGACTACGATCCGCGTCACCGTCAGCAAGGGTATCGCGGTGCTGTACATGGAGTCGGTGCAGACCGCCAACTACACGATCCGCAACCGGGGCAGCGACAGCAAGACGCTCATCCTCGAGCATCCGCGCCTGGCCAATCGCACGCTGAAGGGCATCGAGCCGTTCGAGACGACCGACGGCTTCTATCGGTTCCGCATCTCGCTGGCTCCGGGGGAGAGCACGACGCTCACGGTGCCCGAAATCGTCGCGCGTCAGTCGCGACTGTCGCTGACGACGCTGACGCGGCCACAGCTGACGCTGTTTGCCGGACAGGAGACACCCGCCGCCGTCCGCGAGAAGCTGGGACAGATCGTCGACTTCCAGGAGCAGATTGCCGCGATGAAGGCGGATGTGCAGAACACACAGACCAGCATCGACACGCTGTTCAAGGATCAGGAGCGGCTGCGCGAGAATCTCAAAGCGCTGAAGGCCGGCGTCGAAGAGCAGCAGCTGCGCAGCCGGTACCTGGGCCAGCTGCGCGCGCAGGAGGACCAGATCGACCGCTCGCGGGCGCACATCACGACCGTGAACACGCAGCTGAACACGACGCAAACGCGCCTGAGCGACCTGATCGGCACGCTGGCGTTTGGAGAGTGAGCGGCGGAGGGCGCGAGTTCACTCGGTGCGAGTGAATTCCCGGCGCGCGCGCATATAATCGGCGCCGGTGACTCTTTTCCGCAAAGCCATCACGCTTGTCGTCGTGCTGCTGGCGACTGCCACCCTTCTGTCCGGCCAGCGTGGCGGCGAAGCGCAGCTGCAGGCGCGACTCAAGAGCCTGTTCCCATCGGCGGCGGCATTCTCGTCGAAGGAGGGCGACCCGCCGCACTACACCGCCTACGCGGATGCGGCGAAGAAGACGCCCGCCGGGTACGCCTACTGGACGACGGATCTCGATCCGCTCGAACGCGGCTATGACGGCCCGATCGTGATGCTGGTGGGCATGGATCTCAAAGGCCTCCTGACCGGCGTCATCGTCGTCGAGCATCACGAGCCGTATGGGAACTTCTCCGTGGAACCGCCGGCGTTCGCTGCCCAGTTCAAGGGGAAGGACATCCGCGATCCCTTCAAGGTCGGCTCGGATATCGATGCGGTGTCGCGGGCGACGATCTCGGTGACGAGCGCGTCACGCGCGGTTCGCCAGTCGTCACGCCGGATCGCGAAGGCGCTCCTGACACCTCCGGGTCAATGACGTTCGTCCGCTCGCTGATTCTGGGCGCGCTGCTTGTCGTCACAGCAGGGTGGTTGCCTTCCGCGCTCGTCGGTCGATCTACACCCGCGACTCCGTTGAATCTGTCATCAACGAGGGGAGCCATAGCTCCTGTCGCAGGGTGGAGGCGTCCAGGCGTACTGCTGGCCTCGCAGAACGCACCTGCGGCACAGTGGAACTTCGAAGACGAGGAGGACGCGCCGACGTGGACGAGCGATCTGCGCGACCAGGCGACCGACATCGCGCTCGTCGCTGCGTTCTGCGTGCTCGCCTTCGTCAGCTTCTTCCGCAAGAGCCGTGCGCTCAAGTATGTGACGCTGGTCGTCGCCGTCGGGTATCTCGGCTTCTACAAGAGCCAGTTGCTGTCGGTCGTGAACATCTTCGGCGTGCTCGGCAACAATCTGCCGCGCGTCCGCTACAGCGTGGCGTGGTACCTGCTCGCTGTCGTCTCCGTGGCGTCAACGGTGTTGTGGGGACGTATCTATTGCGGGCGTATCTGCGCCTTCGGCGCGTTCACGCAGCTGCTCGATCAGATTCTGCCGAGGCGACTCCGCATCGAGGTACCGCGACACATCGAGCGGCGGGCGTCGCTCATCAAATACGTCATTCTGGGGAGCGCGGTCGTTGCGTTTCTCTGGACGCGCAATCCCGGGTTCTATCCCTACATCGAGCCGTTCTGGATGTTCGGCCTCACCGGCAAGACGCCGATCCTCTGGGCGATGCTGGCAGGGCTGCTCGTGCTGACGGTCTTCGTCCGCAACGCCTACTGCCGGTTCCTTTGTCCGTTGGGCGCGGCGCTCGGGCTGATCTCGAAGCTCACCGTCTTCCGGATCAAGCGATGGAACGAGTGCTCGACCTGCCGGATCTGCGAGAAGACGTGCGAGTGGGGCGCCATCCGCGGACCGAAGATCGTGCTCACCGAGTGCGTGCGCTGCGATGACTGCGAGCGCCTCTATGCGGACGAAGCGAAGTGCCCGCATCACCGCATCATCTTCTACCGCAATCGCAAGGCGGCGCTCGAGGCCGGTGCAGTGCCGGGATAGGCCTCACGTCCGTCACTCGCAAGCCGGAGTCGGGGAGACGGAATGAGACCGGAGTCGCGGCGAACAGACAGGAGCGCGTCCATGTTTCGAAGAGTCCTGAGTCCTGGCTTCGCAGCGCTGATGATCTTCGCCGCGGTGCACGCAGACGCGCAAACCAGGACGACGGCGGGTGAATTCACCGTCGAAACGCCGACGCTGATGTCGCTCGGGTTCGACTGGACGATCAGCGGCGACGACAACCGGAACGCGTCGGTGGCGGTTTCCTATCGCAAGAGGGGCGAGACGACGTGGAAGAAGGGGCTGCCGCTGCTGCGCCTGCAGCACGAGTGGGTGAACGGGGGACCGCCTCTGCCCACCGACAATCCGCTCACCCCGCGATTTCCCTTCGATTACGTTGTCCCCAACATGTTCTCGGGCAGCGTGCTCAACCTCGAACCCGGCACCGAGTACGAGTGCCGCTTCGTGCTGGCGGATCCCGACGGTGTCAGAGGCACGGCGACGAAGACCGTCACGGTGCGGACGAGAAAAGAGCCGATGCCGGCGACGGGTGGCAAGACGTATCACGTGTATCCCGTCGACTGGAAGGGCCCGAAGCAGGAGCCGGCGTTCACCGGGCTGATGTCCGCGTACTACATGGGCACGTCGCACTACGACTACGAGAATGCCTGGCCGGCGCGCGTCAAGCCAGGTGACATCATTCTTGTTCACGCCGGCGAGTACAAGTCCGATCGATTCCACTACATGAACGGGGCGGCGCGTCCCGGCTATCTCTCCCTCGGCACCGTGTTCGACGGCACGTACTACCTGACGGCGAGCGGCACGGCCGAGCGCCCCATCGTGATCAAAGGAGCAGGGGACGGCGAGGCGATCTTCGACGGCGATGGTGCGCAGAATCTGTTCAACCTGATGGCCGCCAACTACAACTATTTCGAAGGCCTGACGATCAGGAACACCAACGTGGCGTTCCTGCTCGGCATCAAGGACATCGCCGGCAGCAGCGGCTTCACGCTGAAACACTCGCGCATCTACAACGTCGGCCGCGCGGTGCAGGATGACTGGTCGGGCAGCAGGAACTACTACATCGCCGACAACTCGTTTGTCGGCCGGCACGATCCCGACAGGATGATGGGATGGATCGGCGCGATCTGGGAAAAGTTCCCGGGCTTCCCCGAGCTGCTCACCAGCGAGTACGCCATCAAGGTGTACGGACAGGGCCATGTCGTCGCGCACAACTACCTGGCGCATTGGCACGATGCCATTGACGTGGCGACGTACGGCAACCCAGACGGTTCGCCGAACGCGCTCGCGGATCGTCTGCCAGTGTCGATTGACTTCTACGGCAACGACATCTTCAACATGGGCGACAACTGCGTCGAAAGCGACGGCGGTGCGCACAACATCCGCGTGTTCCAGAACCGTTGCTTCAACGCCGCGTCACAGGCGCTGTCGGCGCAGCCGATGTACGGCGGGCCGGTCTACTTCTACCAGAACCTCGTCTACAACACGCCCGCGGGCGGCGCGCTGAAGTTCATTGCGACACCAGCTGGTGTCCTCGTGTACAACAACACGTTCATCGGCGAAGTGGTGGCGCGGGGTCCGGCCAGCAACGTCCACTTCCGCAACAATCTGATCGTGTCGCAGGAGCAGGGTGATCCGGTGTTTGCCGTCGGCAGCTACACGAGTTACTCCTCGTCTGACTACAACGCATTCCGTCCCTGGCCGGGCAGGCCTGGCGCATTTGAATGGAATACGCCGCCGGCGGGTAAGACCGCGGACTACAAAGCCGCGCCTGTCGTGCACCGCTACGACACGCTGAAGGCGTACAGCGCCGCGAGTGGCCAGGACGCGCACAGCGTGCTCGTCGACTACGACACGTTCGTGCACGTGACGATGCCGGACAAATCGGATCCGCAGCGGCTCTATCAGACCGATGGCCTGGACTTCAGCCTGCGGGCCGGTTCGGCCGCCGTCGATGCAGGCGTGGAGCTGCCAACGATCACGGATGGCTTCACTGGAAAGGCGCCGGACATCGGCGCCTTGGAGACCGGCAGGCCACTGCCGCACTACGGACCGCGGAATTGACGGTGAGGCCCTCACGAACGTGACGTGCCTTGAGGCGTGCGTGTGCGCGGCCAGTTCGTCGGCGTCAGACCCGATGCTTGTCGAACAGCGCGCGTAGCCGGTGTTCGGCCGCTTCCTCCTCCTTCAATTCGAGCAACGGCCGCAATTCCCTCATGACCTGCTCACGATCCAGCGACGCGGCCTGACGCACGATGATGCCCTCGACATCAAGCCAGTCTTGAGCGCGATCGGCGAATGCCTTCAACACGACGAGGTCCTCGGCCGAGCAGGTCGTGACGTGATGTCCGGGAGCGATTGAAAACGCACTCGCACGTTCGATCACTCGGGCCTCAAAGGGCAATCCGGCGAGCGAGACATCGAGTGGTACGCCAGTGGTGGTTTCGATCAGAACAACGCGATACTGCAACGCGAAGTCGCGAGCGTCTTCGAGGCGAGCGCGAAAAGCCGCGAGCAACGCATCGACGTATCTCTCCTCGCCGCCAAGGCCGGTGAGGATGGTCACGTCGACATCGCGCGTCTGCCTGGGCTCACCCCAACGCTGAACGGCCACCCCTCCGATTACGGCGGATCGCCACGCCTGCCGGCGACAGAAGGCTTCGATCTCGATGGCCGCGGCAAACAGCGCGTTCACAGGCGATGACGGCGATGCAGCCAGTTCTGAAGGTGTACGAGCCCCGACCACTGGCGGCGGGAGGCTGGCAGCGGAGTCGCGACGGCTGCGTCCAGCAGCGCCTCGGACGCGCGGAGTGCAGCCTCGTCGGAAAGCAGGCTCAGCTCACGCCAGCGAATGTCTTCGAGGAGGCGTCCGGCTCGCGCCCAGTTCTGTACGTACGCACGTTCGTTCAGGCCGGTCACGCTCGTCATTGTACGACCGGTTCCGCTGCTGTCGACGCGGCGCTGAACCGCCGACAGTGGCAGATGGCTTCACCGGTGCCTTCGAAATGGGTCGGCCGCTGCCGCAGTACGGACCGCGGAAATGACAGGGAAAGGCGTCAGCGATCGTGAGACGCCGTTGACCTGCGCGTCCGCGGTTTCATTGAACGCGCTCCACGCGCAAGTACAGCGTGTAGGCGCCGCCCAGAAACGGATCGTTCATCGGCTCGTCATAAACGATGGCCAGATTGGTTCCGGCCCCCGTCGCCAGCGCAGCGACCTTCTCCCTGGTCAGCACCATGAAGCGGTCCTCATACGTTGCGACGAGCGGTTGCGCCGTCAAGCCGATCGGGCGGTCGAGGACATTCCCATTCACATCGGACAGCGTGAACAAGACCGGCGGGCCTGGCTGGATGCCCTGCTTGCCGGCAATGAGAGCGTTGACGGGAATCTGCAGGGTGACGGCCTGTGACAACAGCGTGGTCGCCGGCGGTTGAGTGAGCCACAGTGACCTATAGGTCATGAACGAGAATTCTGTGATGTCCTTCTCCCAAATCGAGGGTACGACGAGCACCGCGTCGCCGCCGTCGGTCAGCGTGCCTTGCCAGACGAGCAGCGGAAACCGGTCCGATGCGACGGATTGCGGCGGAACATTCGAGTTGAGGCCGTCGGGGACGAGGCTCTGTCCGGTGAGGCCGCCCTGGGGCCCTTTTGCGCCGGCTTTGATCCGGTCGGGACTCCTGGTCAGTGCCGCGGTGTCGCCGTATTCGACCGTCCGTACGACGTGCTTGTCTAGGACCTCGCCGGTCTGGCGATTCCACGTGTAGGTCACCGCCGCCGCGTAGACCTCGTCGCCCTGCCCGTCGGCCGAATTGACGGTGTCCTTCGTCGGCGTGCCAACCGACAGACCAAGAATGACCACGCGATAGCATCCGGGTCCGGCCTTGCAACCCGCGGGCAGAACGGTCGTCGTCATTCCCGTCGCCGTTGTCGGAGCCGAGGCGAGGACGCCGGTTACCGGTTGCGGCGCGGACGCGCCAGGGACGTTTGACGCTGGCGCGGGCGCACTGACAGCGTTGATCGTGCCGCGGTCCACTGCGCTCGGGGTCGACGTCTGAGTCGATGACGTGCCGCCCGTGCCGCCCGTGCTGCCCGAGCTCTCCGCGATCCGCAGTCGCGACAGGTAGACGACGTTGTCGGTGGCGTCCATCGCCCATAACACGACCCGCAGCACAGCGCTTCTCGGAATCCTGACGTTGGGAACGCTCGCGACCTGCGTACCGTTGGTAAAGACCGTGAGCGCCGGCCCCTCGATCCTCACGCCGACCGTGTTGATGCGTCCCGCGTTTGCAAGCCGCACGTCGTCGGGGACGGGGACGTCGACGTCCATGCCGCCGTTGTTGGCGGCCACGCCGCCGCCGATGAGGGCCACGTTGTGCTGCCCCCACTTCACGAGCGCTGAGGCGGGGCCCGCGTTTTCGGTGATGGTGGCCTCGAACTCCATCTCCTCCATCGCGAAGTTCTCGGTTCCGCGCGGGAGGATGTCGAACTCCAGCGTGAAGTTCTGCGGGAGCACCTGCCCGTCAGGCAACGTGACCACGAACGACGACCGGCTCGACGCCTTGAGCTCGCGCTTGCCGTTCTTGTTCACGACTTCGAGATTGCCGTCCGGGCGGAATTCCGCGGGGAGTGGGCCAATCTTCGCCTTCGCCAAATCGAGTGAATAGATTTCGCGCTGACCAGGCACGAACGGAGATCCCTGTGCCGAAGCAGACGACGCGCCCGACAGCATCAGCAGACCGGTCAGGGCCGTGAGCAGGGAAGCAGTCGATGTCCAGCTCCGCATGCGTGTGTCCTACCGCACAATCGTCGGCGTCATCGTCCAGATCCACCCGTCGGTGTTGATCGTCTGGACGATCGACTTGCCGTCCGGAGTGACTTTCATCTCGCCGGCGGCCGCCGGCATCGCGATGATCATTCCGAGCGCCAGCTGCATCCTCGCGGTCACCGGCTCGCTGGCCGCGGGCGTGTCCAGCCAGACCTCTCCGCACTTTGCGCGTTCGTCGTTTTCGTTCTTGACGGACGGAAGCGAGCCGGGCGGCAAGGCGCGCGTACCGCGCAGCTCGAACATCACGGCCACGGGGCGGACGGACTGGAAGGTGAAGTACTCGTAGGCGCCATTGACCTTCGCGGCTGGACAGCCCTGCAGCTGCTCTACGGATTCGACCTTGGTCGGGAAGTTCTTGAAGACAGGGTCGGCCACCGTTTTCTGTTGGAGCTGGTCCCAGTCGAAGTCCATCTCGACGCGGTCGGTGACCTTGCCGGCAACCTCGAACCCCTTACCCTTGAGCACCTTCGCTGCGCCCGTGAACTCTCCAACCACGTGATAGTGGATGACTTTGGCTGTGGCCCACTTCGACATCGCGTCCAGGTTCTGCGCGGGCGATGCGGACAGGGTGAGGCAGGTGGCCACGAGGATCGACATCCCGACGGCGGCAGCTGTACGCATGCGTCACGCTCCTGAAAGAGGTGCTGAGCGTGATACGGGCCGGATGCCAGCTCGTCATAAACGGGCCGCGCTTCTACACACTCAGGGTTTTACCTCGTTGGGTCGACTCGCAGCGATCAGCCGACAGGGAGCTATACTCCCGTCACACCGCGCCCACTCCCGGGGGCCCGATGGAGACATTCGACGACGTCTACCGGCGCCATCTGCCCGTCGTTTTGCGTGCGGCCGCCCGAGTTGTGCGCCGTCGCGACGTGGCAGAGGAGATCACTGCCGACGCGTTTCTCGAGTTGTATCGACAGTTCGATCGGATCGATGTGGATCGATTGCCGGCGTGGCTGTTGACGGTCGTCCGCAATCGCGGAATCGACTACTGCCGGAAGCGACAGACCGAGCGGGCGCTCTCGGAGGAACCGGAGCCTGCGAACGAAGTCGAGGCGTCAGCGGTCACGTCCGCCAACCTCTTCGCCCATCCCGCCTTGAAGCCGGTTCACCGTGTGTGTCTGGTGCTGCGATACGAGCACGAGTTGTCGCGTGAGGACATCGCGCGCCGGCTCGGACTGACCGACACCCAGGTCCGTGGACACCTCCAGTACGCGTTGACGCTGCTTCGGAAGCACCTGGCGGCATAAGCCGGTCGTCGCGTGTGCCGCGCGACCTTTATCGGGTTTGCAGCAACGCCGCCAGCGTCGGCCCGGATGTCCCTCGCGGCAGCAGGCTGGGACCCGACGCCGCGAACAGTGTCTTCGGATCCGGGCCCGCGGGATCGACGAGGAAGCCCATGAAGCAGTTCTGCATCTCGTCCCAGTTCTGCTGTCCCCAGATCACCAGCTTCTTCGGATCGGGATTGAACTTGTTCGCCGCCGAATTGTCGTAGTGCGCGATGCCCACGATGCGCGTGCCTTTCGGGATGGCCATCGGCTCTTTGAGATCGTACCCCTGCTGCCAGTTGAAATCCCAGGTCGCGCGAAGCACAGTGCGCGTCTCACCTGATGGCGAGATGAGTCGCACCTCGTAGTCCCTTCCGCGCAGGTGCATGTGCGGCTGCAGGTAGACCAGCTGCGTGTCCGCCAGTGCCGTAATCTCGGACACGATTTCGGCATTGTTCTCGCCGGCCGGAATCGCCAGATTGAACGCGGTCGGACCATCCATCACGTAGTAGCGCTTCTGCGGCGCCTTCTTCGCGAACACGAGCGCAAGCCGGGAGCGATCCGTGGTCGCCGTTCCCGTTGCGGTGTAGTGCATGTTGAAGACGATGTCGGATCCCTTGGGCACGAACTTCGCCGAATCGAACAGACCGAAGTCCTGTCCACCGAGGCCGGGGTTGTACTTGCCGAGCAGATCGGTACCGCCGTTCTGCCGTCCGACTTCCATGTCAGTCGTCTCGTAGGCGACACCGGGCACGGCATTCCGCATGAAGTCCGAGCCTGGCGGCCGCACGATTGCCCGCATGTGGTGAACGGCGCGGGCGTTGCCCGGACGCAGATCCGCCGCCACGACCCACCGGTCCTCGGGGAAGTTCGCCTTCACGAGAATGTTCTTGTAGTTGATGGTGCCGGTTGCGGCGACCGGCACGTCCGAGGGCATCTCGATGACCATCTCGGGCGTGAAGCTCCAGCCGTCGACGAACGTGACCGGCGCAGGCCGATCCTTGTCATCGCCCTCGGCGGCGCCACCATCTGCCCACGCGGAGATGGTCGCGATGTCGGCTGCGTCGAGACGCTTGTCGTTGGCGAAAGGACCGTCGCCCTCATGTGCAAACCAGGGCGGCATCCTGCGAGCGGTCACGGCCGCCTTCATCGCGCGCGCCCACGGCCGCGTGTCCTTGTAGGTCATGAAGGACATCGGGCCAATCTCGCCGGGACGATGGCACGACTGGCAGTTCTTCTGAAGGATGGGCAGGACGTCCTTGTCGTACGTGACGGCGGTTGCCGCGTCGGCGCCCGCGCGAATGGACGCTGCAGATCCTGCGACGCCGACGACGAGACCAGCGAGAACGACGAGCCTCGAGAGCATGGGCGCTCCTCCCGGGGTAACTATAGCAGGGACGACAATTCACAATGCCCAATTTCCGCCTACGCTCTTTGAGCTGCGGCGGACCTCGCCGAAGCGCTTCCACCTGCGCCCTTCCGGGCTCCGGCGGACAGGTCGCGCGAAGGCGGGCACCATTCACAAAGGTTCATCCTCTATCGCACAACGTTCAAGGTCAGGCGTAGCGACGAGAGCTCGGGACCTGCACCGGTGGCCGGAGGCAGACTTAGCGGCGACAGCATTGCTTCGGTGTCCCGGACTGCGGTGACGTCGATGACGGTGCCCCGTGGCAAGGAGATGGGCTCGCGAAACCAGTAGCGGTGTGCCCAGTCCGGGCGGGGGTGAAAGGCGATCAGATCCGCCCGTGTGCCGTCCGGCCGTGTGGCGACGACCTTCACTGCCGCACCGTTGACGCCGCCGTCCGGGTACACGGCGATCGCACGCGCGTCGTCGGTCAAGGTGCGACGGAACACGACGCGATCGGGCGCCGCCGTCGGAGCGCCGGACGTCAGGTCCACGGCGTCGACCGGCGCTGCGGCCGCCGGTCCAAAGTAGATGCCGACCGTGCTTCGATCGCGCAACGTCTGACGCTCGTACTCCCAGGTCTTGCGGTACAGGATCCGGATGACGAGCTCCGCGGATGCGGGCAACTCGAAGCCGCGGCCTCCATCGAGCGGATACGGGTCTTCGCCTGGCAGCCAGAGTGCGAGCGTCCGTTCGATCGCGCGATTCCCGCGGGCGGCTGATGTCCGAACGGCGATTGTCGCCGCCCTAACCATGCTCGTGTTGCCCGGCCGCAAATCGGCGGCGCGTACCCACCTGCGTTCGGTCAGTCCTGTCGGAATGATGAATTCCGAGGTCTGCTCGCGGCTGCCCGCGGCAACGACGGTCTCTGATGGCAGCGGCAAGGCGAGGTCCGGAGTCCCGAGTGGCCACGCGTGCACAGGTGTGGTCGTGGCGTCTGCTTTCTCTGCACTGCCGATCGGCGTGCCGCCGGTGACCCACGTGAGCAGCACGTTCATCTCGCGAGGAGAGAGGCCGGGCGCATTGCGGAATCGTCCCGGGGCTTCGTCCACGCCGCCGGGCGGCATGTGGCCGGCGAGGACTTCCGTGCGAATCGATTCTCCCCAGGGCACGGCGTCCGCGTGCGTGAGCAGCGACATCGGCGCGATACCGCCGCTCACATGGCACCCGCCGCACCGCTCGCGCAGGATCGGCAGCACGTCGTTGTTGTAGTTGTACGGCGAGGTGATCGGCTTGTGCGCACTGCCGGGCGCGACGTATGCGAGCGCCACGAGCATCGACGTGATCACCGCGCGGGCGAGGACAGATCGAGCGGCACGAGACGAAGTCGCGCGCATCATCTCAGCTCCGCAAAGGTGGTGAGGACGTCGGCAACGGCTGCCTTGAACGCCGCATGAACGGCTTCGATCTGGGCACGATTGCCGAGATCGCCGGCTGCATCGAGCAGCCATGCCGTGCGGACGACACGGGTGAGCGCCGGTTCGGCCCCGCTCCGTCGTGCGGACGACAGCTGCTCGACGTGCGGCTCGAGGGCGATGGCAATGTCCTTGGCCTGGAAGGCTGGAACCCAGACAGACGAAAAGTCGCCCCTGACGATCAGGTCGCCGACCTGGCGTGCGCGGACGTCGAGCTGCTGGAGCATCTCCTTCGTGAAGGAAGGAATGGGCACGGGTGTGAGCGGATCGAGCGCGGGTGCGGGGGTGGCCGCGGCGGGACGCGTCGCGCGCGCGGCGGATGGTGCCGGCTTCGTCACCGCGCGAGCTGCGGCCGGTGCAGCCGGTTCCTTCGAGAGCGCCGTGAATGTGAAGTCGAAGCGATACTCCACCTGCTCGGTGCCGAAGCGGACCTTCGCCGTCATCTCGGCGGGCAGCGTCGCCGGATCGATGCGCGCTTCGAGATACGGCCGGCCGGGAACCGGCTTCAAGGCGAAGGCCGCGACCTCCCGTGTCTTGCGCGTCGCGGGATCGACCGCTTCCTTGGTGACGACCCGGCCCTGGATCGTTTTCACCGTCGCCGCAGGAAGGGGACGGGCGTAGTCGTCGTACAGATACAGGCGGAACACGCGCGCCGAGGGGTGGACGCCTTCGAGGTGATGCCAGTTGTCGGGCGCCATGAAGAACTGTCCGCCATGCTGCGGGTTGTGATTGCCGTGCGCACGCAGTGTCCGGTGCATGACGCGCGGCGATCCATCCCCGCAGGTGCCGGGCTCGAGATGTTCGGTGGCCTTCTCAGCCGCGCAGGTCCAGGTGAGCGCCACGGTCACGGGAACCAGCCGTCGGCCGCACAAGCGACACGTGCCGCCGCTCGATTCGGTAACCGTCGTGTGGACGGGGCACATCCAGGCGGCATCAACACGAACGGGTACCAACGGCAGCTTGCAGTACGGGCACGTGCCCGGCTTCGTCTCGAGGACGTCCGGGTGGTGCGGACAGGTCATCAGGATGGGCGGCAGCGTCGCGGACGCAGGCTTGCCGGCAGGCTTCCGAGCAGGGCCGACCACTTGCGCGGCAGGCCCGGTGCTTCGTGTCGTCGGCGCGGCGCGTTGTGCGACGAGCACCGAGGTGATCACGAGAGTCAGCATCGCCGCCGTGAGGATGGATTTCATGGGCACCCGGAGGCTGCTCAATTATTCGCCGAAACCGTCACCATTTCTCCCTTGTGAATTCTGCCCGCCTTCGCGACCTGTCCGCCGGAGCCCGGAAGGGCGCAGGTGGAAGCGCTTCGGCGAGGTCTCGCCGTAGCTCAAAGAGCGTAGGCGGAAATTGTGAATTGCGACTGGTGAATTCCCGAACGGTGTAGACTCCCGTCACGAGCCGATTCCTTCTCGCCTCCACTGTGCTGTTCCTTGTGCTGCTGGGGTCTGGCACCGGCAGGCTCGTGTGGGCACAGTCGCCTGACGGCGAACAGATCTTCAAACAGAGCTGTGCCTCCTGTCATACCGGCGCGACCGATTCGCGCGCGCCGAGCGCCGACGCCCTGAAGGTGCGCACGCCGCAGGCGGTCATTGAAAGCCTGATGACGGGAGCCATGCGTCCGCAAGGGGCGCGCCTCAGCGGACCGGAGCGGCGGGCGGTCGCCGAGTTCGTCACCGGCAAGACGATCAGCACCGACGTGACGGGCGCTGCGCGAGGGCGATGTTCGACAGCGCCTCGCGCGGGTGCCGGTGGTGTCGAGCCGATGTGGGCGGGGTGGAGCCCGACCCGCACGAATACCAGATTCCAATCGCGCGAGATGGCGGGCCTGACCGGCGCCGACGTTGCGCGGTTGACGCTGAAGTGGTCGCTGGGATTCCCGGATGCGTCGGCCGCGTGGTCGCCGCCGACGGTGGCGGGCGGCCGCCTCTACGTCGGCAGCCAGAACGGAACGGTCTACGCGCTCGACGCGAAGACCGGATGCATTCACTGGACCTTCAGCGCCGGCGGCGGCGTACGAACTGCGGTGAGCGTCGAGGGCGACCTGGTCTACTTCGGCGATACCGCCGCGACTGCGTACGCACTCAACGCGGTGAGCGGGCGGCTGGCATGGACGCGCAAGGTCGACGACCACCCGCTGGCGCGCATCACGGGGTCACCGACGCTGTATGGCGGGCGTTTGTACGTCCCGGTTTCGTCGTACGAAGAATCGCAGGGATCCGATCCGCGCTACGAGTGCTGCACCTTCCGCGGCAGCGTGAGCGCGCTCGACGCGAGGACGGGGCGGGTGATCTGGAAGACGTCGCTGATCACGGATCCGTTGCAGAAGCGCGGGACGAGCACGGCGGGCGTTCCGTTGTGGGGACCGTCAGGCGCCGCGATCTGGTCGCCACCGACGGTCGACGACGCACGCCGGCGCCTCTACGTGGCAACCGGCAACGCCTACAGCGCGCCCGCCCATGCGTCGACCAACGCCGTGGTCGCACTCGACCTCGAGACCGGGGCCATCCGCTGGACGCGGCAGATCACGCCTGGCGATGTGTATCTGAGCAACTGCCGCGCGGGCAATCCGAATTGTCCGGCCGTCAACGGACCTGACTTCGACTTCGGAAGCCCGCCCGTGCTCGCTCGCGCGGACGGCCGCGACGTGATCGTCATCGGGCAGAAGTCGGGGATGGCGTACGCGCTCGATCCCGCCCGGGACGGCGAGACGATCTGGCAGTATCGTGCCGGGCAGGGTAGTGTCCTCGGCGGCATCGAGTGGGGCGCCGCCGTCGACGGCGAATACGCGTACTTCGCCGTGTCGGACATGCTGCAGCCGCAGCCGGGCGGCATTCATGCGGTGAGGCTGTCGACCGGACAGCGCGCATGGTCCACCGCTCCAACAGCGCCAGTGTGTGGAACGGGAAGAGGCTGCAATGCGGCTCAATCAGCGGCGGTGACCGCAATTCCCGGTGTCCTGTTCTCCGGGTCGAACGACGGCGGCCTCCGGGCGTACGATACGAAGACCGGCGCCGTCATCTGGACCTTCGATACCAACAGGGACTTCAGCACGGTGAACGAGGTGCCCGCTCGCGGCGCCTCGCTCATCGGTCCCGGTCCCGTCGTCGTCGGTGGTATGGTCTACGTCAACTCGGGATATGGCGCGTTCGGCGGACGCCCCGGTAACGTGTTACTCGCCTTCGGCGTGGAGTAAACGCATGACGATCAAGAGACGCGCACCCGGTTGCTCCGACTTGTGGACGGTGCTGGCTTTCGCGCTCGCCGGGTTCGGCTGGCTCGCCAGCACGTCGACGGTGACGATACGCGCCGCGCAGCAGGCGCCGAGCGCGCCGACCTTCACGGCCGATGTCGCTCCCATCATGTACGCGAAGTGTGTGTCGTGCCATCGCCCGGGCGAGGTTGCCCCGATGTCGCTCATCACCTTCAGGGACGTGCGGCCATGGGCCAGCGCCATTCGCGACAAGGTCGCATCGCGCGCGATGCCGCCCTGGCACGCGGACCGTCAATACAGCACGTTTCGCAACGAGCAGAGTCTCACGCAGGCCGAGATCGACACCGTCGTGAAGTGGGTGAACGGGGGCGCTCCGGAAGGCGATCCGTCGCGCCTGCCGAAGTTGCCGGCGTTCACCGAAGGATGGCAGATCGGTCAGCCGGACATGGTGTTCGAGATGCCGGCGCCTTATGAGATCCCGGCATCGGGGGAGATTGCCTATCAGTACTTCGAGGTGCCCACGAATTTCACCGAGGACCGCTGGATGCAGGCCGGGGAAGTGCGAGCCGGCGACCGCACGCACGTGCATCACATCATCGTGTATGTGAAGGAGCCGACTCCGAGCCGGCGTCCGAGTCCGTTTGTGAGCCGCGCGGTCGCATCCGCGGCGACTCCGGCGGCTGTGCCCGCGGCCCAGTCTACGCCGCCCCCTGTTACGGCGGACAGGTTGCGTGCGGCCGCCGCCGCCCTTGCCGCGCAGCGCACGGGCGGGGGGAACGCGACGCTCACGCGCACCGGCGACCAGATGCTCGTCAACTGGGCGCTTGGTGAGGACGCACCGGTGTTCCAGCCAGGGATGGCGAAGCGGATTCCCAAAGGCTCGTCGCTGGTTTTCCAGGTGCACTACACGACCAACGGCAAGCCGGGTGTCGATCGGTCACGCATCGGACTGATTTTCGCGAAGGAGCCGCCGACGCGAGAGGTGCGAACCGGGATGATCACGAACGCACAGTTTGCGATCCCGCCGGGCGCCGGCAGCCATGCGGTCGAAGCCGAGGCGACGTTCAGCGAGGACGTGAACGTCTACAGCATGCATCCGCACATGCATCTGCGCGGCAAAGACATGACCTACACCGCGACGTACCCCGATGGGCACAGCGAGATCGTGCTGAGCGTTCCGAGATTCGACTTCGGATGGCAGACCGAATACTGGTTCGCGACACCGCTTGCGCTTCCGAAGGGAACGAAGCTCCATGTGACGGCTCACTACGACAACTCTGCGGCGAACCGTCTCAACCCGGATCCGACAGCGACGATCCGCTGGGGCGATCAGACGTGGGAGGAGATGATGATCGGCTTCTTCACCTACTCGGTGGAGGGCTCCAGTGCCCCGAGGACCGCTTCAGTGGGGTCCGAATTCAGCCGGACCCTACGATAGGGTCCTAATGGACTGTATCGGCGAATCCGTGAGTGGCACACCGGCGTCGCGACGGCAGTCTTGGGGCCAACCAACGGGCGGCCCACTCCAGGAATCACTAGAACGGTCCATTAGTGCTGCGACCGAATCGTAATGATCTGCGGCTGAGCACCGGCCTGGGTGGCGATCCGAACAAGATCGAGCACGACGGGTATCGCGAGGATACCTACGTGCGTGCAGCGCAGGACTGGCGGTTCAAGCAGCGCGTCCACCATGCGCGGCTGGTCCAGGGGCGGAGGCCTGCAGTTCCCGACGCGCCGCGATAATCCAGCCTATTTCTTCTCTGCCGCGCGAGAGGCGCTCAGGATGTTGCGCATCGAGTTGTTCCCCTCGTGACAGGCGTACTCGAACAGCGAGTCGTCGGGCTGCCGGCCGAGCGTGAGCGCCGCGGTCCACGGCTTCGTCCACACCGTCGGATCGTTCACGGTCACCTCGTATTCGAGGCCATCGCGGCCGCGGGTGAACCGTTCGACGATGTGGAGCGTCTCCCGTGAGCCGCGGTAATTCGTCTTCTCGCTGAAATTGGTCGTATCGACCACGAGCGTGTTGCCATCCCAATGCGCGCGTGCGTCGCCGTCATAGCCGCGTACGGTTTCGCCGACATGGGGGGCGTTGCCGATGGGAATCACCCGCGTGTCGTGAATCATCTCGTAGGTGAGAGCGAGGACACCCGGTCCCTGGACGATCCTGAGGTTCGCGTTGTAGACAGTCGGGAATGCGGCCGCGGGAACCCCGCGGCTGATGCAGCGTTCCCACAGGCTCAGGTCTTCGGGGCCATCGACGATGGCGGTGACGCCGAAGGCGCCCAGGCCGGCAAACGTGCCGCCCCCACCGGCGCCGCGTCCGCGGCCGGTTCGCTGCGCCGTCGGCGGCAGCCTTCCGTCGGGCGGATCGATCACGAGGGACGTGCGTCGTGACACCTTGCCGCGTTCGAGCCAGTGCGGCGGCGGCGAGGTCGCGGATCCCACGGCTCCAGCGTTACGCGTATCGGCGGTCTCGACGTTGAATTCAGCGCTGTCCGAGACCAGCTGCTTGTCGGCGTCCGCGCGACGCTGCACGAGCTCGGCGTCGGTGAGAAAGCGGCGTTCGCCGTACTGCGCCGGGCGCTCGAACGGGACGCCCAGTTCGGCTTCGCTGCTGAAGGTGCCCTGGAGATCAGGATCGCCCCACGGCGTCCGCGGCACGGCGGGCCCCTGCGCGGATGCCACGACGGCAATCAGTCCGGCGAGAGCTCCCGTCAACGCGACCATCCGGCTCGTCCTCATCGCGGACCTCCTTCGTTCGCTGTCAGGCCAATGTCGCCGCGCGGCCGTGCGCATTGTGATGCGGTGGAACGGACAAAGGCAACAGAAAGCGTGTGACGTTCTCATGTAGGATTACGCCGGTTCGGCCGCCGTCAACGCAAGGAGTCGCGATATGCGTCACTCACGCTCGTGGCCATCCGTTCTGATCCTTTTCCTCGCGATCGCGGCGCACCTGGCGGCGACCGCGCCGGCCGGTGCCCAGGCGCGGACCACCGTCGCGATGCTGCGAACGCAGTACAACACCGTCAGGACGCAGGCGAAGCCGACCGCAGAGTTGAAGGCGCGCTTCGACGCGCTCGAGGAGCAGATCGCGCGCGCGGCACGGCTCGGACGCACGGGAGAGGTGCGGCGTCTCTACGCGCAGGGCATCGCACTCGCCGGCGGGCGAGCCTGGACGCCCGAGCTCGAATTCACGAACGCCCTGGCGCTGCGCACCGAGCACGTGTTCGTCGACCGCGGCAAACCGATCAGCGTCTGGCTGGAGCAGATCTACACGCCGTCGATCGAGCTGGCGCAGCCGCTGCTGATTCGTGTCGCCGTGCACAAGCCGGGAACCGGAGCCCGCGCCAATCAGATAGGGGAGAAGATCCAGGACGTCGGTACGTTCGACGGCGTCAGTCGCGATCTGATCGACAACCCGTTTCCGTTCGACATCAAGCTGTCCGCGGTGCCCGACGGGCGCGTCATCGTGAGAGCGGAGGCGTTCGAGGGCAGCCAGTCGCTCGGAGCGGCGACGCTCCCGATCGAAGTGCATCGCGGACTCGATGATCGATTGCAGCGGCTCGAAGGAGGAGCCCTTCAGGCCAGCGTGTTCCCCGCATTTCGTGACGAAGTGTTGTATCCCATCGATTACATCCGCAATGTCGATCGCGGCAACATCGCGATCGGCCAGTTCGACTACGACCGCGAGCTGACCGCGGCGGAAGCCGTGCTGGCGAGCGTGCAGGCCGGCAAAGACCCGTTCGCCGGCAAGACCGGCGACTTCAAGCGCCACTACGGATTCACGGAAGCCGGCGAGGTGATGCCGTTTCATCTCTATGTCCCGACGTCCTACAGAGCCGAGCGCGCGTACCCGCTCGTCGTGCTGCTCCATGGGAACGGCCTCAACGAGGACACGTTCATGACCGGGTACAACGGAGAGCTGCAGAAGCTCGCCGAGGCACGGGGATACATCGTCGTCACGCCGCTCGGCTATCGCGTGGATGGCGGGTACGGCTACAACAACGGTTCACGCTCGGCGGAAGAGGACAGGAAGCTGCAGCTCAGTGAGAAGGACGTGCTGAACGTCCTCGACCTGACGAAGAAGCTCTATCGAATCGATGCTGCCCGCACGTATCTGGCTGGCCATTCCATGGGCGGTGGGGGAACGTGGTACATCGGGGCCAGGCACGCGGAGCTCTGGACCGCGCTGGCGTCATTTGCCGGAGCCGCGACCCCCGACACCCTTCCGCCGCTTCCGCGCACACCACAATTCATCGTGCACGGCGACGCGGATGCAACGGTGCCGATCGATCGCTCCCGCAGCATGGCTGCCGCGCTCACCGCGCTCGGCGTCGAGCATCAATACGTCGAAGTGCCCGGCGGTACGCACGGCAGCATCGTCGGACCAAATCTGAAAGGCATGTTCGACTTCTTCGACGCTCATCACCAGTGAACGGGGGTGATTCTTGGGAAGCATCCCGTCGCATAGGTGACGATCGTTCCGCCGGCTATACTTTTCCGTGGTGTCCTGGGTCGCACTGAACTGTCCGCAGTGCTCGGCGCCGCTTCCGCGGGCGGCAATCTGGCGCGCCGTCACGTGCGGATCCTGCGGCGCGCTGATCACGAAGAGCGAGTCGATCGTGCGGCGCGACTCGTTTCGTCAGGCGCTGGCGCGAGCGCGTCACATCAGCGGAGACATTCAGTGCTCCGGGCAACCGTATCGTCTGCTCGAGCTCCTCGGGACGGGTGAGCTCTCACAGGTGTATCGCGCGCGCCGGCTCGGGGCGATGCCGTGTCTGGCCACAGTGAAACTCTCTTCGCTGGCAGCGGGGGCAACCCGGTATGCCCGGGAAGCCGCGGTGCTGCGTGAGCTGCATGCCCTCTCACCGCTCCTGCCCGAAGTCATGGCGCACGGGCCGCTCGACGGCGATTCTTCGCGCCATGCGCTCGTCCTCGCGTATCCGAACGGATACTGGGGGACGCTTGCGGATCTGGCCGAGCACTTCCCTCAGGGACTCGATCCGCGTCATGTCGTATGGATCTGGCGACGCATGCTGGATGTCCTGCGCTTCGTGCATGCGCACGGATGGTCGCATGCCGACCTTCGGCCGGAGCACGCGCTCGTACATCCCGGGGATCACGCGGTGCGACTCATCGGCTGGGGGTCGGCGCAGCGGGACGAGCGCGCCCAGGCACCGGACCTGGTGCGATCCGCGAGAACAGCGGTCGTTCTGCTCACCGGAGGCTCCGGCTCCGGTGCGGTGCCGGATGCGGTGCCGGCGCCACTGGCGACGCTGGTTACGCGCGCCAGCCACGACGAGACCTTCTGTCGCACACAGGGTGCACAGGGGTTGGACGACAGGCTGCGCGCGGCGGCGCATGAGGCGTTCGGGCCGCCATCGTTCGTCCACCTGCATGTCTGACGAGAGGAACCATGGGCTACGGAAACTATTCCTTCGACGCGCACGCCGCGCTGATTGCGGATCGCGTGCACCAGGGGCAATCCGAGATCTTCCGCCAGACGCAGTGCCACGCCTTGATGAATCCCAAAGGTCTCAAGGTGCGCGAGTCGCGGGACAGCAAGGATCATGCGGATGCGTTGGGGATCGTGTTTGCGCTCGATGTGACCGGCTCCATGGGCGTCATCCCGCACCTGCTCGCCAAGCAGGAGCTGCCCAATCTGATGAAGCTGCTCACCGCGTGCAACGTGGCCGACCCGCAGGTCATGTTCATGGCGATTGGTGACGCCACCTCGGATCGCGCCGCCTTGCAGGTCGGCCAGTTCGAAACGACCGCCGAACTGATGGACCAGTGGCTGACCTGGTCGTTCCTCGAGGGCGGCGGAGGCGGCACCGGTTCGGAAAGCTACGAGCTGGCTCTCTACGTCGCCGCGCAGCACACCGATATGGACAACTGGGTGAAGCGGAAGAAGAAGGGCTACTTCTTCATGACCGGAGATGAGCTGCCGTATCCGGCGGTGTCGCGCCACCAGGTCGATGCGCTGCTCGGCGAGAAGCTCGATGAGGACATTCCCATCGAGGAAGTCATTGCCGCCGCGGCCGAAACCTATCACGTCTTCTTCCTCATTCCCGACAAGGCGCGCGCGCATCGCGTCCAGGCGCGCTGGCGCGAGCTGCTCGGCGACCACGTCATCGCCATGGAATCGCCCAAAGACACCTGTTCGGTGGCCGCCGCGATCGTCGGATTGACCGAGAAGCGGATCGCCGATGTCGATTCGCTCGCGGGGATCCTCGAGAAGAGCGGCCTCGATCGCGACCACGCGCGCTCCACCGTCCGCGTGGTGCGCGACTATGCAGGGCTGATTGACAGTTCGGCGCCGCGCGCATCCCGGCCGGCGGCGTCGGGAAAGAAATGGTGGAACAGCCTGTTTGGCTAATCGCTACGTCGCCGTGCTGGGGCTCGGCTTCGGCGACTGCGGCAAGGGACTCTTCATCGACGCGCTGACGCGTCGCTGGCACGCCCACGCCGTCGTCCGCTTCAGCGGCGGCGCTCAGGCCGGCCACAATGTCGTCACGGCGGAACGGCATCACACGTTCTCACAATTCACCGCCGGCAGCCTCGTCGCCGGCACCCGATCAGTACTGATCGACCCGATGGTCGTCCATCCCACGGCGTTGCTCGCCGAAGCGGAGGCGCTCGCACGGATCGGGATTGACGATGCGCTGGCCCGTCTCATGGTCGATGCGCACTGTCGTGTCACGACGCCTTATCATCAGGCGGCCGGACGATTGCGCGAGCTCCTGCGCGGCCAGGCGGCTCATGGCAGCTGCGGCGTCGGGGTGGGCGAGACCGTCAGGCATGCGCTCGAACACCCGGAACAGGTGATTCGATACGGCGATCTGATGGAGAGCGCGGCGAGGGACAGGCTCTTCGCGCTGCGCGAGGCGCTGCTCGGTGAGCTCGAGGCGCGCGCTGACGAGTCGTCCGAGCTCGATACGCTGCGGGATGAATCGATCGGCACACGGTGGCTGAACGCTGCCCGTGCTGTCGCGCGTCAGTGTCCACCGGTCGATACCACGACGATTGGCACCCATTTGAAGCAGCCTGGCTGCGTGCTGCTCGAAGGGGCGCAGGGGATATTGCTCGACGAGCATCGCGGCTTCCATCCCCACACGACCTGGAGCTCCATCACGACTGCCGCGGTCGAAGCGGCGATGAAGCGCTTCGGGCTTTCATCTCCGATCGAGCATTTCGGGGTGCTGCGGACGTACCTGACGCGACATGGCGTCGGGCCGTTTCCGACGTACGACGAGTCGCTCGACGATCGACTGCCGGAGCCGCACAACGTATCGCACGGCTGGCAGGGCCGGTTCCGCCGCGGGCATCCCGACGCGGTGCTGCTGCGTTACGCGATCGATGCAGTGGGGCCGCTATCAGGACTGCTCGTCAGCCACCTCGATGTGTTCGAGCGCGGCGCCGCGCTGAAATGGTGCGAGCGCTACGACAGCGCGTCGAGCCTGCCGCTCGGCTGCGCGGGCGACCTCTCCCACCAGGCCATGCTGACGCAATTGCTGACGAACGCCCGGCCTCGATACGCCGCCGAGCCGATCGACTCGGACGCCGCGTACTTCGCGCGTCTGGCGGCGGTCACCGATCTGCCGGTTGTCTGCAGGTCGAGAGGAAATACGGGCGACCATGTGGAGAGCTGTACCACGCAGCGATGACTCGAGGCCAGGCTCCTTGTGCGAGCTCCCGATTTGACGCAGGATTCTCCCATGCGCGTGAAACAAAGGCTGGCTGGCGGCGTAGCTGCCGCGGCGCTGCTGATACTGAGCAGCGGGAGGGGGCCGATCGACGCCCAGGCGTCTCGAACGATCCCGCGAACGCCTGACGGGCGGCCCAGCCTCGAAGGCATCTGGCAGGTCCGCAATCGCGCGTCATTCGATCTTCGCGATCACGCATCGAGTTACCTGATGCCTGCGGGTCAGAGTGTGATCGAGGGCGGAGACATTCCCTATCAGCCGTGGGCCGCTGCGAAGAAGGCGGAGAACTTCGCCAATCGCGCCAGCGCGGACCCGCTGGCGAAGTGCTACATGCCGGGGGTGCCGCGGGCGATGTACCTGGAGTCGCCGTTCCAGATCCTGCAGACGCGCGAGCACGTCGCGATGGTGTTCGAGTGGACGCAGCTGTACCGGTTGATTCACACCAACGGGACACCGCACGACGATCGTGTCCAGCCGTGGATGGGCGATTCACGCGGCCGGTGGGAAGGCGACACGCTGGTCGTCGAGGTGACCAATTACAACGATCAGACATGGTTCGACGCCGCCGGTGATTTTCACAGTGACGCGTTGCGGCTCGTCGAGCGCTACAGCATGGAGAACGTCGACACGATCCACTATGAGGTGACGATCACCGACCCCAAAGTCTTCACCCGGCCCTGGAAGATCAGCATGCCGCTCCATCGCCAGCACGGCATGGAGCGCGTTCTCGAGTATCACTGTCAGGCTGAAAAGGAAGAAGCGTCCGGCGACTTCGAACGGGAGACGCGCACGTGGTACCCGGGAGCCGCCGCCCCTGCGCCGTCCGCGGCGTTCGGCCTCCCGGTTCAGTCGCCGGAGCGATGGAGGGCGCCGGACTCAGTACGTCGCCTGGCTGACGGCACACCTGACTTGAACGGCCTGTTCGAGTCCGACGCAGGTGGGTCCAACTACGGACTGGAGGCACGCGGCTTTACCCCCGGCAGCCTCACGCCGCCGGCTCGCGGGGTGGTGATCGATCCGCCGGACGGGAAGCTGCCGTACCAGCCGTGGGCGCGCGCCGAGCGTGAAAACCGCGACACGCCGCTTCGCGGATACGACGATCCGACCGCGCACTGCTTTCCTGCCGGCGTGCCGCGTTCGATCTACGTTCCGACGCCGTTCCACATCGTGCAGACGCCCGGTGCGGTCGCCACGCTGCACGAGCGCATGTCGTGGCGCCTGATCTCTCTCGCGCGTACGCGTCACCTGCCCGATGTCATCCGGCTGTGGCAGGGCGATTCGATCGGCCATTGGGACGGGGACGATCTGGTGGTCGAGACGACGAACCTCAATGGCAAGACGTGGGGCAACGAAGTGGGCGACGTGTTCAGCCACGCCGAACAGGTGCTCGAACGCTTCCGGCCGCTGGATGCCAACACCATCCGTTACGAGGCGACGATCTCCGATCCCATCGTCTACACACGACCGTTCACGATCGCGATGCCGTTGAAACGGGTGATTGGAACCGGCGACCTGCTCGAAGCGGCGTGCCACGAGGAAGATCAGGATTTGCCGGTGCTGAAGCGGATTCGCGACATGGAGCGCGCCAGGGGTGCACGACGGCCGGCTGGCGACAAGTAAGCGTGCTCACCGCTCCTTGCGAATGCCGGTCTGCGTCTCGAGCTCGGTGATGCGCCGCTCGTGGTCGGGTGCCACCATTCTGATGAGAGCGCCAAGTTGGGCAAGCGGCTCGAGGGCCTTGCTGATTTCATCCAGCTTGTGCCCGTGGTGCACCTGAACCTCGGCGACCTTCTTGATGTCGTCCGCGTTCTTCTCGCCCAGGATGCGCAGTCCGTTCACCTCGTCGCGCAAGCTGCCGACCTCGGTGCGCAAGCCACCGACTTCCCCGCCCAGGCCTCCAACCTCGGTGCGGAGTCCGCCGACATCCTCGCGCAGGCCTCCAACCTCGGTGCGGAGGCCGCCGACATCCTCGCGCAGGCCCCTAACCTCGGTGCGGAGTCCCCCGACCTCCTCGCGAACCTCTTTGAGGCCCGTTTCCACGCGTCCAAGCCGTTGCTCCACCGTCTGCACTTGTTCATCGTTATCCGTCATCACGCCTCCCGGCCGATGTCTTGCGAGTCGTGTGCCGTCACCGATTCTTCGGAAAGCCTGGATCGTCCTCCGTCGAGATCGCGATTTCTGCACGGTTCCGGGCTTGGAGCAAACGCAATTCTTCAATCTTCGGCGGGAGTGATGAATCCAGCGTGACCGGAGCGCATCCTGCTGAACGAAGCTTTTGATTGAGCGCTTCCTTCGCCAGATTTCTTGCATGTCGCGCCGCCTCCAGTCGATGCCACAGATCCGGATGCTCGGCACGAAGGCTCTCGTACCATGCAATGGTCTCTTGCAGCTCATGCTCCTCAATGAGCCGCATCCGAAGTGCTGACGTGTCGATCGGGGCGAGAGTCCGCTGTGAGAGAGTACGAGGCTTGTCTTGTTTCCGCGGCATACGCCCTCCTGCAACCGAGGGTGACGACGATGGCATCGTCCAACAGAATCAGTCAACACCCCGATTCCCGACGCGTGCTATGGTGCCCATGGGCCGCCCGGAGATGCCGTTGATACAATTCGCGCCTCTCCTCAAACGAGACCTGGAGTGACATGCGGGAGATTTCGAGACGGAAGTTCGTAGCGCTGACTGCCGGCGGTGCGGCCGCCACGCCGTTCGTCCTCGATGGCGGTGCGCGCGCGGCTGCGTCAGTCACGGCGCAGCAGATTGTCGATCGCATCAAGGCGAACATCGGCGTCGAGTGGGGAAGTGACGACGTGGATACGTTCAAGGTGGGCGACCCCTCGACCATCGTGACCGGCGTGGTGACGACGTCGATGGCGACGCTGGACGTCTTGCAGAAGGCTGTCCAGACCGGAGCGAATTTCATCATCACTGCGGCGCCGACGTTCTATTCGCGAGCCGACGCGAGCACGGTGGGAGGACGCGGCGCCGGGGGCGGTGGTGCCGCTCGCGGCGCCGCACCCGCGCGTGGGCGGGGCGCAGGAGCGGCACCCGCTCCGCCGCCATCACCCGCAACGGTCAGCGGGCCGGGAACCGGCGCCTCGGCGCCGATGCCGCCCGCTCCGACGATGCCGCAGTCTGTTGTGCCGTCGGCACAGGCCGCAGGGCGCGCCGCCGGCACGCCGCCACCACCCGATCCCGTATTTGCGGGGAAGAACGCCTTCATCGACAAGCACAAGCTGGTGGTGTTTCGCTTGACACAGCATTGGAATCAGCGCAAGCCGGACCCACGGGCGCAAGGGCTTGCATCCGCGATGGGGTGGACGAGGTATCAGAGCGGCAATGACGCGATGCGCTATGAGCTGCCGGGCGTGACGCTCGAGGCGCTCGCCAGTCAGCTCAAGAAGAACCTGGGAGTCCGCGGGGGCATTCGCGGCATCGGCGATCGCATGATGACGGTCCGAAGGATCGGGTTGCTGCCTGGCTACTCGCTCATCCAGGCGTCGATTGCGATGATGCCGGGCGTTGATGTCATCGTCGCGGGCGAGGTCCAGGAATGGGAGTCGGCCACCTACGCGCAGGACATCGCCTTCGCCGGGTTGAAGAAGGGATTCATCTCCATCGGCCGTGTCGTCAACGAAGCAACCGGCATGCAGGTGTGCGCCGACTGGCTGCGCACGATCGTCCCTGAAGTGCCGACACGCTTCATCTCTGCCGGCGATCCGTACTGGAGGCCGCTCTGATGGCGACCCTCACCGCCGGAGACGTCGTCAACCGCATCAAGGCCTTGATGGCCGTGCAGGGTGTCCCGTGGAGCGACGCATCGACGCGCGATCGCTTCAAGTTCGGAGGGCCGGACACCGTCGTGACCGGTATCGCCACGACGTTCATGGGCACGTTCGAGGCGATCACACGCGCCGCCGAGCGCGGCCTGAACATGATCATCCCGCACGAGGACACGTACTGGAACGACGCCGACAACACGCTCATCGCCGAAGCCGACACGCTGGTCTATCGCACCAAGATTGATTTCATGACGAAGCATGGCATCGTCATCTTCCGGATTCACGATCACATGCACCGGCAGCGGCCGGACTTCACGTTCTCCGGCACTGCGCGCGAGATTGGTCTGGATCCGTCGACGGAAACGGCGCCGAACTCACATCGGTTCGTGATTCCCGAGACGACGCTCGGCGAGCTCGCCGCAAGGGTCAGGAAGATTCGCGGAGACGACGCGATCCGCGTGGTCGGCGATCCGGCCGCCAGGGTCCGTCGCATCGCGACCGGTGCGGGCATGGCGACGCCGGCGGTGAACGATCCCGACATCGACGTGGTGATCGGCGGCGAGCAGCGCGAAATCGAAGGCACCTTCGACAGCCCGGAGTACGTGATGGATGCGGCCACCCTGGGTGTGGCCAAGGGGTGGATCGTCCTCGGACACAACATGTCCGAGGAATCCGGCATGCAGGAGATGGCGGACTGGCTGAAGCCGATCGTGCCGGAGGTGAAGGTCCAGCACGTCCGCGCAGGCGTCGTTTACTGGGCGCCCAAGTAGCGCTGCGCGCGAACGACGAGGCTATTTCAGCCCTTTGAACTCACGGTCGGCGAACTCGAGGAACACCGGCCAGTTGGGGCCGTCAGTATGCCCACCTGCGTGCTGGCGGAAGGTGAGGTCGCCGTCCATGAGGCCCGTCTCAATCTTCGGAAACTCGGTCGTGCCCAGCCCCTTCTTTCCGAGCAGACGGTAGACCGAATCAGCGCCGACCCCGGCGAGGAACGTGCCCTTCGCGTCGACCCACGCATCCATGATGTTGACCGGCTGCGTGGCGCAGGGGCCGCGATTCGCCTGGCAGCGCGGATCGTCGGCGGTCATGAGCTGATAGGTGCCGTCCGGATTGGTGAGGGGACCGCTGCCGGCGCTGAGGAAGAGCGGACGAGGGGCAACCATCGCTACGAGCTCGTGCGAGTCGACGGGAAGGGTATCCCAGCGCCCGCCGTACTTCATGAAGTTGCCGGCCATCCAGTGATACTCGTTGGTGGCGTTCAGGTTCTCGATCAGTTCGCCGAACTTGCGGCGGTGGAGCTTCGCGCCCCCTTCACCTGAGGAGCTCACGTAGCCGATGGCGAAGCGCTCGTCATAGGCCATCGTCACGAGGGTAGCCTTGCCCCAGCGCGAATGTCCTTCGACGCCGACGCGTTTCGCATCCACGGCCTTGTCGGTCTCGAAGTAGTCCATGGCGCGATCGGCGCCCCACGCGAGTGCGCGCAGCGAGCCCCAGTCGTCCATCTTGCGTGGCTGTCCCTTGTTCATCAGTCCGATGATGCCGACGGTGAGACCGCAGCCGTTGTCTCCCTGGATGCTGGCGGTGTTGAGCATCGCGTAGCCCCATCCCTTCTGGAGCAGTTGCACCTGCCAGTTGGGAGCTGCCGGACCTCGAGCCGGAGCCGCTGCCGCGGCGGGTGCTGCACCACCTGCGCGTGCTGCGCGTCCCGCGCCCGCTGCCCCGCCTGCGCGTCCCGCTGCGGCCGGCGCGGCTGCGCGGCCGCCGCCTGCAGCACCGCCGGTACGCAACCCGGTTCCAGCCGGTGCCGCGCACGGATTTGGCGTGTTGTTGGCCGGCATCGGATTGGGACCGCCGCCGCCGAACTGCATCACGATCGGGACCGGGCCGGTGGCATTGGCCGGGGTCACGAGCGTCAGTCCGATGTTGACCGTGATTGCGGGGTACGACGAGTTGTCGACGTGCCCGACAAGTTGCTTGGTGATGACGGGAATATCGCTCAGAGGCTGCGCGGCGCCGCCGCCGAAGCCGCCGCCACCCGTGGGCAGCCCTTTCTCGTTGCTGACCACCTCCCATTTCACGGCTGGCATGTTCTTCGGCACGCGCCCGTACACTTCGCGATCGAAGAGCTCCTTGATTTCCGCGCGGCGGGCTTTCCACTGTGCGGCCGTCGTCACCTTGCTGCCGTTGTTCATGACGAGCGGGTCAGGCAATTCCGGATACGGGTTGGCGGTGCGCTCGTCGTAGGTCGCCGCCTGGTAGGCGTCGGGACCGGCGGGGAAGCCCGAGATCTTCAGCAGCTGCATCTGCCGATCGTGATCCTGCTGACTCGTGAGGAGCGCGACCGGCGACTCGTTGCCTGCGCCCGCGCCGGCGGCTCGAGCGAGTGCGGCGCCGCCGATCGCGAGGGCCACGAGCGCCAGCGTCCATTGCAGCGAGGTGTGCGGTCTGCCTGACATGTCAGTCTCCTTGTGTGTGCGAGGGGACTGTCAACCACTCGCGCTGTGACAGCCTACCGCAGACGGCCACGTTTTCAGCGGCCGATTCGATGCCTCGATGCGGCAAACTGCCGCAGGAAGAAGGAAAGTCCCTTGGGAGGCATCAGACAGATCAGGGCTGATCCTCACATCGGCGACGTTATCGTCGAGCCCGGCGGATAAGGAGCGCGTCAGGCGACGGACGCTGCGGGTTACGGTGCATCGGTGGGCTCCTTGATGATCTGCAGCCGATTCCTCAGTCCCGACGACACCAGCACGCGATTCTCGCTGGACACGATCACCCCTTCGATGTCGGGAAGCCGCTCGATGAGTGCCATGCCCTGAGTGGGTCCCATCACGAAGACACCTGTGGACAGTGCGTCGGCGAGCGTCGCGTTCTTCGCGACGATGGTCACGCTGCGGCATCCCTGTGCCGGCTGGCCCGTTCTCGCGTCGATGATGTGGTGATAGCGATGGCCGTCGCGCATGAAGAAGCGCTCGTAGTCGCCAGACGTGCTGAACGACGAATCAGACAGTTCGATGGCGGCGAAGTAGACGCCGGTGGGACCTCGCGGATCCTGGACCGCGAGATGCCAGGGACGCGGCCCGCGCATGCCGGCGACGTAGAGGTCGCCGCCGAACTGAATCATGAAGTTCTGTAGTCCGTGTGACCGGAAGATCGCCGACACGCGATCGATCGCGTAGCCCTTGCCGATGCCGCCGAGGTGCGCGCGCATCCCCCTGCGCTGCAGGAAGGCGGTGTGCGCCACGGTATCGATCGTGAGCTCGCGGTAGTCGACGAGCGCGAGGCGCGCCTTGATCTGATCGGGCGACGGGATGTGATTGTCCTGATCGTGATCGAACTTCCAGACGTCGGCGAGCGCCGCGAAGGTGACGTCGAAGGCGCCGCTCGTCCAGTCGCCGACGTCGTGCGCGACGCGCAGCACGTCGATGACTTCCGGACTGACGGGCACCGCTTCGCGTCCGGCGGCATCATTGAGGCGCACGATCTCACTGCCGGGACGCCAGACGCTCATCATCGCTTCGAGGCGTTCGAGCTCGGCGTAGCCCTCCTTGAAGGCCTGAAGCGCCGCAGGTTCGTCGCCGGTCCACGCAGTGAACTGCGCCTGCGCGCCCATGCTCGGCTGCGTGCGCTCGACGAGATGCGGTTCATCAGCGGCGACGGGTGTACGGCCGCAGCCCGCGGCGAGGAACCCGGCGAACAAGAGCAGTCGGACGCGGATGCGTCTACTGGCGGAGATCACGTGCATCCGAGTGTCGAAGCCGGATGGAGGTCAGGCCGACAACGATCGCCTGACCGCGCAGAAGACGCAGGGAACCGAGCCAGCTCACGGAGATGGCGCCGAGCGGCGGGCAGCGGTCCCCGCAGCGCGTGTCCGGCCACCGTAATCGGCTTGGTGACTCGATGCACGTGAGCTCCGCTCTCAGGGGACTGAGTCGTTCTATTCTTCACCTTCAATCAGCTTCGGCAGGGTGGACTCGCTTCCCGCCGACAACCGTCCGATGCGCGAATAGGTCGTCAGCTTCTGGCGCGTATCCTCGATGTCCAGATTCCTCATCGTCAACTGGCCGATGCGGTCCTGCGGCGAGAAGGCCGATTCGCCCTTTTCCATCGTGAGCCGTTCGGGCTTGTAGGTGAGGTTCGGACTTGCCGTGTCGAGGATGGAGTAGTCGTTCCCGCGACGCAGCTCGAGCGTCACCTCACCGGTGATGAGCGGCGCCACCCAGCGCTGCGCGGTCTCGCGCAGCATCATCGATTGCGAATCGAACCAGCGTCCCTGGTAGAGAAGGCGGCCCAGCCGGCGTCCGTGATCGCGATACTGCTCGATCGTGTCTTCGTTGTGGATGCCGGTCACGAGCCGCTCGTACGCAATGAAGATCAGCGCCATGCCCGGCGCCTCATAGATGCCGCGGCTCTTGGCTTCGATGATCCGGTTCTCGATCTGATCGCTCATGCCGAGGCCGTGGCGACCGCCGATGCGGTTGGCCTCTTCCATCAGGGCCACGGGGTCGCTGAACGTCTGCCCGTGCAATGCGACCGGTTGGCCCTCCTCGAAACGCACGCGCACTTCCTCGGGCTTGACCGTGACGTCCTGCCGCCAGGAGGCGACGCCCATGATCGGGTCGACGATCTTGATGCCGGTGTTCAGCTGCTCGAGGTCCTTGGCTTCGTGGGTGGCGCCGAGCAGGTTCGAGTCGGTGGAGTACGCCTTCTCCGTGCTCATCTTGTAGGCGAATCCGTGCCGCTCCATGTACTCGGACATCTCGCGACGGCCGCCGAGCTCGTCGATGAAGGCCTGATCGAGCCACGGCTTGTAGATGCGGAGGGCGGGATTGGCGAGCAGTCCGTAGCGATAGAAGCGCTCGATGTCGTTGCCCTTGAACGTGCTGCCGTCGCCCCAGATGTGGACCTCGTCCTCTTTCATCGCGAGGACGAGCAGGGTACCGGTGACGGCGCGTCCGAGCGGAGTCGTATTGAAGTACGGCACGCCGGCGGTCGAGACGTGAAAGGCGCCGCACTGCAGAGCGGCGATCCCTTCCTTGACCAGCTGTGGACGGCAGTCGATCAGTCGCGCTCCTTCGGCGCCGTACTCACGCGCCTTTCGAGGAATCTCGTCGTAGTCCTTCTCGTCCGGCTGCCCGAGATTGGCGGTGTACGCGTACGGGATGGCGCCCTTGCCCCGCATCCAATGAAGCGCGGCGCTCGTATCGAGTCCGCCTGAGAACGCAATGCCGACGCGCTCGCCGACCGGAACCTGCTGGAGGATGTGTCCCATATGAACCTCCCATTGTAGGCCGGGCTTTGCTTGCGAGTACTGACACGGGACCAGGAGGAAGGAGGAAGGTTGTATCGACTACAATCCGCCGATCAGGGTGCAGAACGTGATGCGGACCACCAGCTTCATGATCGCTGCGGCCTGTATCGCCGCGATGTCGGCTCCAGCGCTTGCGCAGAGCAGGAAAAGCGATCACTGGGTGGCGACGTGGGCGCCCGCGCTGGTCGTGCGTGCGGCGCCTGGCGCCGGCTGGGTGAGGCCATCGACCTGGCATTATTCAAGTAGACCCTCAGGGTTCGAGGGTTCGAGGGTTCAGGTTCAATGGCACGACTGTCCTTCTGTGGCAAGTGTGGCCTTCAGCTGACGGCGGACGCGCTCGTCTGCTCACGCTGCGGCGCCGCGCGCGGCGAGGGGCTCGGCAACGATGCGGCGATGCGCTGGGTTCTGCCGGTGGGGAGGTCGCCCTGGGCCATCGCCGCCGGGTACCTCGGGCTGTTCGCGCTGCTCGTCATTCCCGCACCGTTTGCGCTCGCCACCGGCATCCTGGCGATCCGCGACATCCGAGCCCATCCCTCGAAGCACGGCATGGGGCGCGCAATCTTCGGAATCGTGATGGGGACAGTCTTCAGCGTGCTACTCGCCGCGCTGCTCTTCGCCTTCTTCGCTCCGGCCGCGAAGCGGATCGACTGATGTTTCGCTGACCGATAGTTCCGACTGAAGTCGGACCCTACGGACGAGAGTGACCCCCCACAGTCGGCCAGGGTGTGTCTTCAGGCGCGGACGAGCTTCTTTTCCGCCGCGTGATGCTCGTGGAGGAACTCCAGCGCGAGCTTGAGGATCTTGCTCGTGAACTCACGCGGCGAGATGCCGTCCGTTGGAGAGAGGAGACGCCCGCTTGGCGCGCGCGGGTCGCGGCTGGAAGGTGCCGGCGAGCCGTCGCCGAAGCCGAACTTGTCCAGGAATGCGCCGAGTGGCATCACCGCTTTGGCCATGGCGCGATGGCCTCCCGCGCTGCCGATGCCGGCGAAGTGCTTGCGGACGAACTCACCCGCATTGCGTGAGTACCCGAGGTTGCGTACTGACATCACCAGCGAGTCGCCGACGATGCCGGCGACGATCGTCCACTTGACGTCCTCGAGCTGCAGGTAGAAGTCGGCGACGTAGGGGATGAAATCGTCGCGCAGCGTGTTGCCGAGGAAGGCGCAGAACACCTGCTCCTCCAGCCGTCCGTGCTGCTTGGCGCGGAGCACGTAGTCGAGGCGCTCTTCCGTGATCTCGGCCCCTTCCATCTTCCTGATCAGCGCAGCGTCCGCCAGCGGATAGAGATACGAGAACGCCTCGATGTCCACCCGGTTCGCCTGGCGGTTGAAGAAGAGCGTGTCCGACTTGATCGCATAGAGCATGGCCGTCGCCGTCCGCTCCGAGATGTTGGCGTCGACGGCGCGCAGGTGCTCCGTGAGAATCGTCGACGTCGATCCGTAGTCGGCGCGGATGTCCTTGTAGACGGCGGTATAGCCCGGCTGCTCGGGATGGTGATCGATCACCAGGTCGACGCGGTCGATGGCACCGGTGAAGTAGTGCGGCTGGACGTCGACCATCGCGATGCGATCGAAGTCGTTCAGTTGCGCCGGCGTCACGATCTCGACGTGGATGTCGAGGAGGTTCGCCATGCGCTGGTTCTCGGGCCGCGTCACGCCGTTGAACGCCGCGATCACGGCCGTCTGCTTGGTACGCCGCAGGACCGTGCGGAGGGCCAGGCCGCTGGCCATGGCATCGGGATCCGGATCGTTGTGAAGCAGGATCAGGATGCGGTCCGCATCGCTGAGAAAACGCTGGTACTGCTGAACCTTGAGGCGGGTGAGGGAGCGGCTGAACTCGGTGAGCAGCGGGCCGCCGAAGAGCTCCGGCAGCGCCAGGTAGTTCAGCTCGGGGAACTGCGCCTTGAGGTCTTCCTCACGTTTCCGTGAGTCGGACGTGCCCACCCCGAGCACGTAGACCAGAGTGCCACCCGCATCCCAGATCGCTTCGAGGATTTTCTTGAGACTCTTGCGCCCGTTGTCTTCGACGACGACGCAGGTGCCGGGAGTCAGGTCGGCCTTGACGTACGTATCGGTGCGCCTCAGATCTCCGGCAGCGACACTGAGCCCGTTGTCGTGGAGGCGGCGGGCGAGCGGCTTGCTCTCGACGAGAAACTCGACTTCGAAGCTGGGCAGCAGGATCTCGTCGAGCATCCTGATGGCCAGCTCCGTCTGGCAGACGGCAAGGCACCTCATGGGCGGCTCACCGGCTCCCTTCCTGGACCCTCGGCATAGCGCGAACAACGATTATACGCCTCCGCTCGACCCGCGCGTCGAAAGGCGCCGTCCGTAACCCTGGAGGGTAGCGACTTGGGGCGATACACGGATGTTGCAGAACCGGAACCCTCGAACCCTCGAACTTGTGACGATCGTGGTACGCTGTTCCGATCGGCCTGGCATTTCAGGCCCGCTGTGTCGTCATGCCATCGGTTCAGGACCGGTTCACGCTCGTCACCGACTTCGACATCAAGGGCGATCAGGTCCGCGCGATTCCGGAGCTGGTCGACGGGCTCGAACGCGGCGACACGCATCAGGTGCTGCTCGGCGTCACCGGCTCCGGCAAGACGTTCACCGTGGCGCAGACGATTGCGCAGGTGAACCGGCCGACGCTGGTGATGGCGCACAACAAGACGCTGGCCGCGCAGCTCTACCAGGAGTTCAAGCGGTTCTTTCCCCACAACGCCGTCGAGTACTTCGTCAGCTACTACGACTACTACCAGCCCGAAGCCTACGTCCCGGCCACCGACTCGTACATCGAGAAGGAGGCCACCATCAACGACGAGATCGATCGCATGCGCCTCTCGGCCACGCGCTCGCTCTTCGAGCGCCGCGACGTCATCATCGTCGCCAGCGTGTCCTGCATCTACGGCCTCGGATCGCCGGAGGCGTACTACGGCATGCTGCTGCCGCTCGAAAAGGGGCAGCGGATCGCCCGTGACGAGATTCTCCGCAAGCTGGTGGAAATCCAGTACGAACGCAACGATCTGGAGTTCGGGCGCGGCACGTTTCGCGTGCGTGGCGATATCGTCGAAGTCGTCCCGTCGTACGAGGAGCATGCGCTGCGCATCGGTCTCTTCGGCGACGAGGTCGACGAGCTCGCCTGGTTCGATCCGCTGACCGGCAAGGTGATCCGTCGCGTCGAGCGCGTCTCCGTCTTTCCGAAATCGCACTTCGTGACGTCGCGCGATCGCACGAAGGCCGCCGTCGAAAGCATCAAGCTGGAGCTCGAGTCGCGGCGCAGCGAGCTGGAGTCCGAAGGCAAGCTGCTCGAGGCGCAGCGGCTGCATCAGCGCACGATGTTCGATCTCGAGATGATTCGCGAGATCGGCTACTGTCACGGCATCGAGAACTACGCGCGTCACCTCACCGGCCGGCCGCCGGGCGCGCCGCCGCCCACCCTGCTCGACTATCTGCCGGACGACGCCATCGTGGTCGTCGACGAGAGCCACCAGACGGTGCCGCAGATCCGCGGCATGTATCACGGCGATCGATCGCGGAAAGAGGTCCTCGTGTCGTACGGCTTCCGCCTGCCGTCCGCGCTCGACAACCGCCCGCTGAACTTCGCGGAGTGGGAGCAGCGTGTCCGCCAGGTGGTCTTCGTCTCTGCCACGCCAGGTCCGTACGAGCTCGCGAAGGCTGGCGGTGTCGTGGTCGAACAGGTGATTCGGCCCACCGGCCTGATGGATCCGCCGATTGAAGTGCGTCCCGTCCGTGGTCAGGTCGACGACCTGCTCAAGGAGATCCGCAGCCGGGTCGACGATCGGCAGCGGGTGCTGGTGACGACGCTCACCAAACGGATGGCCGAAGACCTGACGACGTACTATCAGGAGCTCGGGGTGAAGGTACGCTACCTCCACTCGGATATCGACACGCTCGAACGGGTGGAAATCCTCCGCGATCTGCGGCGGGGTGCGTTCGACGTGCTCGTCGGAATCAACCTGTTGCGGGAGGGGCTGGACCTGCCCGAGGTGTCGCTGGTCGCGATTCTGGATGCGGACAAGGAGGGATTCCTGCGGTCGGCCGGCTCACTCATCCAGACTTCCGGCCGTGCTGCACGGCATGTGGACGGTCGTGTGATCATGTACGCCGACACGATGACCGATTCGATGCGTTCCGCCATCGCGGAAACCGACCGCCGCCGCGCGCTCCAGGCGGCTTACAACGAGGAGCATGGGATCACGCCTGAATCAGTGGTGCGCCACATCGACGAGGTGCTCTCCAGCGTGTACGAACGGGACTACAGCTCACCGGCGCCAGTGCGTGATGCCCGCCAGGTGTTCCACTCCCAGGCCGAGCTCGACGCCGAAATCGCGCGTCTCAACCTCGAGATGAAGTCGGCCGCCGCCAATCTCGACTTCGAACGGGCAGCGACGGTCCGCGACCGGCTCAAGGCGCTGCGCACGCGCGACCTCGGTCTCGACGGTCTCGCGGCTGGCCGGTAGCGGTACTCGACGCGTGCAGAACTGGCTGAAGAACGCCGTCCTCGACGTGCAGGAGTACGCCCTGCTGCAGATCGCCACCTTCAAGGCGATCTTCAGCCGGCCGTATTACTTCCGCGACGTCGTCGAGCAGTTCGAATCCATCGGCATCGGGTCGCTGACCGTGGTGCTGCTCGCCGGGTTCTTCACCGGCGCGGTCCTGGCGCTGCAGACCGGGATCACCCTGGACCAGTTCGGTGCGCGACCCTTCGTCGGCCGGCTGGTGAGCGCGTCGATGGTCAAGGAGCTCGGACCGGTGCTGACCGGACTGATGCTCGCGGGACGCATCGGATCCGGCATCGCTGCGGAGCTCGGCTCCATGGTGGTGACCGATCAGATCAATGCCCTGCGCACGCTCGGAACCGATCCGGTGCGCAAGCTCGTCGTCCCGCGAGTGCTGGCGGGATTCTTCATGACGCCGGTTCTCACGGTGATCGCCAACACCGTCGGCATCATCGGCGGCTGGCTCATTGCGGTCACGCAGCTGCGCGTGGCGGGCAGCCTGTACTGGACGTCGGTCGTTGACGGGCTGTATCTGCAGGACGCCTGGATGGGTCTCATCAAGCCGTTCTGTCTCGGCTATGCGATCGTGACCATCGGGTGTCACGTCGGCCTGCGCACGAAAGGGGGCACCCAGGGCGTGGGACGCGCGACGACCAACGCCGTGGTTGCGGCGTCGGTGGCGGTGATCGCCGTGGACCTGTTCGTGACGCAGCTCCTGATCGCGCTGCTGTATTGATGATGTCCGAGACCACACTCCAGAAGGCGCCGGCGGCGAGACCCGTGAACGGCGATGCGCCGGTGCTGGCGCTCGAGCATGTGTCACTGGCGTTCGACGACAAAGTGATCCTCGAGGACGTCAGCTTCACGCTGCTGCGTGGCCACACGAAGCTCATTCTCGGCGCCAGCGGATCGGGGAAGTCGACGATTCTCAAGCTCATCACCGGCCTGCTCAAGCCGGATGGCGGTCAGATCTGGGTCAACGGAGAGCGCGTCGACACGATGACCGAGAACGAGATGATGAAGGTGCGAGCCGATCTCGGCATGGTCTTCCAGGAGGGCGCGCTCTTCGACTCGCTGACGGTGGCGCAGAACGTCGGCTACAAGCTCACCGAAGAGATGGGCTGGGACGACGACAAGACGTACGCGCGGGTGGAAGAGGTGCTCGGCTTCGTCTCGCTCGGCGAGTTCATCGAGCGGATGCCGTCGGAGCTCTCGGGCGGCCAGCGCCGGCGCGTCGCGATTGCCCGCGCGCTCGCGGCGCGTCCGGGCATTCTGCTCTACGACGAGGCGACGACGGGCCTCGATCCGATCACGGCGACGAGCATCGACGAGGAGATGACCAAGCTGCGGGACCTCGAGCAGGTCAGCTCCATCATTGTCACGCACCAGTTGCGCGATGCGTTCTTCGTGGCCGAGCACGAGGCGCGGCGCAACAACGGGCGCATCGAGATCCACAAGGCCGACCCGGCCAAGTGCGACGAGGCCGAGTTCATCATGTTGAAGGACGGCCTGATCTGCTTCGAAGGCAACGCCGCGGAGCTCCGGGCGGCGACCGATCCGTACATTCGCAACTTCCTGTCGTAGAAAGGACGACGATGCCGCGCACGCGCTCGCTTGCCTGGGCCGAACTCAAGGTCGGCCTGATCACCATCTTCGCCGTCTTCATGACGGCGATGCTGATCTTCTTCCTCAGCGGACAGGGGGGATTTCCCTGGCAGCAGTACCGGCTGCACACCGTGTTCGACAACATCGCGGGCCTGAAGACGGGGGCGCCCGTACGCGTTGCCGGTCTCGAGGTGGGCAAGGTCGACGAGCTGCAGTTCACGCCCGGCAGCGACCGCGTGAACGTGGTCCTGAAAGTGCGGAAGGAAATGCAGCCGCGCATCACGACGACGTCGGTTGCGTCGCTCGGCTCGGTCTCGCTGCTTGGCGAAGCGGCGGTCGACATCACGTCATCGACGAAAGGGACGCCGATTCCCGAAGGTGGTGAGGTGCCGTCCGGCAAGGCGGCGGGGTCGCTGACTGATGTGGCGACGCAGGCCTCGGCCGGCATCGACGAGCTCACCGGCCTGATCAAGGACATGCGGGCGGGCAAGGGGACGCTCGGGCAGCTGGTGGCCAACGACCAGATCGCCATGGAAACGCAGACGCTCCTGGCGTCGCTGAACGATGTGACACGGCGCATCGGCAGCGGACGCGGCAGCGTGGGCCGGCTGCTGAACGATCCGGCCGCGGCGCAGGCGCTCGAAGCGTCGCTCGAGAACCTGCAGGAGATCACCGGCAAGATTCAGCGGGGCGAAGGCAGCCTCGGGAAGCTGATGACCGACGATCAATTCGCGACGTCGTTGACCGGCGTCACGACCAGCCTGAACGAGGTCATGGCGAAGATGAACCGCGGCGACGGGACGCTCGGCCAGCTGGCGAACAACCGCGAGCTGTTCGATCGCCTGAATACGGTGTCGGCCTCGGCGGGGTCGCTGACCGGGCGTCTCGACACCCTTGTGGCCAACCTGAATCAGGGCGAGGGCACCGTGGGAATGGCGCTCAAGGACAAGCAGTTGTATGAGAACATGAACGCGGCAGTGGTCGAGCTGCGGGGCACGCTGCAGGATGCCCGCTCGTTGCTGGCGGCCATCCAGAAGGACCCGCGAAAGTATCTCAACATCAGGGTCAGCTTCTTCTGACGTACAGAAGCGGCGGCCACACGAGGCAGGCGATGGCGAAGGAACAGGAGTCTTCTGCTGGAAGCGTCTTGCTGGCGTTCATCGCGGGCGCAGCGGTCGGCGCCGCTGTTGCGCTGCTGTTCGCGCCGGCAAGCGGGGAAGAGACGCGCGAGTATCTCGGCCAGCGGGCCCGCGAAGGCCGCGACCGTGCCAGCGAAGTGGCGCGACAGGGGCGCGAAATGGCGAGCGAAGCGGCCCGGCAGGGGCGCGAGATGCTGAACCGTCAGCGCGACAGCATTGCGAGCGCGTTCGATCGTGTGCGTGAACGGAGCGCTGCGCCCGGTACTTCAGACGTCTAGGCTGGCTCAGCTCGCTGGGCGCCCGGTGCCTGCGCCGGGGTGGGCAGTCATGAGCTGATGTGGGGCGCCGGCGGCGGTCGATCCGTCTTACACTGGATTGACGTCTTGTCGGGCCGGTGGTACAAGGTCCCGGGATCGACCTCAAAGGGGGAAGCCGTGTCAGCTCTCCGACCGACCGGCGGCATCGTGGCAGCCCTGTTGCTGCTCGCATCGACCGCCACCATCTTTGCTCAGCGCGGCGCCGCGCCCGGGGCGGCAGCCTCGTCATCACAGGGCGCGAAGCCCGGCGCCGTGGAGTCACATTCGGCGCCACTCGTGAGCGAGCTGACGCAGCTGCTCACGTCACAACATCTCGAGAGCATCGCATCGCCCGACACCACGCCTGACATGTACGTGGGAGCGCTCTACATCCCTGGCTCGCAGCTGCTCGTCGTTCGCGCGAAATATACGGGCAAGGATCGAATGACGTTCTACCTCTTGAACAAGAACTACAAGGACGCCTATCTCGATCTGAACAGCGCCTCCGAGCCTGCCACGCGCATGCTCATTTCGGATCTGGGCGCCAACGGCCTGCAGTTCAAGAACGAGAAGGATCAGGCGTTCGACATGGTGAACACGGCCGGCAAGGACATGGCGTTCGACGGCAAGTGGGGTGGCAGGGAGAATCCGTCGAAGGACGATTACGCCAAGACGTACCAGAGTACTGACGAACAGTACACACAGATGCTGCAGGTGCTGATCTCGGCGCTCAAGAAGAACAGCGAGTAGACGCCGTCAGCGCCGCGACATCCTCGCGCGAGTCGCCGGAAAGGGGGCAGCCTTCGGGTTGCCCTTTCTGTTGTACGGCCGCAGCCGCTCCCGCCTGCGCGCGGTTCTACGCTACATTGGGGTCAGTGGCCACGCCGCCCAAACGCCTGTCGATGCTGCGTTCCTACACGCCAGCCGACGGGATCACCCTTGCCAACGCCAGCTGCGGGACGATTTCGATCTTCCTCTGCCTGGCCTATATCGGAGACGGCCGGAACGCGCAGCTGTGGGCGGCGTTCGTCCTGCCGTGGGCGGCGCTCGTGTTCGACGTCATGGACGGCTACGTTGCCCGCCTGCACCCGCGGCGGCAGTCGGTCATCGGTGGCGACCTCGATTCCCTGGCCGACATCGTGTCTTTCGGCGTGGCGCCGGCGGTGCTCGGATACACGCTGGGGCTGCGCGGGCTGTGGGACGTTGTCTGTCTCACCTGGTTCGTCTGCTGCGGCATCAGCCGTCTTGCGCGGTTCAACGCGACTGCCGCCGCGCTGACCAACGCCGACACCGGGAAGGTCCGCTACTTCGAGGGTACGCCGATCCCGACGAGCGTGCTGATCATCCTTGGCCTTGCCTGGCTGTATCGCCAGTCGCTCACGGGGCCCGCCCTCTGGCTCGGGTCGTGGGAGATTGCCGGCAAGGTGTTCCATCCGCTGAGCGTCGTCTACGTGTTGAGCGGCAGCCTGATGATCAGCACGATCCGGATCCCGAAGCCGTGACCGTGGGTCCGGTGGCGGACCAGGAACACTCTAATGCCACCAATTGGGGGAGTCCGTGAGGCGATGCAGGCGGAAGCGGAGAAGGTCTGGGCGGGACCCGCGTGGGTATCGCACTGAAAGGCGTTAACGATGGCACGTTCAGCACCGGCTGTTCGCTAGAGGATGTCAGCTTCGACTCTCGCCGCACCACGATGTAACACTTCGCCCACCTGTAAAATTTTCGATCCGTCGGCCTGACTCGAACGTCATCGGGCAACCTCGAAGCGACTCGGCGTATTTTCAACGTCGCCGGACCTTTGCTGAGTCGCGTTGAAACGTCAGCGCAGCTGGTTTACAACCCCGCTGCGCCCCCAAACATCTTCTTCCAACGCTTCAATCGACCGGCAACGCCGCACTGGTTTGCGGTGAAGTATCGCCAACCTGAAGGAGTAGCTATGACTACGACAGCCATTCGTCGCGCGCTTCCGATGCTGCTTTTCTCACTGCTCACGGTCACTCCAGCCTATGCGCAGTACGATGCGACGTTTTTCGGCTACGCAGGCTTCAATGGCGGCACTGTAACAAAGAATCTCTTTACCGACTGGCACGGAAACTTCGCCTGGAGTTTCAACGACGCCACTGCATCGGCGAGCTTCGGATACGGCATATATGGATGTCTGTACGAGAACAATAACTTTCAAGGGTTGTCGGCTTGCATGGTTGGTGATGTCGCCGACCTCAATTGGTTTTGGCCGGATTTTGGCCAGGGCATGGCCAGCTCGTACAGCATCAATTCGATCTCTGCCGTAAATGGCGAACCGAAGTTGTACAAGTCAACCTATTTCACCAATGGCGGGAGGGTCCTCGGGCCTAACTTCAGCATACAGTCGGGCGGGAACGTCTATGAGTTCGACTATTTCGGACCGCAGTCACTGGAAACAGGAAATTATAGCGTCGTTCTCACAGCTGCGAGTGCCAGTATTCCCTTTGGCAGCAATAGCAATGTTCCAGACCTCTCTGTGTACTTTGGGACATGCGATATTGACCACACGGAGAATTGCGTGTACCTCGCGACCGTGAATATCGACGAATTTGCCTCGGCTCCTCAAGGTCCAGACTGGCTGCGATTGCCCAGTGCCCGTCTGGCGCCGAAGCAGCTCGCAACGACGTCCCTACCAATGCTGAAACGGAACAACTTTGTTTTCACAGCAAATTCAACCGACGCGGCGTACGGGCTCCCGTTCACCCGCGCGCGTGTCGTTACGCCGTCGTTCGTTTCGACGTTCTACGCTCCTTCGAGCGCCGAAAACGCGAATCCGTAGCCTCGTGCGTTGTAAGTTGAGACCGACCAAGGGGCCTCAGTAGTGCTGCGCCTCCCGTATTCACAACGTGCGGGGGGCGCAGCTTCGCTCGTCGACCTCAGCCACATCGTTCGCCGCCCTGACCGTTGGCGTCCCACGCCTGACTACGGTCGCCGGCTGTCATCGCTGCCTGCACAGAACGATACCCGGGCCGCCCAATTCGATGACACCCTTATCCGCACGGACCCGCGCGCCGCTCCAGTGTGGCGTCGCCATGGCTCAAGGCCTATCTCGCCGGCCGCGGGTTCAGCATCGTGACTCGAAAGAGTCGCTGGATGTGCGGTTCGCGTTCGAACGCTACGAGGGGACGCGCCGCAGCAATCGCAACGCCGCTGCGCCGGCAGGGTCGGTCGCGCTGGTACAAGACGGTACCGTGGTTCCGACGAACCCCGTGTTCGACGGCGTCACGTTCAAGGATTGAAGCTTGGAAGTGGTGGGCGCGGGTGGAATCGAACCACCGACCCCCCGCGTGTGAAGCGGATGCTCTACCGCTGAGCCACGCGCCCGACCGAGTGCAGGACCGGGCCCGTGGGACCCGGCGCGAACGCTCAGTCTAGCACATTGATGAGGCTCGGTCGCGCTGTGGCGCGTGGCTCCAGCGGCCTAGATGGTACCGTACAAGCGATCGCCGAAGTCGCCAAGACCGGGGACGATGAACTTTCGCGCGTTGAGTTCGCGATCGACGGCCGGCGTGTAGATGGCGACGTCCGGGTGCCGCGCTTCGAGCAGGGCCACACCCTCTGGTGCCGACACGATGCAGACCATGCGCAGGCGAGTGGCGCCGGCGCCTTTGATCACATCGATGGCGGCTGCGGCGCTGCCGCCCGTCGCGAGCATCGGATCGAGCAGGACGACGAATGCCGTCTGCAGATGCTCCGGCAGCCGCGAGTAGTAGCGCGACGCGATCGCGGTGGCTTCCTCGCGCTGAAGCCCGATATGGCCCACCCGCGCGTTCGGCGCCAGATCCAGCGCGGCGTCCAGCATGCCGAGACCCGCGCGAAGCACCGGCACGAAGACGATCTCCGGCAGCAGGGTCCGTGACGGCGCCGGACCGAGTGGCGTATCGACCGATCCGCTCGTTGTCGGCGCATCGCGCAGCGCCTCCGCGACGAGGACCGTACTGATGCGTTGCGCGGCCCGGCGAAAGGCACGCGGACCGGTCGACGCGTCGCGCAACTCGGCGAGCGCATCATGGACGACAGGGTGATCGATGAGGTGCAGCGGCACGGGCAGATGCTATCGCGAACAGTGCGAAGAGGGTTCGAAGGTTCGACGGTGCGAAGGTTCCGGTGCTCGGGTTCGAGGGTTCTGCTGCGAAGATTCAGGTCGCCCTCGAACTTGCTCACACATCCAAGACTCCGATGTACGGCAGTTGCCTGTAGCGTCCATCGTGATCGAGCCCGTAGCCGACGACGAACTGGTCCTCGATGGTGAAGCCGACGTAGTCGACATCGACGTCCACTTCGCGGCGGGAGGGCTTGCTCACCAGGCACGCGGTGCGCAGCGATCGCGGCGCGCGCGCACGCAGGATGTCCTGGAGATACTTCAGCGTGAGCCCGGTATCGACGATGTCTTCGACGATGACGACCTGCCGCCCCTCGAGCGGCACATCGAGATCTTTGAGGAGCTGCACCTGGCCTGACGATCTCGTGCCGGCGCCGTAGCTCGAAAGCGCGATGAAGTCGAACGTCGCCTCCACCTCCAGTGCCCGGGCGAGATCGGACAGGAAGATGCACGCGCCCTTCAGCACGCAGACCAGATGCACACCGTCAGGGTGTTCGCGGCCGATGTCGATGGCCAACGCCCGCACGCGGTCCCGGATGGCATCAGCAGAAATGAGCGGCCGCATTGGAGGGAAGTGATCGCAGGGTAACATGTGACCGGATTGGTGACCCGCGAAGATATCGATCGCATTCGCGCCAGCGTCCTGCTCGCCGTCGGCCGTCCCCAGCCTGTCGGGCATCAAGCGCCTGCGGCGTCTCCGTGGCTTCCTGTCACGGACATGTCCCTGGAGCACATTGCCGGCCTCATCGATCACACGCTGCTCAAGCCGGACGCCACTTGGATCGACGTCCAGACGTTGTGCACCGAAGCGCTCGAGTACGGATTCGCGTCGGTCTGCGTGAATCCGTATTGGGTATCGACGTGCGAATCGCTCGTGCGCGGGAGCAGGGTGGCAGTGTGCGCTGTGGCCGCATTTCCATTCGGTGCCTCAGTGACAGCCGTGAAGGTGGCGGAGGCGGAGCGCGCCATCGACGATGGCGCCACCGAGATCGACATGGTGATGAACATCGGCGCGCTGAAGTCGCAGCAGTGGGGCGCGGTTGCCGACGACATCGAAGCGGTCACCGTCGTCTGCCGGCGTCGCGGTGCGTCGAGCAAGATCGTTCTCGAGACGGCGCTGCTCACCGACGAGGAAAAGGTGGCAGCCTGCGTGCTGGCGCAGAGTTGCGGCGCCGACTACGTCAAGACGTCCACCGGTTTCGTTGCCGGTAGCGCGACGATTGCGGATGTGACGCTGATGCGCCAGGTGGTCGGGAACGTCCTCGGTGTGAAAGCGTCTGGTGGCATCCGCGACCGCCAGATGGTGAACGCGTTCATCGCGGCGGGCGCAAGTCGCATCGGGACGAGCCGCGGCGTGTCGATCATTCGGGGCGAACAGGGGATGCCCACGTGAGGCTCCGTATGCTGGCCTGGGTCGTTCTGCTGACGCTGGCACATGTGTCGACTGCTGCCGCACAGCAGCCGAGTGCGGCGCCCGGTCTCAACCCTCCCTGGCCCTTGCTCGTCGTCGATGCCCGCGGGGCGACCGCGGTGATTCCGAAGGATTCGGCGTTCTATCCGCCGCTGCCGGAGAATGCCCTGGTGCCTGCGCGCGGATTCGGGTTCGACGCCGGCGCTCACGTCTACGCCGGCCGGCTCGGGGGCGTGCGTCTCGGGTACGGAGCGGACGTGTTCTTCGTCCGTGCCACGCAGGGCGGACTGACGACGGTGAACGCGCGGTTCGTGGCGCCGCAGGTGTCACTCAACTTTGGCACCTCGCGGGGGTGGAGCTACATCAGCGGGGGAGCCGGCGTGGCGACGATGCGCGGCGAGCTGACGGATGAGACCGGCGCGTCGACGTCGCGCCCGAGCGGGAGGCTGAGCGCGGTCAACGTGGGAGGAGGCGCGCGCTGGTTCATGTCGCGTCACCTCGCATTCACCTTCGACATCCGTCTCCATCGTCTCGGGCACGGGACCGGTGAGGACGGTGTGCAGACGCCGACGGCGATGTTGAGCTCGGTGTCGGCGGGATTCTCGCTGAAGATGTGAAGAGAAGAAGGCTCCGGTGGATCGCCTGCCAACAGAGTGACCGCGGGCTTTGGCTCAGAGGCCGCCAGGAGCCCGGGTGCTTCGTTGGTGGTACAATCGCGCCTCACCTGCTGCGGGAGTAGTTCAGCGGTAGAACGCAAGCTTCCCAAGCTTGATGTCGCCGGTTCGATCCCGGTCTCCCGCTCCAACCTTCGCTCATTGTCTGGACGGGCCAGTCCCTTGCCAGCCGGAGCCGGGTGCAAACGCCGAAGTCACAGCCTGCGCCTTCGCACCTGAACCCTCGAATCCCGAACCCCGCCTGCCCTCCGGAGCGCGAAGCGCGCAGGAAAGGCCCCGACCCCCGTTACGATCTGATGATCCTGAGCACCTCGTCGCGGTGTTGTTCCATCACGGCCTGCGAGTGGGCCTCGAGATTGAGCCGGAGCAGCGGCTCGGTGTTCGAGCCGCGCACGTTGAAGTGCCAGTCCGGATAGTCCACCGAAATGCCGTCCATCCACTCGATCGTGGCATCGGGGTAGCGCTGCTCCAGCGCCTCCAGCTTTTTCGGGACATCTGCCATCGACGAGACCTTGGTGTTGATCTCGCCCGAGATGAAATAGCGCCGGCGGTAGTCGCTGAGCAGCTGGTGCAGCGACTGGTTCTTCTTCGACATCAGCTCCAGGATGAGCAGCGCCGGAATGAAGCCGTTGTCGGCGTAGTAGAAATCGCGGAAGTAGTAGTGGCCGGTCACCTCGCCGGCGAAGATGCCATCCTCCTGCCGCATCCGCTGCTTGATGAACGCGTGGCCCACGCGGTTCATCAGCGCACGGCCTCCGTATCTCGCCACCGTGTCGCGCACGGCATGGCTGGCTCGCAGGTCGTAGATGATCGTCGCTCCGGGGTTCTTCAGCAGGAACGCCTCGGCGAGGAGCGCGGTGATGAAGTCTCCCGAGATGAACTCGCCGCTGCCGTCGATGAAGAAGCAGCGGTCGGCATCGCCGTCCCAGGCGATCCCGATATCGGCGCCCTGCCGAATCACTTCTTCGGTGATGTCGCGCCGGTTCTCTTCGATGAGCGGATTCGACTCGTGGTTGGGGAACGATCCGTCTATTTCGAAGCAGAGCGTCGTCACCCGGCATGGCAGCCGCGCGAAGAGGTGTGGCGCCACGAGCGCGCCCATGCCGCTGCCGGCGTCGAGGACGACCTTGAACGGCTTGATGACCGCCGGATCGATGAACGACATCACCGTCTCGACGTAGGCGGGCAGGGTGTCGCGGGCGGTGAGCGTGCCTTTGCGTGGCGCCGGCGGCGGCAGGCGATCGTTCGCGATCATGTCTCGGATGTCGCCGATGCCGGCGTCGCCGCTGAGCGGCTGCGCGCCGGCCCGCACCATCTTCACCCCGTTGTATTGCTTCGGATTGTGCGACGCGGTGATCTGCGCACCGCCTTCGAGATTGTCGTTGACCACCGCGAAATAGAGCTGGTCGGTGCCGAGCATTCCGTAGTCGACGACGTTCGTGCCCTGTATCCGAACACCCTCGATGAACGCGGCAGCCAGCGCTGGCGACGACAGCCGCATGTCGCGCGACACCGCGACGGTGCCCGCCCGCAAATAGGCCGCGAATCCGCGCCCGATGACTTCGGCCGTCTCTTCGTTGAGCTCGCCGGGATAAAGACCGCGGATGTCGTACGCTTTGAAGATCGACGGGTTTATCTGCATCAGTCTCGGGGTTCGGGATTCGGGGTTCGGGATTCGAACAATCGACGCCAGACGCTCAACGCTCGGCGAGTCGCCTCCGACTGCCATTGGGCATTGTGCATTGAGCACTGGGCATTGTGAATTGTTCCAGTCTATGTCTGGCTGAACTCGGTCAGCGTCGTGCGATCGCCGAGGACCGCGCCGCTGTTGAGCGTGACGTTCCGCCCCAGGTGGCAGTTGCGTCCAACGATGGCGTCACGTACGGAGGCTTCGCGACCAATGCGGCTGTTCGCCCAGACGATGGCGTTGTGGAGGACGGCGTCTTCCTCGACTTCCGTCTGCTTGCCGAGAACGGTATACGGACCGATGCGCGCGCCGCTCTTGATCACGACGCCCTCGTCGATGAAGCACGGGCCTTCGACGGTGGCGTTCTGCTCGATGCGCGCATCCGGCGCGATCCATGCGCGGCTCTTGCCGGTGAATGGTGCGGCAGCGAAGCGGCCGTCCATGATGTCGTGATGGACCTGGACGTACTTCTCGTGGGTGCCGATGTCGATCCAGTAGCCGTCGTAGGTATAGGCGACGAAGGTCTCCTGGCGCTCGACGAGCGACGGGAAATAGCTGCGCTCGATCGACCACGATACATCGCTCGGGATCCGATCGAACGTGTCCGGCTCGAGCACGTAGATGCCGGCGTTGATCTTGTTGGTCGTGATCTCCTCCGGCTTCGGCTTTTCGAGGAACCGCTGAATGTTGCCGTCCGCGTCGGTCTCCACGAGGCCGTAGGCGGACGGGTTTGTCACCGGGGTGAGGACGATCGTGGCCCGGGCCTGCCGTTCACGGTGCAGACGGATGACGGAGGCGAGATCGATTTGTGTCAGCACGTCGCCGTTGAAGACGACCACCGATTCGGTCAGCTTGTCGCCGGCGTACTTCACCGCGCCGGCGGTGCCGAGCGGCGCCGGCTCCACGACGTAGCGGATCTTGATGCCCACGTCGGCCCCATCGCCGAAGATCTCCTCGATGCGGCGCGGCTGGTAGTTCAGACTGAGAATCACCTCGTCGATTTCGGGAACCTGCTTGAGGAGATCGATCTGATAGTGGAGAAAAGGGCGGTTGAAGATCGGGACAATCGGCTTGGGGGTGTGGATGGTGAGCGGCCTGAGCCGCGTCCCCTTGCCCCCTGCAAGAAGGATCGCCTTCATGACAATCAGCGATTGTACACGATAGAATTGCAGCCGTCGTGAACCTGCCCAACACCCTGACGCTCGTGCGGATGTTCCTCGTGCCGCTCCTGGTCGTCGTGTTGCTGACCGAGTTCGAAGGGCGCCGCATTCTCGGCGTGCAGAAGGAAGTGGTCGGCGCGGCCATCTTCGGGCTGGCCTCACTGACCGACTGGCTCGATGGCTACCTCGCGCGCCGCCGTCGCCAGGTCACGTGGCTTGGCCAGGTGCTCGATCCAATCGCCGACAAGCTGCTGACGTGCTTCGCGTTCATCTCGCTCGTGCAGCTCGATCTCGCACCCGCGTGGATGGTGGCGCTCATCATCGGCCGTGAGTTCGCCATCACCGGATTGCGCAGTCTGGCATACACCAAGGGGATCACGATTCCCGCGTCGCGGCTCGGCAAGATCAAGATGGCGTCGCAGGTCACAGCCATCCTGCTGCTGATCGTCGGTGGCGGTCCGCTGCCGGCGCTGTTGCCGCTCGGCCGCGTGGCGCTGTGGGTGGTGATGGCCGCGGCGGTGGTGTCGGCGGTGGATTACTACCGGCGGTTCGTGCGGCTCACGAACGCCAAGGTCACCGACGTGAACATCGCGCGTGAGCGCAAAGCAGGGTAAGGCGCTTCGCGCAATTCACAATTCAGAATGCCCAATGCCCAACGGATTCAGGATCGGGGACTGGGAACGGAGAGGACCTACACCGGTAAGGTAGGGCGTCTTGATGGCCAGGCGCGCCCCCTTGATGAATACCGCAGGACGGTTACGTAAGGTGCCGCTACTCTGGGCGCATCGCCACGAGATCGCCTTCCGTGAAGGCGTCGCGTGACATCGTGACCTGCAGCGTGGCGTGATCCTTCTGGACGTCCACCGCCACCGCCTCGCCCAGCTCGTAAAGGAAGACGTCGGGCTGCTGGCCGTCACGATCGGTCTTGTTGCGATACACCACGAACTGCGAGCCGGGCTTGATGCCGCGATCCGTTCCCCGATCGACCACGAAGTAGTCGCCCTTCCCGAAGCTTCGGCGCCGATCCACGCCGCTCATCACGCGCGCGTAGTTGTTCTTCTCCGGCTTGTTGCGCGTGGTCGAGGCGACCGGCATCTGCGGCAGCGCGAACGGCTCGAGGTAGTCGTCAATCTCGATCGTGTCGCAGGCGTAGCTCACCGTGGCGAGCGACATTTTCGGATCCACCGCGTAGACCTTGATCCACCCTGACGTCCGCACCGTGGCGGGATTGTCGCGGCTGATCTTGCCCTGTCCGGGCGCCGAGACGCGGCGCACGAAGAATTCCTGCCCGATCTTCATCCCGTCGTCGCCGCCCTTGTTGAGGACCACGAGATCGCCGGGTGCGTGAATGCGGCGGACGAACGAGTCCTGGCCGCCCGTCACGCGGGTGTTGGCGGTCGGCGCTTCGAACGTCAGCGACGGGGCGCACGCGAGCGACAGGGTTTCCGGCGCCAGGTTGGTTGGATCTGCCAGCGGTGCCCGCTGTGCCAGCAGCGGTGTGGCCGCCACGACGGCGGCAGCCAGCAGGCTCGAAGTGAAACGCGTCCTCGACGTCATGCCTCTCTCCCCGACACACACGTGCACGGCGCGGCACAGCATTTCCGCGGCCTCGTGCGCCGGGCGGTGATGCCCCGCGCCGCCGTGACGTGGTTCAAGTTACTGAGCCTTGAGCTCTTGGAGGCGCTTCTGTGCTTTTTCGAGGAATTCGCTGGTCTTGTGTTGCGTGACCACCCGATCGAAAAGCGGGATCGCCTCCCCTTTTCTATCGGCACGGGCGTACGTTTCCGCCAGATAGTAGTAGACGGCGTCGATGTGGGTGAACCCGGGGTCGTCCTTGAGCACCTCGTTGAAGCGGTCGGCGGCGCCCGGAAACCAGTTTCTCTTGAAGTAGGTGATGCCGACGTCGAAGGACGACTGGCTCAGACGGTCGCGCGCGATGCGCCACTTCTCGCGGGCGTCGGCCGTGAGAGCACTGTTGGGGAAGCGCTTGAAGAGGGTGTCGAATTCGGTCACCGCTTCCTTGGTGGCCGTCTGATCGCGATCGGCATGCTTCATCTGCTTGAAGTAGCTCATCGCGACGCTGTACTGCGCGTAGTCGTTCTTGGCGTCGGTCGGGTAGAACGCCATGTACTCGCGGTACTCGTTGGCGGCGAGCACGAGCGACTCAGCAGACCCTTCGCCCAGATAAGCGTCGGCGAGTCCGAGCTTCGCGGCCGAGCGGAGCTGACTCCCTGAGTAGTTGTCGATGATCTGACGGAAGAACTCGCGTGCTTCCATCCAGTGATGTTTGGCCAGTTCTTCGCGGCCGCGTTCCATGAGGAACTGATCCGCAAGCGCCGGATCGGCCGGTGTCTTCGGTTTCTTGGCGCCGCACGCCGCTGCCGTCAGGGCAAGCAGAACGACGCAGCCGGCCGCGGTGAGACGACGGCCGACCTCGAGGGGGAACTTAGTCATGCAACCTTGTATTGTAGACGGCGGCGGAGGCTGATCGGCTGGGCCGCGACGCTAGCAGGCCGCGCACGCGATCGGGCAGGCGGCATGGGCGCCCGGCGCCGTCGAGCGCCGCGTGTACGGTATAGCCGGTGGCCAGTGGTGCGGATTCCTCCCCGCGGACCACGTCATAGTCGAACCGGATGCGGATGGGAGAGAGCAACGTGGCGCGGGTGCGGATGTCGAGCTCGTCGTCGTAGTGCGCCGGACGACGGTAGTCGCAATGCGATTCGATGACCGGCAGGGTGATCCCTTCGGCCTCCATGGCGCGGTAGCTCCAGCCGGTATCGCGCAGCCAGTCGGTGCGCGCCACCTCGAACCAGATGTAATAGTTCGCGTAGTAGACGATGCCCATGCGATCGGTTTCCGCATAGCGGACGCGGACGCGCGTCGTCCCCACGCGGTCGGCCGCGCCGGCGCCGCTCATGCCGGCGCCGCAACCGCGGCCCGCAGCGCGCGCGTTGCCGCTTCCGGGTCGCCGTGGCCGAAAATCGCCTGGCCGGCGACGATGATGCTGGCCCCGGCCTCCACCACGTCCGCGATGTTGGCAGCGTCGATGCCGCCGTCAATCTCGATGGGCGCGGACGACCCCGCCGCGCTGAGCACGGCCTGCACGCGCCGCACTTTCTCGAGGCTGTGGGGGATGAATGCCTGTCCTCCGAAACCGGGATTGACCGACATCACCAGGACGAAGTCGACCAGTCCGGCGACATCCTCGATCATCACGGCCGGCGTCGACGGGTTGAGCACGGCGCCGGCCTTTGCGCCGAGCTTCTTGATGTGCGAGAGCGTGCGGTGCAGATGGGGCACCGCTTCGACGTGCACCGAGACCATCTGGGCGCCGGCGGCGACGAACTCGTCGAGGTACCGGTCGGGCTCCTCGATCATGAGGTGCACGTCCAGCGGGCGCGTCGCAACGCGCTTGATGGCTCGCACCACCGGCGGGCCGATCGTGATGTTGGGGACGAAGTGGCCGTCCATCACGTCGACGTGAATCAGATCGGCGCCGCCGCGTTCCACCGCGCCGATGTCACGACCGAGGGCGGCGAAATCGGCAGACAGGATCGACGGTGCGAGTCGGACGTGCTGAACGCTCAACGGCTCACCTCGAGAGAGATCGCATCGGCCGAGCCCACCTGGTACCCGGAGGCCGGCTGCTGACGGACGATGGTCCCCGGCGGCACGCCCGGGTACGACTGCGAACCCACAATCGTGACGCGCATGCCGGCGGTGCGCAATGCCGCTTCGACCTTGCTGCCGTCCATCCCGATGACGTCGGGCATCACGTACGTCGTTGTTGGATCGCCCCGGTTGATGAGGAGCGAGACTTGCGTGGCGCGTGCCGGCGGCGCGGGTTGCTGCGCGACGATCGTATCGGCGGCGTAGTCGGGGAGATGGACTTCGCTGACGGAGGTTATCGTCACCCCATCCTGCTCCGCACGCAGGCGGGCGGTGCGCTCCGTCTGTCCTACGAGCGCCGGCACGGCCGTCGTCCGCGCGCCGGCGCTGATCCAGATTTTCACCGTGCGTTGCGGGCGCGCGGCTTCGCCGGCGGGCGGCTCCTGCTGCGTCACTCGACCGGCGGCGATCTTGGCATCGGGACGGCGGGCTTCCTCGATCCGCGGCCGCAGTTCCAGATCCTCGAGGGCGCGCGTCGCATCGTCGACACTCATGTTGGTGAGATCGGGGATCTGCACCTGGCCGGCCCGGATGGCAAGCCGCATCGAAATGGCGAACGCGAACAGAAACGTCGCGGCGAGCGCGCCGAGCAGCAGCAGAACCTTCCCGACGCCCCAGACGCGACGCCCGATTGCCATGGAATGCGCCATCGTACCACGTGGGCGCGCCGTGTCGCGCGCATCGACCTGGTCCCGCGTGCGTCCGTACGCGCCGCTCAGTTCCGCCTGAAGGCGGAAGCCACGAACGGCATCCGATGGCAGGTGACACTCGTGGGTTCCGGTTTCAGCCGGAGCGGGACGAGTCATCCGAGCGATTCATCAACGGCAGCGCACGCGTCAGTGCTCGCGCACCAGTACGGCCGCGAAAAACGCCTCGAGTTCCCGAAGCGGCGTCGTACGGAGGAGGCCGCGTTCGTCCACGAGTGCGTGCAGACGATCGTCGAGCGCGTGTCGCGCATCCATGCGTATGAAGGTGCTGTGAGCCTCGAGAAATCCGTCCACCACGTCTTCGTTCTCTTCGGGCTCGCTCGAGCAGGTTGCGTAAATCAGCCGCCCACCCGGTTTCACCGCATCGCTGGCGCGCGCGAGCAGCGTCTGCTGACGCTCGGCCAGGCCGGCGAGGTCCGCCTCCTGACGACGCCATTTGATGTCCGGGTCGCGTCGGAGCGTGCCGAGGCCCGAGCAGGGCGCGTCGACGAACACGCGATCGAAGCTCTGCTCGCGAAAGGGGACGGCCGCGCGCGTATCGACGTGCACGAGAACGACGTTCGTGGCCTGACTCGCGCGAACGGTATCGCGCAGCAGACGCATGCGCCGCCCGCGCACGTCGCACGCGACGACCAGTCCGTTGGCGTGCACCAGCGCGGACAGGGCGGTGGTCTTTCCCCCGGGTGCCGCGCAGAGGTCCAGCACGCGCTGTCCGGGCTGCGCGTCGACGGCCAGGGCGACGATCTGCGACGCTTCGTCCTGCACCACGAAACGGCCGTCCGGTGCCTGCGCCAGCGGGTTGCCGCTCGTCACGACGAGGCCATCCGGAGCGAGTGCCGTGGCTTCGGTCTCGACATCGACCTCGGCCAGGCCGGCCTCCAGGTGCGCGCGATCCGTGAGCAACCGGTTCGCCCGCAATGTCAGCGGCGCCGCGGCGTTGTTGAACTCCATCCATCGTTCCGCGGTGTCGAGGCCATACCGATCGAACCAGCGCGCCGCCAGCCACGACGGATGCGAGTGGGTGACTCCGAGATACTCGATGGCCGCCGTCCGGTCGCCCGCATCCTGCGGTCGCGGCGGCAGCGGCAGGCGATGACGCTGCCGCAGCAGGCTGCGGAGGACGCCGTTGACGAAGCCCGCGGCGCTCGGCTTGCGGGCCAGTCTCGCGAGGTCCACGGCATCGTCGACGACAGCCGCGGCGGGAACGCGAGAGAGGTGCAGCAGCTGATAGAGGCTCAGACGAAGAATCGTCACGATTTCCGCGTCCAGCCGCGCGAGCCCACGCGACGCCATCTGCTCGATGAGATGGTCGAGCGCGCGTTGCCAGCGCACCGTCCCGGTGACGATCTCCATCGTCAGTGCGCGATCGCGCGGGTCGCTGAGCGACGTTCGGCTGCGTGCGAGTGCCGTCGGCAGGTCCGTCGTCCCGTCGGCCATGAGACGCAGCGCGTGAAACGCCGCCGTGCGCGCCTTCGACATCGGTTCGCCTAGACCTGGCCGTTCTCGAAGAGCGCGCCCGGCCTGAGTGGGCGGCCGGCAAGAAAATCACGGGCCGACATCGGGCGGCGTCCTTCGACCTGAAGCTCGCGAATGGTCAGGTCGCCATCACCAGTCGCGACGTGGATGCCTTCGGCACCCATGGCGATCACGGTTCCGGCTGGCGCGCCGGCTGATTCAGCGCCGGGCGTCGTCCGCAGGATGATGACCCGCTCGTTCTGTAATGCGGCAAACGCGTGCGGCCAGGGGTACAGACCGCGCACGCGGTTGTGGATGTCGCGAGCGCTCATCTGCCAGTCGATTGCGCCGTCGCGTTTCGTCAGACGGCTCGCATACGTGACGAGCCGTTCGTCCTGCGGCTCCTCAGGAATCGGTCCGCTGGCAAGACGATCGACGATGTCGGCAAGGAGCGCGGCGCCGATCTCGGCGAGGTCGCGCTCGAGATCGGCGCTGGTCTCGTCGGGTTGGATGGCACGCCCGCTGGCCGCGAGCATGGGGCCGGCATCGAGCGCCTTGACCACGCGCATGATCGTCACGCCGGTTTCGGCGCGCCCGTCGACGACCGCGCGCTGGATCGGAGCCGCCCCGCGATAGAGCGGCAGCAGCGAGGCGTGGACGTTGATCATGCCGAGGCGGGGGACGGCCAGCATCGCCTCAGGAATCAGCTGCCCATACGCGGCTACGACGCCAAGGTCCGGCGCCCAGCCGCGCAGCGTCTCCGACACCGCCGGATCGCGCAGGCGCTCGGGCTGGGCGATCGGCAACTGGCGCTCAGTGGCAAGCGTCTTCACCGGGCCGAACTGGACGCGATGGCCGCGGCCGCGCGGACGATCGGGCTGCGTGATGACGCCGCACACCTGATGGCGCGAGTCGAGCAGCCGCTGGAGCGTGGGAACCGCGAACTCAGGGGTGCCGAAGTAGACAATCCGCAGCGGTCTGGACTCGGCGTTCACCATTTGCCGGCGCGTGCGAGCTTGCGAATCTTCCGGACAATCAGATCTTTCTGCAGGCCCCGCAGTCGCTCGACGAACAGCGTGCCGTCGAGATGATCCATTTCATGCTGGAAGCAGCGCGCCAGCAGGCCGGTGGCTTCCATCTGCTGGGGGCTACCGTGGCGGTCCAGGCCTTTCAGCACCACTCGGGAAGGTCGGGCTACGGTGGCGTTGAAGCCGGGCACGCTGAGACAGCCTTCATCTTCGAGCTGCATCCCGTCCCGTTCGACGAACTCCGGATTGACGAAGCAGACCAGGTCCGACGGGTTGCGGCCGAACGACACGTCCGCGACGAAAATGCGCATGCCAACGCCCACCTGCGGAGCGGCGAGGCCGATACCCGGCGCGGCGTACATCGTCTGGATCATGTCGTCGATGAGGTGCTGCACCTCAGGCGTGATCTCGGCAACGGGGGTAGCGGGGCGGTGCAGCACCGTCGCGCCATGCCGGAGAATCGGGCGAATCATGCGCTGCGCGGACGGTCGAAGCGGCGGCGGACGAGCTCCGCGGTCGCAGCGTAGTGACTCTGGATTTCATCAACTGAATCGCCGCCGAACTTCTCCAGGAACGCGTCCGCCAGGACGAAGGCGATCATCGCTTCGCCGACGACGGCGGCCGCAGGAACTGCGCACACGTCGCTGCGCTCGATCGCCGCCGGCGCTTCGTCGAGGGTTCTGATGTCGACCGAGCGAAGCGGAGTCATCAATGTCGCGATCGGCTTCATGAATCCGGTGACGCGGACATCCTCGCCGTTGGTCACGCCGCCTTCGAGTCCGCCGGCATTGTTCGTCGGTCGGACGAAAGACGAGGGCTTGCCGCCGGGCGGCAGGATTTCGTCGTGCACCAGGGACCCGGGGCGGATCGCGACTTCGGGGCCGATGCCGATCCCGACCGCCTTGATGGCGTGGATGCACATCAGCGCCTGCGCCAGCCGCCCGTCGAGTTTGCGATCCCACTGAACGTACGACCCGAGACCAGCGGGTACTCCGGTCGCGATGATTTCGAACGCGCCGCCGAGCGTGTCGCCGGCCTCCCTGGCGGCGTCGATGGCGGCCATCATCTGCTGCTGGAGCGCCTCGTCGGTGCAGCGAAGCGGTGCCTCGTCCGGAAGTGCATTCGCGTCGGCAAAGCTGACCGTCCTGCCCGATGGCACGACGACTCTGCCGATGGCCGAGACATGGCTGGCGAGCCGGACGTCGAAATGGGCGAGCAGCTGTCGCGCCAGGCTTCCAGCGGCCACGCGGGCGGCCGTCTCGCGGGCACTCGCGCGCTCGAGGACGTTGCGGATGTCGTCGTGGCCGTATTTCACGGCGCCGGCGTAGTCGGCATGCCCGGGCCGAGGCCGCGTCACATCGTTCCTCTGGGTTCCTGCCGCACCCTCGGGCATCGTGGCTTCGACATACATCGTCTGCTGCCAGTTGACCCAGTCGCGGTTGCGGATGAGCAGCGAAATCGGCGCCCCTGTAGTTCGTCCATGCCGGACGCCGGACCAGACTTCCGCGCGGTCGCTCTCGATTTGCATCCGTCGTCCGCGGCCGTAGCCGCCCTGCCGACGCTTGAGCTGGTGATTCAACGCATCGATGTCGATGAGAAGGCCCGCCGGAACGCCGTCCATCGTGACGATGAGCCCCTGGCCGTGCGATTCACCGGCAGTGAGGAATCTGAGCATGTGGTGGTCATTTTATCGCGGGGCTGTTTGGGAGGCTGGGGCACCGTCAAATTGGATCGGTCGTGTTAAGAAAGGGCCAGACGTTAAACGTTTGTAAATCCTGTGATTGTCGGATTTCTGTCTTGTCTTTCGCGTGATAATGACCCGCGAAACCGGCAGGGAGCCGGGGTGTTGAACGAGGAGTCTTCGAATGAGACGCATGTCTTGGTTCGCGACGGCGATGGCGGCGACACTGTTTGTGGCTGGCCTCTCGGCGCAGGGGAACCCGAATTTTTCGGGTAAGTGGACGCTCGTTCCTGGTGACGCAGCGGCCGCTCCTGGCGGTGGCGGAGCACCGGGCGGTGGAGCACCGGGCGGCGGTGGTGGCGGCCGTGGCGGCGGTGGTGGTCGCGGCGGCGGCGGTGGTGGCTTCTGCGGGCAGGAGTGCACGATTGCCCAGGACGCCAGCACGATCACGATTACCCGCATGGGCCAGAACGGTGAAGTGAAGACGGTCTACAAGCTGGATGGCAGCGAGAGCAAGAACCAGCAGCAGGGCCGTGGTGGCGCGACGGAAGTCGTGTCGAAGGCGAAGTGGGATGGCGGCAAGCTCTCCATCTCCACGGACGCGCCGGGGCGCGATGGCGCACCGCAGACTCGCGTTACGGTTGTGTCGATGAACGCGGGCATGATGGAAGTCGAGAATCAGGGCGGCGGCGGCCGCGGCGGCGCCAAGCAGGTTTACAAGAAGAACTAGTTCGCGTACGTCCGTGCGACCGCGGCCTCGAGCCGCGGTCGCACAACCTCGACATCGCAAGAACTGCGCGTTGCGGTCGCATCGGCCCCTGCTGATTCTGCGTACGTTTTTCCCGTTTCATTCAAATCCCTTGTAATTTCGCCAGGCAGCGTTCGTTGCATCCTCGATGAGGCATGCCTCGACTGCTCTATCCGTTCGTCAGTCCGCTCACCGACGCGGATGCGTCGTACGACACACGACTCGATGGTCCCGCCTCTGGCCGGTGGCGCGGCGTCATAGACGCCCTCGATCAAGGCGCCGATGGTGAGCCGCGACGAATTGCCGTGGAGGCGCGCTCGCGTGCGGATGCGAGCCAGTGTGTCGCGAGGATCACGGCGCTGGCGGAAGCACGCGGCTTTCTGACCTTGCCCGCGGCGGCACTGGCCGCCTGGCGCGACGCACGTCAGGACGCGCTCAAAGAGCGCACGCTGCTCCTGATTGCCGACTCGGATCTCCCATTGGTGACGGCAGCGCACGCATTGCTGACCGCTGCGACGCTGTCGCCGCGGGGGCACGTCCTCGTGACGATCGTTCGCCCTGCCTGTCCGCCGGAGCACGTAGTGCGCAGGTGGAATGACGATGCAGTCCACGAGGCCCGCGCGCGGTACGCACCGCGATCTCCGGTGTCGTTGCGCCGCGCCCTTCCCTTTCCAGCACATTGGGATCCTAAGCTTAGAATTCCACGTGGACAAGTTGTCGCG
>JADMIO010835352.1_pt1 | contig 59081 bp, 48 predicted proteins | sample 8958161 | NCBI WGS metagenome assembly JADMIO01 (sample SAMN16585339, study PRJNA669376) | soil metagenome | isolation source: Crop rotation soil | place: USA: Cullars Rotation, Alabama | collected 2011 | reverse complement strand
CGCGACAACTTGTCCACGTGGAATTCTAAGCTTAGGATCCCAATGTGCTGGAAAGTCAGATGAAGTCGAAGCGCCTGAACCGCTCACACATTGCGATCGTCACCGCCGCCGCGATCGTCATCGCCTGCGGCGGCGAACAGGCGCTGCTCGTCTCACCACCCATTCCCGGTGCGCCGCCGTTAGGCGTCGTCGAGAGTCCCAATGGCGCGCTCGTGCATCCCGTCCGCCGCCAGCTTCCGATGACACAGGAGGAGAGCTGGAGCTTCGACGTCGACGCGCGCGGCACCAGCGTGCGTCATCCGTCGACAGGCCTCACGATCACCGTGCCGGCCGGCGCGGTTGCCGGCCCGACGCACATCACGGTCTTCGCGCTCCGCGGCGCGCCGCTCGCCTATCGATTCGAGCCGCACGGGCTGCAGTTCGCGCAGCCGATCCAGCTCACGCAGTCGCTCCATGGCCTTCTCCTCGGCGGCGGCTCGCAGCCGATTCCCGCACTCTTCGCCGGCTACTTCGCGGACGATTCCCTCGCCACCGATTCGGTGACCGGCGACGCGCGCGTCATCGAGATTCTTCCCGTTCAGATTGACGTCCGCGCGCACAACGCGATCCTCTCCGTTCGCCACTTCTCGGGCTACACGGTGGCGTCGGCCGTTGGCGATAGCACCACGGAAAGCCACGGTCATTGGTTCTGGGACTTCAACTGATGCGTCCGACGAGCGCCCCGCGACGAGCCGCGCGCGGCCGCCACGCGACCGCGGTCGGCACGCTGCTCGACGAAGCCCATCGCGCCGAGCGCGCCGGCCAGCGCGAGCTCGCGCGGCGGCGGTACGAGAGCGCGCTGTACCTCCTGCGTTCGGAGACGGACGCGGAGGAGGCGTCGATGATCCTGCGGCGCATCGGGCGCCTCTACCTCGATGACGGTGATCTCGAGGCGGGCCTCGATTGCGTGTCCGCGGCGCTCGCCGTGGCCGAAGTCCGCGGCGATTCCGCCGCCGTCGCCAACGCCAAGAACATCATCGCCATCAGCCACTGGCAGCGCGGCCAGCTCGACGAGGCCGAGGCGCTCTACCTCGAGGCCGGATCGATGGCGCAGCTCGCCGGCGACTCCCGCCTCGTCGCGATGGTCGAGCAGAACCTCGGCGTGATCGCGAGCATGCGCGGCGACGTGCCGCGCGCGCTCCGCCACTACCGGACGAGCCTCGCCGGCTACCGCGCGCTCGGCCTCGACCACTACGTTGCAAACTTGCTCAACGACATCGGGCTCGCCTACTCCGATCTCACGCGGTGGGACGACGCCGAGAGCACCTATCGCGAAGCGCTCGCACTCTGCGAAGCATGCGGCGACGCCAGCACCGCGCTCATGGTCGAGGTCAATCGCGCGGCAATGCGCATCGCCCGCGGCGACTACGTCGACGCCCAGGTCGTCTGCGAGCGCGTGCTCCAGGAGGCGCGGCCGTTGAACGACGTGCGCGTCCTGAGCGAGGTCTACAAGCACTGCGGCGTCATCGCACGCGAGCTCGGGAGAACCGAGGAGGCCGAGGAATATCTGCGCGTCGCGTTCGAGAGCGCGCTGCGGCGCGAGGATCTCCTCCTCGCCGCCGAGAGCGCCCGCGAGCAGGCGGAGCTCTTCACGACGCTCCGCCGCAACCGCGATGCGCTGCAATCGCTCAACGCGTCCCACCGCCTCTTCACGACCCTTCGCGTCCAGCGCGATATCGCCGACGTGCGCCGCCGCATCGATCGTCTCGAGCGGCGATTCCTGGACGTCGTTAGGCAGTGGGGTCAGTCGATCGAGTCGAAAGACCGCTACACGCTGGGCCACTGCGAGCGCGTCGCCGACTATACGTGTGCGATGGGCAAGGAGCTCGGCTTCGACGCCCAGACGCTCTTCTGGATGCGCATCGGCGCCATGCTCCACGATGTCGGCAAGATCGTCGTTCCGTCCGACATCCTGAACAAGGCCGCCCCCCTCACGCCCGACGAGCGCGCGATCATCGAGCGCCATGCGTCCGCCGGCGCCGACCTTCTCAAGGACGTCGAGTTTCCGTGGGACGTGCTGCCGATGATCCGCCACCACCACGAACGGTGGGACGGCGCCGGCTACCCGGACGGATTGTCCGAGCACGCAATACCGATCAGCGCCCGGATCCTCTGCGTCGCCGACGTGTATGACGCCCTAACGACGCACCGCCCGTACCGCGCTGCGTACTCACCGGAGCAGGCGCTCGAAGCGATGCGCTCCGATCGGGGTCGCGTCTTCGACCCGGAAATCCTGGATCAGTTCGCGCGCATCGCGCAGTCATTGCCGGCTCCCCTCGCCTTCCCGCCGACGGCCCCTGCGACGCCGCAGTCCGGCGCGAAGCCGATCGTGTCTCCCTTTGCCGCATGATCGCACCCAACACACCCCCCGCTCGCCTGCACGTCGCCATCGTCGACCATGGATCCGACGGTGTCGCCAATGAGCTCCGCGTGCTCCTGAGGGACGTGCGCGCCGTGGAGCTGGTGTCGGCGATCGCCCCCGACGAAACGTCGGGCGAGGTGGCGCGCGCGAGCTGGACGGCGCCGGACGTCGTCCTCATCGCGTTAGGCGCGGCCGTGGAGCTGGGGATGGCCATGATGACGGCCCGGCGTGCGGTGCCGGAGGCAGCGACAGTCATCGTCGTCCCATGGTTCGAGGAAGCGCTCTTCCTCAGCGCCATTCGCCTCGGCGCCGAGGACTGCGTCACGTCGGCGCAGCTCGACACGCCGGGCTTGCTGCGGGTGTTGCTGGTTGCCGCCGAGCGCCATCGTCTGACGTCCTCGCTGCGCGCCGCCGCGTTCACCGACGAGCTCACGGGGCTATACAATCGGCGCGGCTACGTCACCCGTGCGGCCACGTTGCTCAAGGTGGCGGAGCCCAAGACCATCTGGCAGATCTTCTTCGACGTCGACGAGCTGAAGATCATGAACGACACCTTCGGCCACTGGGCTGGAGACCGCGCGCTGATGGAGCTCGCGGCGGTGCTCCGTCAGGCATTTCGTGCAACCGATATCGTCGCCCGCGTTGGCGGCGACGAGTTCGCGGTGCTCGCGACGGCGCCAGCCGACGCGGCGCCAGAGAGCTGGACCGCGCGGTGGCGCGAGCCGCTCGTTGCTCTCGCCACGCGAAAGGACTTACCGCTCTCGGTCAGCGTGGGGCTCGCCCAGCCGGACGAACATGGTCAGATGACGCCCGAGGATCTCCTGACCCGCGCCGACATGACGATGTATACGGCCAAGCGATTGCGCAAAAAGCTGAGCGATGGCCGAGGACCGCGGATCTCGGGCCCTTTCTTGGCGACTCGATAGCGTTGTCATCCTGAGGAGCGAAGCGAAGAAGGATCTACTCGAGCTCGAGTAGATCCTTCGCGTTGCTCAGGACGACAGTGCCCGAGTCAGTTATCGGCGTCGACCTGCTTCTCGCCGATCTTGCGCTGAGCCTTGCCCTTCAACTCTTCGGCTTTGCCCTTGATCTGCTCGCTCGTGTCGCCGGTCAGCCCGCCGACGGTGTTGCGAAGGCGGCCCTTTGCCTCGTCGAGCAGCCCCTCGCCCTGATTCTTCAGCCCGTCTCTGGTGAGATCATCACCCATCGCAGTCCTCTCCATGCCTGGGGCTGCCCGCGCCTCCACCCAGAAGCGACACCCCGTTGCAGCCCATAGCGGGCGAGGGGGCAAGCCATATGCCTCATCCATTCAAGTGATAGAAGCAGACTGGGCTTGCGCCGATATATCTGCTGATATATCGTTACACGCGTCAAGATATATCTGCGGTATATCGCAAAGGAGAAATTTCTATGTTTGGCGCGTATTTCGATCTCGATGAGCTCGGACGTCGGTGTGGGCGCTCCGGTGCCGGTCATCAACGTGGGCGCTGGGGATTCGAGGGATTCATGAACGAGTTCTGGGGGCCTGGTGGCGGCGGACCGCGTGGCCGGGGCTGGAAAGCACGCGCTGGTCGCGTCTTCGAGCAGGGCGACCTCAAGTACGTGATCCTGCGGCTACTCGCCGAAAAGCCACGACACGGCTATGAAATCATCAAGGAGCTCGAGGAGCGGTTCGGCGGCGCATATGCGCCGAGCCCCGGTACCGTCTACCCGACGCTCACCATGCTCGAAGATCTCGGCTATGCGCGCGCGATGCCGGAAGAGGGTGGTCGCAGGATCTACGAGATCACTGACGAGGGCCGGAAGCATCTCGAGGAGCACAGCGCGACCGTCGACGACATCTTCGAGCGGATCGCCAAGTTCGTCGAAGGCTTCTTCGATGCGCCGATGTCCGACCTCAAACGGGCCTTCGGCAACCTTGGCCGAGCGACCTTCTACGTCGCATCCCGCTCCCCGAGCGATCGGGAGCGCATCGCCCGCATCAGCGAGATCCTGAAGCGAGCCGCCTCGGAGATCGAAGCGCTCACCCAGGAAGGCACCGGCGCTGCAAAGCCCTCAGGTGGGTCCGGCGCGGCAGGGTCGAGTGGCGAGCCGCAGCAACCGTAAGGGCTAGCCGCGGCTTTACCGGCCTCACCACTCCGCTAGATTGGGTCTTGGGTCACGCCACTCGTGCGTGACCCATTTTTGCGTTGCAGTCTTCTGGAGATCATTTCTCGCTCCAGTCGGATTGCGACGGGACTCGGCGGGATGGTCCGCCATACTCGATGACTGCAGAACCCCTTCGAAATGGTAGCGCCCACGCTGCCACTGAGGCCCCAGCCCAGACAGGGCAGGCGGCTTCTCCACCGGTGACGCCCAAGGAGCCTCCGCCCGGTGGGAGCGGCTTCTTCGCCGCCGCTCGACGTCCTCATCGGCCGGGGCCAGATGCCAAGCCAACGGGCCGTCGGCTCGCCGGGCTCTCGCTGATCGCTCTCGGCATCGTCTTCGGCGACATCGGAACGAGTCCGCTCTACGCCCTCCGCCAGTGCTTCGATCCGGAGTACGGCCTCGAGGCATCGCAGCTGAACGTCTACGGCGTGCTGTCGCTGATCGTGTGGCTGCTCATCTTCGTGGTGAGCATCAAGTACATCGTCTTCATCATGCGGGCGGACAACCGCGGCGAAGGTGGGATCCTCGCGCTGCTCGCTCTGCTCCTGCAGCAGGAGCGCCGCTCCGTCGATCGCCGCCGGCGGATCCTCCTCATCTCGTTAGGTCTGTTCGGCGCCTCCCTCCTCTACGGCGATGGAATGATCACGCCGGCGATCTCGGTCCTCGGCGCGGTCGAGGGCATCCAGGTGGTGCACCCGCACCTGTCCGAGTCGATCACCGTGGTGCTCGCGCTCGCCGTCCTTCTCGCGCTGTTCGTCTTTCAGCGTTTTGGAACGGCCCGCATCGGGGGCACCTTCGGACCACTGATGGCGCTCTGGTTTGTCTCCATCGCCGTCCTTGGTACGGCGGAGATTGCCCGCGAGCCACGCGTTCTCTTCGCGCTGAATCCGTGGTACGGGCTGCAGTTCTTCATCACGAACGGCAAGATCGGCTTTCTCGTGTTGGGGGCGATCGTTCTCGCCGTCACGGGTGCGGAAGCGCTCTACGCGGACATGGGCCATTTCGGCAAGCGGCCCATTCGTCTCGCCTGGTTTGGCCTGGTCTTTCCGGCGCTCCTGCTGAACTACTTCGGCCAGGGTGCGCTCGTCCTGCGCGATCCCTCGGCGGCGTCGAATCCGTTTTTCCTGCTCGCGCCGAGCGCAGTGCTTTGGCCGCTGGTCGTGATCGCAACGATGGCGGCGGTGATCGCATCGCAGGCGCTGATCTCCGGCGCGTTCTCGCTGACGCAGCAGAGCGTCCAGCTCGGCTACTCGCCGCGAGTGACGATCATACATACCTCTCACTCCGAGGCGGGACAGATCTACATCCCGGAGATCAACAACGCCTTGATGGTGGGCTGCCTGTTGCTCGTCGTGGCCTTTCGCAATTCCACCGCGCTCGGCGCTGCCTACGGCATCGCGGTGACCGGCACGATGGCGATCACGTCGCTCCTCTTCTACGTCGTCGCGCGGTCCCGATGGAACTGGTCACTGCTGCACATCGGGACGCTCACAGCCGCGTTCCTCTTCGTCGACCTGTCTCTGCTCGGCGCGAACGCGATCAAATTCGAGCACGGCGGCTGGGTACCGGTCGCGATTGCGGTTGCCGTGTTCACCCTCATGAGCACCTGGAAGAAGGGGCGCATGATGCTGAACGAGATCCTGCACGCCGGCTCGCTGCCACTGAGTCTCTTCCTCGACGACATCGAGCGACGAAAGCCGCCACGTGTGGCTGGAACGGCGGTGTTCATGACGTCCTCCGCGGAGGGAGTGCCAGTCGTGCTCCTGCATCACCTCAAGCACAACAAGGTGCTGCACGAGCAAGTCGTGCTGATGTCGATCCTGTCGGAGGAGGTTCCGGAGGTGCCGGAGGACGAGCGCGTGAGTGTCGAGCGCCTCGAGCAGGGCTTCTATCGCGTGACAGCGCGGTATGGATTCATGGAAGCGCCGGACGTGCCGGAGGTGTTGACGATCGCGAAAGCGCAGGGCCTTCGCGCTCGTGCCCTCGACACGACGTTCTATCTCGGCCGTGAGCAGATCATCATCGCCGACCGCGAGCGACGTGGACGTGAGCTGTCGCCGCGTCCGGGCGTGCGCCGTGCCCCCGCGCCAGCCGAAGGCGCACCGCGGCCGATGCGCCTCGCGCGTTGGCGCAAGCGGCTCTTCGTGGTAATGACTCGCAACGCCCGCTCGGCCACGGAGTTCTTCGGCATTCCGCCTAACCGCGTCGTGGAGCTCGGAGCGCAGGTCGAGTTCTAGCGCGGGATGCGGGATGCGGGATGCGGGATGCGGGACGCAGGAACAAACATTCCGAACTCGCCACTGGCCACTCTTGAACTGACAGCTATCGCAGTCGACGGGTGACCAGCAGCGCATTCCCCACTGTCCGTTCTCCGGTGGAGTCCGATGGGTGATTGACGACGCGCCCGTGGAGGACGAGCGTTGTCGAGCCGCCGCCGTCGAGGTTCAGGCCCTGGGCGACGCCTAACGACTGCATCAGCGCCGCGAGCTCGGCGAGCGACATCCCGGAGCTCGATTCGCTCCGGCCGTCGACGGTGATGAGGTAGAGCGTGGTGCTGTCGCGCGAGAAGCCGACGGCGGTGCGCGGATGTCGCGTCACCGAAAAGCGCGGGAAGGTCCCCTCGAGGCGGTCGACACTGTCGGCGATGCTGCGACCGTCGACGACGAGCCTCGGCCACCCGCCGACGAGCGCGCAGAGCCGTCCATGCTTCGGCGAGAACGCGAGCACGACACGCAGAGGAGCACCCGAAGCAACCGAGCCGGCGAGCCGGCGAACGACGTCGGCCGCGGCCCCAGAGCCCGACAACACGGCGTTGCCCCGCGCGATCGTCAGACCGCCGCCCGTCTGCGCCGCGCCGGTGGCCTGGAGGGACAGCGTGTCCCCGGAGCGGCCGGCAACGCGGAACGGGATCTCGGCCGTCTGACGGTCTGCCGAATCGTTAGGCGTGGTGCCATATGCAGCCGTGTAGAGCACGGTCGCGTCGCCGCGCGGACGGAAATTCACGGCGTCGAGCGGGAGCACCGCGACCGCTGGCGGCGGCGTGAGCACGGCGCCGGAGAATGCAAACCGATCGATGAGCGGATGACCGTCGCAGGTCATCCCGAATTGCGAGTGGATCGTGTGCAGGGAGTCGAACGGCGAATCCGTGAGTGGAACGGCTTTGAGGACCTCGCCGTCGACGACCTGGTTGTTCTCGTTCTCGCCGGTCCTGAGGTTGAAGAAATCTGCATTGACGGCGGCGAGCACCGGCACGCCTGCGCTCGTGCGCCGGGCAACCATGTCGCTCGTCTTCTCGCGTCCGCGCAGCGAATCGAACGCATGCATCGCCGCGGCCGTGAGCTCCCGACGGCGGAGATTCACCTCCACGACGTGAATCGTGAACGGACCTTGATTGGCGACGAGACGCCGGTGAACCACACCCGCTGCCACTTGCTCGGTGGCGACTGAGTCGTAAGGCAGACCGCCCGGCTGGCGCAGCGCCGGCTGTCCCGCGCAGCCCGCCGTGCTGATCACCGCCACGGCGACGACAGTCGCTCGTCTCATATCCGCGGCTCTCCCTCCCATCAGTAGATCCAGAATTTCCGCGACCGCTCCTGGAATTCGCCCGCCTCACGATTCCACTTCGCGAGCAGCGCATCGATCGTCCCCTGCTCCACGGCGGTGCGCAACTCGTCCGTGCCGGCAAGGCGTTCAATGTGCGGTGTCCACTTCCACTCCGCTCGATGATGGACGTAGATGGCACGCAGCAAACGCACGCCGACGTCCACCGCGCGCAGCGCGTTACGGTCGGTGACCGAGAGCTCGATCATCGGAATCGTCTTTCCGCCGCACTTGAAGCCGCTCTCGATCGTGCGCGATGTCGAATCGAAGCGAACGCCGGGCAGGGCCATCGCATTCATCTCCCGCGCGATGGCGCCCGCGTCGCTCAGCCATTCGGCGCCGATGAGCTGGAACGGCTTGTCCGTGCCGCGGCCTTCGGTGGCGTTCGTCCCCTCGAAGAAAACAGTTCCGGGATACAGGGCGGCTGCGTCTACGGAGCGGAGATTCGGCGACGGGTTCACCCACGGGATTCCTGTCTCCTCCCACCACATCGAGCGGCGCCAGCCGCGCATCGGCACGACGGCAATGTCTGCCTTCACCTGGCCCGTGCCGACGAGATAACGCAGCAGCTCGCCGGCCGTGAGTCCATATCGTAAGGCAACAGGATATTGCCCAACAAACGATCGGAATCGCTGCTCGAGAATGTTGCCCTCGACAACGTCGCCGCGAATCGGATCAGGACGATCGAGCACGATGAACTTCTTCCCGAGCTTTCCCGCAGCTTCGGCGGAGAGCGCCATCGTCCATTCGTACGTGTAGACGCGGGCGCCGACGTCCTGGATGTCGTAGACGAGGATGTCCACGTCGCGGAGCATCTCGGCGGTGGGCACATTGGTCTGCCCGTAGAGCGAGTAGATCGGCACGCCCGTCGCCGAATCGGTCGTCGTGGAGACGGCATCTCCGGCCTGAGCAACACCGCGCAAACCGTGCTCGGGGCCGAAGAGCGCCGTTAGGCGGACGCCGGGCGCATGGTAGAGCAGATCGATCGTGCTCGTACCATGTCGATCGCGGCCGCTGTGATTGGTGATCAGCCCGACGCGCTTTCCGCGAACGAGGTGAAGCGAGTCGGTGAGCAACACCTCGATGCCAGGTGCTACACCCGCCTGCATCGAGGGAGCGGAGCCCGCTACCGGTTGCTGGGCCGCGCTGGCACAGCCGCTCGCCACGGCAACGCAGAGTAGTGCGAGTGTGAAACGCGTCAGTCGTCTGCCCTCGGTGCTGCGCTCCCGACCGACGCGCTCGCGATCAGCGGCGCGCGGGGAGCGTCACCGAATGGTGCACACCGTCACGCAGAATGTCGAGTTGTGCCTCACGAAGACGTGGCAGCGCGACGGTCACCTCGTCGGACTCGCTCGCGCGCACGCGAGAGCCGTCCACGGAAAGCACGACATCGCCGGGACGCAGCGTGCTCGCCGCCCACTGCGGTACGTCGATGACGAGCAGGCCGCGCTCACTGCCCTTGCCGAGGTACGCGGCGAGCTCCCTTCCAACAGGTACCATGCGGAGACCGGCGACGTTCAACGCCGAGGGACCGTCGCCGCGCGCGCGCTCGACCGCGCCGGCAGCCGCGGCCATCGGCTCACTGAGACTGCTGTCGTCGACCCGCACGGAGGTGAATGGCACCTTCATGGGCGTAACGCGACGCAGCCGGCCTGGCTCCAGCGGCTCGATGCGAATGGGCTCGATCGGCTCGACCCGAACTCGCTCCCTAGGCTCTGCGCGCTTTTTCGGGAGCTCCTCGTCGTCGTCCTGCCACGCGCGCGAACGGCTGAGACCACGGCCGAAACCCTCCATCCCGCGGCCCGCGGCGCTCATCGCACGCTCGATCGCCGAGCGCACCTGCTCGCCAATGACCGCGCCGTCGAAGTCGAGCGGCATGGCACCGGGCATCATGTTCATGCCCATCCCCATTCCCATTCCGTCGCCGCTGATCATGAAGCCCCGGCGACGAGGCAGCTCGGAGGCACGCGCGACGCGCACGCGCATCGTGCGATAGTCGCCGTTGGCATAGACGCGCAGGTCGACGTTGTCACCCGGCCGGAGGCGCGAGACCTCACGCTGCAGACGACGGATCTTGGAATTGGCGATGAACTCGTCGCCGGCATCCTCGCGCCCGACGCGCAGATCGATGTCGTCGATCGCCGCGATGCGGTTGCCTTCCTCGATGCCGGCACGCGCCGCCGGACCGGAGTCGTCGACGAACATGACGAGAATGCCGAGCGTATCGCGGCGACTGCTCGTGGCGCCGAGACCGAGGCCGAGACTCGGGCGATCATTGATCTCGTTGCGTGAGACGCGACGGCGTGTGTAGAGCGAATCCGAATCCGCGGTTCGTATGTGCACCGTGCGCGTGCGTCCCTCGGAGTAAACGCGCAGATCGACATCGTCACCCGGGCGAAGCTTGCTCAACTCTCGCGTCAGGCGACGGCTCATCGCATTGCCGACGTCGAAGTCGCCGGCATCCGACGGGGAGAGGCGAAGGTTGACGCCGTTGACGGAGGCGATGCGATCGCCTTCCTGAATCCCGGCCCGTTCCGCCGGACCGTTCGTCGCAACGGATGTGACGAGCAGCCCAAGCGTGTCGCGGGCGCTGGTCGACGCTCCAGTGCTCAGGCCAAGAACGGCGCGCGGCTGATCGTCGCCGCCGCGCAGCACGCCGGCGGAGGGAGCGGAGTAGATGCGAGCAGTCTGCGCCGCTGCCCCCGCTGCGGCGATGGAGGTGATGAGAAGGGCGGGGGTGAGGATACGGTGCAATCGCATACGGCCTCGAGTACGAGTGTTGAGGTGGGTGCACCATTTCTGACACTCGACGAGGCCGTGAGGGTTTCCAGGGACTGCGGGAGGGGGGATTAGCTTGTTGGAGTATGTCTTTACCGACCAAGATGACCGCGCCGCCGACACAATCCCGGCCCCAGCACTCGACGCCCGACCTGCACGCCTTCGAGCACCACTGGCAGGACGAGGCAGACGCCGCGTACCTCTACCGCCTCCTGTCCGAGGCGGAGCCGGACGCCAAGAAGAAGGACCTCTATCGACGCCTGGCAGAGGTCGAAGATCGGCATGTCGAGATCTGGGCGAAGCTGCTGGAGCAGCACGGCCGTGCCGTTAGGCCGTTCCGGCCCAGTACTCGGACGCGGCTGCTCGCCGGACTTGGCAAGTTGCTGGGGCCGAATTTCCTCCTGCCGATGCTGCTCGCCGAAGAAGGTCGCGAGGTCAAAGCCTACCTCGACATGCATCGGATGACTCCGCGCGGAGTCGCGGGCCGAAGCGAGGCGCTCACCCTGGCCCAGGAGTCGGCGGAGCACGCCACGACGCTCAACGGTATCGCGGGACGAAAGGGCGAGCCCTGGCACCGCATCGAGTCGGGTGGGTTTCTGCGCAACGTCGTGTACGGCTTCAACGATGGTCTGACGGCGAACTTCGGCCTCGTGGCGGGGGTGATCGGCGCGTCGGCGACGACGGCGCACCACACGGTGATTCTTGCGGGCGTGGCTGGCCTCATAGCCGACGCGCTTTCCATGGGATCGAGTGGCTACCTGGCGGCAAAGAGCGAGCAGGAGGTCTACGCCAACGAGATCGCGATGGAGCGCGACGAGATCGCGCTGATGCCGGAGGTGGAGCGTGACGAGCTGGCGCTGATCTACGAGACGAAAGGGATGAGCGCGGAGAGTGCTCACGCCTTGGCGACGGAAGTGATGGGCAATCCGGAGCGCATGCTCGAGGAGCAGGTGCAGGAGGAGCTGGGCATCGGAGAGCCCCATATGTCGCCGCTGCACGAGGGGTGGGTGACCGGCAGCGCGACAGCGGTCGGCGCGTTCATCCCGGTGCTGGCGTTCCTGATCTGGAGCGGCACGACGGCGATCGTCATCGCGTTTGTGCTCTCCATGTTGTCTCACTTTCTGGTGGGAGCGGCGCGATCGATCTTCACCGGCCGCGGCGTCTTTCGCTCCGGGCTGGACATGTTCGTCGTCGGGCTCGGCGTCGCCGTCGTGGGCTATTTCGTGGGCGAGTGGATCAGCCGGGTTCTCTGACGCGTGCGTCAGGGGAAGGCCGTGCTGAGGTGTCTCCCCGTTAAGTTCCGACGATTCGTCATTTCCGACGCACCTCATTTCATCATGCGCAAACTCTCAATTCTCGCTCTCGCATTCACGTTCGTCGCGTCGCGCTCCTCGGCGGCGCAGGCTCCGGTGCAGACGATGCCGGTGCCGATCATCGGGCTCGGCGGTGGGATCAGCATCCCGGCCGGCGGCTTCGCGAAGGATCGGCAGCCTGGCTTCAATCTCGACGGCATGGTCGAGTTCCGAACGCCAAGCGAGCCGCTCGGCCTCCGCGGCGAGGTGCTCTATCAATACTTCGGCAAGGATGCGAACGCAGCGAACGCGACGACCGCGAACACGGTGGCGTTCCTCGTCAACGTCGTGTACCACGCGCCGAAGTCCCAGGTGCGGCCGTACCTCATCGGCGGGATGGGCCTCTATCACATCTCCGACAACGGCAACAACGCCGGCTTCAACGTCGGTACGGGCCTAACGATTCCCCTCACGGGGATGGGCGCGTACGCGGAAGCGCGCGTGCACTTCGCGCTCGCGCAGGGGCCGTCGTTCGTGACAGTGCCGATCACGTTCGGAATTACGTTCTGACGGAATTGTCATCCCGAGGAGCGTAGCGACGAGGGATCTGCTTTGGCGGCGCGAAGCAGGAGCGTGCGCATAGCGCTCGCGACTTCCAATGGGAAAGCTGCTCTGAGCGCGAGCGAAGAGCAGATCCCTCGCGACGCTCGGGATGACAATTAGGCCACGATGTTCAGCAGCCGTCCTGGGACGTAAATCACCTTCTTCGGCGCGCCAGTTACAAACTTCCTGATCCCCGAATCGGCCATCGCCACCGAGAGGGCTTCTTCCTGGCCGGTCCCATTGGGAACGACGACAGTGCCGCGGAGCTTGCCATTCACCTGCACGGCGATCGTCACCATCTCCTCGGCGGCGAGCGACGCGTCGTACGCTGGCCAGCCCGAGTCGAAGACGCTCACTCTGCCGCCGAGTCGCTCCCAGAGCTCCTCGGCAACGTGCGGCGCGAACGGTGAGACGAGCTGCACGAGCGGCCGCACTTCGTCGACGTGCGGTGTGCGCTCCTTGGCGCGCAGCACGTTCATGTACTCCATCATCGCCGCGATCGCGGTGTTGTAGGAGAGCCGCGGGACGTCGTCGGTGACCTTCTTGATCGTCTGGTGCAGCTTGCGCAGGACGGCGTCGTCGGGCGCACCGCTCTGGCGCGCGTCGGTGGCACTCGCCCAGAGCCGATCGAGAAAGCGTCGCACGCCCGCGATGCTCTGATCGCGGAAGTCGCCGCCTTCCTCGTACGGACCCAAAAACATCAAATACGTGCGGAAGCTGTCGGCGCCCCAGCGCTCGATATACTCGTCGGGGTTCACGACGTTGCCGCGGCTCTTGGACATCTTCGCGCCTTCGCGAATGATCATGCCGTGGGCGCGGAACTTCGTGAACGGCTCCTCGAACGCGAGATGTCCCGCATCGTGCAGCACCATCGTGACGAAGCGCGAGTAGAGCAGATGCAACACCGCGTGCTCGTTGCCGCCAATGTACGAGTTCACCGGCAGCCACTTGCGCAGCATCGTCTGGTCGAACGGCTTGTCCTCGACGTCGCTGCTCGGATAGCGCAGGAAGTACCACGCACTGTCGAGGAACGTGTCGGAGACGTCGGTCTCACGGCGTGCGTCGTGGCCGCACGTTGGGCACGGCACGCGGTACCACGACTCGACGCGCGCCAGCGGCGACACGCCGGTGTCGTCCGGCTTGAAGTCGTCGACGTTAGGCAGAAGGACCGGCAGGTCCTTCTCAGGCACGGGCACGACGCCACACCGGTCGCAGTAGATGACGGGGATCGGCGGACCCCAGTAGCGCTGCCGCGAGACGCACCAGTCGTGCAGGCGGTAGTTCACGATCGGCTTGGCGTGGCCGCGGCCGGCGAGCCACGCGACGATCGCATGCTTCCCCTCGTCGACGGTGAGGCCGTTGAACTGGGCCGAGTTGACGAGGTGCGCGTGCTCCGTGTCGACGTACGGCTCCTCGAGCGGCGGGTGCTCGTCGCGGTTCTGCGAGTCGACGCGCCCGGCGTCGGCGGCATGACGCGGCGGGTGCGCTCCGCGGGGCGCGACGACGCGGACGATCGGCAGCCCGAACACATTAGCAAACTCGAAATCGCGCTCGTCGTGGCCAGGTACGGCCATGATCGCACCCGTGCCGTACTCCATCAACACGTAGTCGGCGATCCAGATCGGGATCGGCTTGCCCGTCGCCGGATTGATCGCGTACGCGCCGGTGAAGACGCCCGTCTTCTCGCGGTTCACCTTCCGCGTGACCAGATCCTGCTTCGATGTCGCCGCGCGATACGCCGCGACTTCCTCGCGCTGATCGTCCGTGACGATGCCGTCGACGAGCGGGTGCTCGGGCGCGAGCACGAGATAGGTCGCGCCGAAGATGGTGTCGGGACGCGTCGTGAAGACGCGAATGTCCGTCGCGAACGCGTTGAGCTCCGCGGTCGTCGCCATCGCGTTGAGCCCGACGGTCGCCGCGCCGCCCATCTCCAGCAAGTCCATCACCCGGAAGACGATCTCCGCACCATCGGAGCGGCCGATCCAATTCCGCTGCGCCGTCTTCGTCGTTTCCGACCAGTCGATCCAATCGAGATCGGCGAGCAGACGCTCCGCGTAGTCGGTGATGCGGAAGAACCACTGTTCGAGAAACCGCTGCTCGACCTTCGCGCCGCAGCGTTCACACTCGCCGGCGATGACCTGCTCGTTGGCGAGCACGGTCTTGTCGTTCGGGCACCAGTTCACCGCGGCGCGGCGTCGGTACGCCAGGCCGCGCTTATAGAGCTCGAGAAAGATCCACTGCGTCCACTTGTAGTACTCGGGGTCCGTGGTCGACAGCGCGTGGCGCCAATCGACCATCAGGCCGGCGCTCTTCAGCTGCCGGCGGAAGTTCGCGATGTTGCGCGGAATCAGCTCCGCCGGATGGACCCCGACCTTGAGCGCGTAATTCTCCGAGTGGATGCCGAAGGCATCAAAGCCGATCGGCTCGAAGACCGTGTGCCCTTGGAGACGCTGGAATCGTCCATAGATGTCGTTGCCCGTGAAGGCGAAAAGGTTGCCGACGTGCAGCCCTTCCGCTGACGGGTATGGGAACATCATGAGGGCGTAGAACGGCCGTGCACCATCGCGAAGATCGGTGTCGTTCGTTCCCCGCTCTTCCCATCGAGTCTGCCACTTCTTCTCGACGACGGCAGGATCGTAGCCGGCCGGCTCGATGGCCGGATCCGGAGTGGATTGCGTCACTTCAGTCATTTGCGAGATGAGACGGTGCGCTGTCACGGGCAATAGCCCGGACGCCGTCCATGAGATGAGCGATTCCTTCATGGCAATGTAGGCGGACTCGAATGGCATCGCCAACCGCGCACCACGCATGACGTCGATCACGATCTCGAGTCTCATCGGCCGCTCGCGCGGCTCCAGAGGCATCAGGGGCTCATTGCGCAGCCGCTACGTCTTCACGACGGGCGCCGCCGCGATCGCGCTGCTTGCCATCGTTGCGACCGCGGGGAGCATCGGCCTCAATCGCTCGATGACTCAACAACAGAACGCGATCCTTACCGACGCGGCGCGTCGATCGGCGCTTCTCGTGGACCGCGTGCTGGCGGAGCGTCTGCGGCAGGTCGACCTGATCGCCTGGGAATCTTCGGTCATCGGAGCGGCAAGGAAGGGAACGGCGGCGTCTCGACGCCGTAGCCTGCCCCTGCAGACCATCTCGTCGCTCGAGGAACGCTTCAAGGCAACGCGGTCGCAGCAGGTGGATTCCACGGCGCTCGAGTTCCTGCTCGACCTGCTCCCGAAGCTCGACATCGCCGAGGTCATGCTCACCGACCAGTACGGCTACAATGCCGTCGCGACCTCGCCGCCGAGCGATTTCGTGCAGAGCGACGAAGGGTGGTGGCAGACCGCGTGGAAGGATGGCGTCTCGGACGCCGAAGCGACCGAGGATAAGGCAACCGGGGAGACCGTCGTCGAGCTCGCGCGAGTCGTACGCGACCACGGCGTACGAGTCGGAGTCGTGAAAGCCAAGTTCGGACTCGCCAACCTCGACTCGGCGCTGATCCAGGCGGGCGTCGGCACCACACTGCGCGTCGACCTCGTGGACTCGGTCGGCCATGTCATCGCGAGCTCCGCGGGGGGAAAGCGCTTCCAATTCCTGCGCGGTTCGAGAGACCTGGCGCGCGTCGCCTCCGATACCATCGTGACCTTCAGCGCGGCCAATGAGCTTCAGCGCGGCGCTTTGACGAACGCGAACGACGGCCATTGGCGCCTGGTAGCACACGGAGACGAGGCCACGTTGGGTGCCCCGGTGATGCGCGCCCAGGTAGCGCTACTCGCCGGCACGGCGGTCGTGCTGCTGGCGATCATCGGCGCGCTGACCGTCGTGAGCCGGTCGATCGAGCGACGGATCACCTCACCCGCGGCGACCTTGGCGGAGCTGGCCGAAGCCGTCGCTGCGGGCGATCTCTCGCGCCGGGTCGATCACACCGACGCGGAGGATGAAATTGGTCGCTTGACCCGCGCCGTGGCGGCGATGGTCGCCGAACTGCGCCGCCTCGCCGGGGCCCTCGGCTCGTCGGCTCAGGAGACCTCCGCGATGTCCGCCGAAATCACCGCTGGTACCGAGGAGATGGCGGCGTCCGCAGGGGAGATCGCGCACACGGCGAGCGAGCTCTCTCAGCAGTCCACCGGCATGGCGCAGTCGATCCAGTCGCTCTCGACATCCGCGGAGGAGCTCGTCCGCATCGCCGCGGATCTCCGCGACGGCGCGCACGAGGGCGTCGAACGGAACGGGCAATTGCGGGGGTTGTCGCTGGAGAGCCGCTCCAAGCTGGACGAGAGCTCTCGAGCGCTGGAGTTGCTGGCGAAAGACGTCAGCGCGAGCGCGAATGCGATCGACGGGCTGGCGAGCGCGTCGCTCGAGGTCAGGACTTTCGTAACGCTCGTGCAGAAGCTCGCTCGGCAGTCGAAGCTTCTCGCGTTGAACGCGGCGATGGAAGCCGCGCGGGCGGGAGAGCATGGGCAGGGGTTTGCGGTGGTCGCGAGCGAGGTGCGGCGTCTCGCCGCGATGTCTTCCGAGGCGGCTCAGCGCACGGAACAGGTCATGGGCGGCGTCCTGCGCGGCATCGATGATTCGCGCGCCTCGAGCGAGCGTTCGGTGAAGGCCGTGCGGCAGGTGATCGAGGCGACCGAGCACGGAGTCCGCTCGTTCGCGTCCGTGGCCGAAGCCGTGGAGACGAACGAGGCGTGGACGACGTCGATCGAGCGTGCCGCCACGGCGGCGAACACTCTCGTCGCCGAGATCACCAAGCGGCTGTCCCAGCTGAACACTGGGACTGAGTCCTTCGCCGCGGCGATGCAGCAGGTCGCCGCATCGAGCGAGGAGCAGAGCGCGAGCACGCAGCAGATCGCGGCGGCGGCGGCAGCGCTGTCGCACGCGGCGGAGAATCTCTCGCAGCTCGTCTCGAACTTGAGACTCGAAGCCGCGGCAGCGAATGCCGGTGGGCCGCCCAGCCTGCAGCGCGAGCCGGAGCGGGGGCGACCGAATGTCGTCGTCCCCTTCCCGAATCCCGCGACCGCGTAGCCCTTTCGCTCTCCCGGGAAGCTGCCGATATCATCTGGGAACTAATGTCGTGACAGGCCGGATTGTGCCTTGTCTACCGGCAACGCGCCCTCACCAGTGGAGCTTTTGTCACATGCGTATCGCTCAGGCCCTCCCTCTCCTCGTCGTCGGTGCTGTCGCAGCTTGTGGCGGGGGCGGTGGTGACGGAGGGACGACCAATCCACCGCCGCCGGCAACGGTGAGCTTCGTGTCACTGACGCGGACCAGCGTCGTTCTCAAGCCCACGGAAACGACCATCATCACAGCAACGCCGAAGGACGCGAGTGGAAACGCGCTCTCGAGTCACGCCGTGACGTGGACCGTATTGCCGACGACGGGGGTGGCGAGTATCACACCCAATGGTGCCTCGGTGACGATCAGCGGGACGGCGAATGGCACGGCGACGGTGACCGCGACCTCCGACTCGAAGACCGCGGACGTCAACGTCACGGTCACCTCGACCATCGCGAATTCCGCCGCGGTCGCAGTCGGGGCAAACGGCAACGCCTTCACGCCCAGCGACGTCGACATTCTCTCGGGCGGCACGGTGACGTTCTCGTGGAACGGTGTGACGCACAACGTCACCTGGCTAACGACGCCGGCCTCCGTTTCGAATATCGGCGACCGTTCGACGGGCAGCGTGCCGGTGACGCTGACTACGCCCGGCACGTACAACTTTCACTGCACCCTCCATCCTGGAATGGACGGAACGATCACGGTGCATTGATCGGTTGACGGTTGACGGTCAACCGTCAACGTCAATCACCGCGGCTTGGGGCGCTCGTCCTTCTTGAAGAGGTAAACCGCGGACTCCAGACGCGGGCCGCTCGCATCGGCGACGGCGAACTGGCCTCCCTCGTACGCGCTCGATCCGGCGTACCGCCCGTCCTTGGTGACGGCATAGTAGCTCAGATCGAAGTACGGTCGGCCGCGATCGTCGAGGAGCCGCTTCTCGGTCATGGCGATGACGCGTCGCATCACCTCGAGGAGTGCTTCTTCTGGTGATTTCCCCTGCCGCATCAGCTCCACCGCGAGAAAGGCGCCGCACACCTTGATGTTCGACTCGCCCCGCCCGGTGGATCCGGCTGCGCCGACGTCGTTATCGCAGTACTGCCCCGCCCCGATGATTGGACTGTCGCCGACGCGACCGGGGATCTTCCACGAGATACCGCTCGTGGTGGTCACCGAGCCAATGTCGCCGCTCGCGGTGACGGCGTTCATGTTGATGGTGCCGAAGGTGTGTGGCACACCCCGCTCGTCGAGAAAGACGTGCTCGTCGGGAGCACCATGCTGGGGCGTCGAGGGGGTGACGCGCCGCTTGGGCGGTGCCGAATCATCGGGGACATCGAGCCAGCTGTCGCTCGGGTTGAGCCGAGACTTCCACTTGAGCCACGCCTCGCGGGACTTCTCGGTGAGGAGATTCTGCTCCTTGAAGCCCATCTCGAGCGCGAACTTCTTCGCGCCGGCGCCCACGAGAAAGATGTGGTCGGTGCGATCCATCACGGCCTTCGCAACGAGCGACGGCGTCGCGATGTCCTCGAGACAGCCGACGGCGCCCGCGCGCTTCGTCGGGCCGTGCATGCAGCTGGCGTCGAGCTGGACGACGCCGTCCTCGTTAGGCAGGCCGCCGAGGCCGACGCTCATGTCGTTCGGGTCGAGCTCCACCATGTTCACGCCCGCGATGGCCGCGTCGAGCGGATCCGCCCCATTCGCCACCATGTCGTACGCCCTCTTGATCGGACTGCCCGACGGATTGTCTCGGTAGAACCCGTTGGCAGACGACACGACGATGGGCCGGCGCGCCGCGACGGCGGGCGCGACATGATCCCGGGGCGCCTCGGCGAACAGGGCGTCGCTACCGTCAAGGCTCGGCAAGGCGAGTCCCGCGGCCGCCGCGGCGCCCGCGCCCAGGAAGTCACGACGAGAGACTGACACAGAGTCCTCCAGCAGTTCGAGTGGGTCGCGTGCCCCTCGGGCTTGATTCTAGAGGCACCGGAGGCCGCCGGACAGAAGGCTTCCCCTGATTCAGCTTCCCCCCCCCGAGCCATGCGCCTCCGTGCCGGTCTCAACCTCCGAGCTTGACAGGCAGTGTGGTGGCCTCTCATCTGCCGAACCATCGGCGCCCTCGGTAGCTTCGTCACTGCTGTTTCGAGACGGCGCTCGTCGCCGCGGCACCCACGTCTGGAACTGAACGCCGGCTCATGGCCGCCTCCCCAACAACTCGCGACCAACTGCGCCAGGCGCAGTTTCTCGAAGGGCTCACCGAGTCCGCTCTGCACCAACTCTCACGGCTGGTCACGCCTCGGACGTACGAGTGCGACGCCATGCTCTTCGAGGAGGGCGCTCCGCGCACCTTCCTGGCCATCCTCGGCGCGGGCGCGATTGCGATCGAGAAGACGGTGCAGGGCCGCCCCGTTCGACTCGTCACGCTCGGCGCTGGCGAGGCGATCGGCGAGGGGCTGCTCCTGGATGACTCCCCGCACGGGACGAGCGCCCGCGCCGTCCAGCGCACCGAGGCATTCGTCCTGACGGCGCCGCAAGTTCAGGAAATGCTCAAGGAGTTTCCGTCGCTCTACGCCGCGCTCGTCGCGCGCGCGGCGCGGACGATCTCGCGGCGGCTCGCGGCGACCGATGCCACCCTCGTCGGGCACGGCCGCACGTTGGGGTTCACGAGCTCGCGCACGCGGCGCGAGCACGATCTGCTCGGTGAGCGCGACGTCCCTGACGACGCACTGTACGGCATTCAGACGCTGCGGGCCCTGGAGAACTTCCCGATCACGGGGATTCCGCTGCGCGAATTTCCCGCGCTCGTCGAAGCGCTCGCGGCAGTGAAGGAGGCGGCGGCGCTCGCCAATGCCGATCTCCGCCTGCTCGACCGCGGCGTCGCCGATTTGATCGTGCGCGCGGCGCAGGAGATTCGCGCCGGACGGCATCACGAGCATTTCCTCGTCGACATGATCCAGGGTGGCGCCGGAACGTCGACGAACATGAACGCGAACGAGGTGATCGCGAATCGCGCGCTCGAGCTCATGGGTCGGCCGCGCGGTGATTACGCGGCAGTCCACCCGAACAATCACGTCAACCTCAGTCAATCGACCAACGACGTCTATCCCACAGCGGTGAAGCTGGCGCTCCATCGCTCGATCGACGAGTTGAGCGCGGCGGAGAAAGCGCTCGCCACCGCCTTTCTCGCGAAGGGCGAGGAGTTCGCACACTTGATCAAGATGGGACGCACGCAGCTGCAGGACGCCGTCCCGATGACGCTCGGCCAGGAGTTCCGCGCCTTTGGCCACACCATTCTCGAGGATGTCGAACGGTTAGGCGAAGTACAGAAGCTGATCAGTGAGATCAACATGGGCGCGACGGCAATCGGCACCGGGATCAATGCCCCGCCCGGCTACTCGGACGCGGTGCGCGAGCACCTGTCGCGCATAACGAAGCAGCGGTTGATCACCGCCCCGGATCTCGTCGAGGCGACGATGGACACGGGCGTGTTCGTACAGCTATCGGGTGTGCTCAAGCGGTGCGCCGTGAAGCTGTCGAAGATCTGCGACGACCTGCGACTCCTCAGCTCGGGCCCGCGTGCGGGCCTCGGCGAGATCAATCTGCCGGCGATGCAGCCTGGGTCCTCGATCATGCCCGGCAAGGTCAATCCCGTGATACCGGAGGTCGTGAACCAGGTGTGCTTCGACGTCATCGCCGCGGATGTCGCGGTGACGCTCGCGGCGGGTGCGGGGCAGCTGCAGCTCAACGTCTTCGAGCCGTTGATCGCGTTCCGGCTTCTCTCGGCGATCGGCGCGATGCGCAACGCGTGCGTCGTGCTGCGCGACCGCTGCGTGAACGGCATAACGGCGAACCCCGATCGGCTGCGCTACTTCGTGGAGCATTCGATCGGCGTGGTGACCGCGCTCGTTCCCGCGATCGGCTATGAGCGAGCGACGCAGGTCGCGAAGGAAGCGCTCGACAGCGGACGCGGGGTCTACGACATCGTGCGGGAGAAGGGCCTGCTCACACGTCAGGAGCTCGACCGGATCCTGAATCCCGAAGCAATGACGGGCGACGGAGCGATGAATGCCGCGTCGTCGTAAGCGTCTCGACCCGGCGTTGTTCCGGCTCCCCGTCGACGAGATTCGCCAGGGCTTCTACACCGACAAGTATTTCGAGCGCACACGCGAGCTGCTGCACGCCGATTCGCACTCGCCGCGCGTGCTCATGCAGGTGACTGGAAAGTCGCCAGGCTACCTCAGCGGCATCGACGAGGCGATCGCGATCCTCAAGCTCTGCGCCGAGGATTGGGGAAGCCTAACGGTGAGCGCGTTGTACGAGGGCGACGAGTTCGAGGCGTGGGACACCGTGATGACGATCGAGGGGCCGTACGAATGTTTTGCGCACCTCGAGACGCTGTATCTCGGCGTGCTCGGCCGGCGGACGCGGATCTGCACGAACACGCGCCGGCTCGTGGAAGCGGCGCGGCCAAAGCCGGTTTTGTTCTTTGGCGCGCGGCAGGACTTCTGGGGTGCACAGCCTGGCGATGGGTATGCGGCGTACACTGGCGGCGCGCAGTCGGTTTCCACGGATGCGCAGGCGTCGCTCTTCGGTGCCTCGGGCATCGGAACGGTTCCACATTCACTCATTGCCGTGTACGGCGGAGACACCGTGCGCGCGTCGCGCGCGTTCGCGACGCATGTGCCGGGCGTGGATCTCATCGCGCTCGTCGACTATGAGAACGATTGCGTACGGACGAGCCTGGAGGTCGCGCGTGCGCTCGAGGGAAGGCTGTGGGGCGTACGCCTCGACACGTCCGAGAATCTGGTCGACAAGTCCGTGATTCCGCAGATGGGCGCGTTCAAGCCCACCGGTGTGAACCCGCCGCTCGTCTGGAACGTGCGCAACGCGCTCGACGCGGAGGGGTTCGGTGAGGTGAAGATCGTTGTGTCCGGCGGACTGGACGCGGCGCGGATTCGTGGGTTCGAGGACGAGAAGGCGCCCGTCGACGTCTACGCGATCGGCACCTCGATCGTGCATGACGGCCGCTTCGATTTCACGAGCGACGTCGTCGTCGTCGACGGAGCACCCCAGGCCAAGGTCGGGCGCGAGCTCAGGCCGAATCCGAAGCTGGATCGAGTGAAGTAGGAGCAGAGAGCGCAGCGCAGAGAGTGGCAGCGATTGCGAATCGTGAGGTGGTTCGTCCCTCCTCTGCCCCCCGCTCTCTGCTCTCCCCTCTCCGCTCTCTGCTCGAATGGCTGGTTTGCGGCTCGACGGCGCCGGACAGGCGAAGATGAAAACGCTCGACGACGCCATGAACTTGCTGCTGCGCGTCAATGGGCTCGTCGAGCAGTACGCGCTGCAGATCAAGCGCAATCAATCGGGCTCGACGTTCCTCACGAACATCAAGCGGCAGTTGCCGGCATTGAGCGGCATGCTCAAGGCGCAATTCGGCATGATTTCCGATCAGGTGATGGCGACGAGTCTCAGCTCGAGCCGGGGCGCGAGCGAGCAGATGCGTGTGCGCGCGCTGCGTGAGGGTGTTGCGCAGATCAAGACCGCGCTCGAGATCGCGATCACTCAGGTCATAGACAAGCACGGCCTCGAGGACGAGAAGAAGGAGAGCGCGTAGCATCGTCCGGCGGCACGCGACGCGCGGATCTTTCGTGTTGCACGCGCGACGCGGCGCGCGCTGTGCATGTCGAGCGGCGGCTTGATTCAGCCAGAGTCAGCCGGTACCTTGCCGTTGCTCCACACCAATGCGCCCCGGGCGCGCGACATCACGTCGTGTCGATTGCGGCGCACCGCACGCCGGAAAAAAAGGACAGCGCAATGCATCATCGATTCCGCCCGCGCCGGCTCGCTCGTGCCGCGCTGACGGTAGCGCTGGCGGCCTCCTCACTCGTCGTTGCCGCCTGCGGCCAATATCCGAACTCGATCTTCCACTCTCGCACAGACACCAATCGCGACGTTGGATTTCTCTTTGAAATCCTGATCTGGTTCGGATCGATCGTCTTCGTCGTCGTCGAGGCGATCCTCATCTACACGCTCGTGCGCTTTCGGCGGCGCGGCGCCGCCCGCACTCCCGAGCACGTGCATGGCAACACGACTCTCGAGATCACGTGGACGATCATTCCCGCGCTGATCCTCGTGTTCATCGCCATTCCCACCGTGCGCACGATCTTCCGCACGCAGGCGAAGCCGCGGAGCGACGCACTGCAGGTGGAAGTGATCGGCCACCAGTGGTGGTGGGAGTTCCGCTATCCGCAATTCACCATGCGGAGCCCGACTGGAAAGCTCGACACCGTCGTCACGGCGAACGAGTTGTACCTGCCGCAGGGCCGCACGGTGAGCTTCATTCTGAAGTCGCAGGACGTCATTCACTCGCTGTCGATGCCGGGTCTGTCCGGCAAGCGCGACCTCATTGCGAATCACACGAACTACCTGTGGTTCACTCCCGACTCGGCACAGGAAACGGCGTACAACGGTTTCTGCGCGGAGTACTGCGGCGCGTCGCACGCCAACATGCGCTTCCGTACATTCGTCGTGTCGCCGAGCGACTTTCAGAGTTGGGTCGCGCACCAGCAGACGCCGGCGGCGTTCGCCGTTCCGTCACCCGCGCAGGCAGTGGCGAACAACGCGGCGGCGGCGCAGGCTCCCGGTGGCGCACAGCCGCAAGTGCCCGCGGGCGCGCAGGTGCAGCCACAGCGCAATCTCAATAGCGCGCCGTTGAGCGGGCGCGCGACGGGCACCAATGCGCCGACGGTCCCGTCCGCGGGGGCGCCCGGCGTTGGCGTTCCGGCTAACGCGGCACCAGCGCCACAGACTGCCGTCGCGCAGGCGGGCTTCACCGCCTTCCCGCGCGAACGCATGCCAGCGTACACGCTGCCGAACACGCCGGTGCCTTCGGACATCCAGTACAGCGATCCGTTCGGCGATCCGGCGCGCGGCGCGCAGCTTTTGATGCAGGGTCAGGGCGCCTGCCTCGGCTGTCACACGATTCGCGGCAATCCGAGCATGATCGGCCAGATCGGACCGAACCTCACGCACATCGGCAGCCGGACGACCCTCGCGGCGGGTCTCTTCCCGAACGACACGCGGCACCTCGCGCTGTGGATCAAGAACGCGCGAAAGATGAAGCCCGGAGTGTTGATGCCGACGATCGGCGTCAACGAGTACGACCCGCAGTTAGGCACGACGATGAAAGCCGGACTCACCGATCAGCAGATCGCCGACATTGTCGCCTATCTGCAGGCGCTGAAGTAGCAGTACCGCCGTTCCGCATAACGACGAATACTCTGGAGATATAGACGCATGGCAACGACCGCCACGGTTCCAGCCTATTCCGGCACGAAGGAGCACGCCGAGACGGGGCTCTGGAGCTGGCTGACGACCGTCGATCACAAGCGCATCGCCGCGCTCTACCTCGGCACGTCGCTCTTCTGGTTCCTCGCGGGAGGAATCGAGGCGACGATCATCCGCGCGCAGCTGGCGTTCCCGAACGGGAAGGTGGTCTCGGCGGAGATGTTCAACGAGCTGTTCACGATGCACGGCACGACGATGATCTTCCTCGTCGTCATGCCCTTGTCGGCGGCGTTTTTCAATCTGCTCATTCCGCTGCAGATCGGCGCCCGCGACGTCGCCTTCCCCCGGCTCAACGCGTTCAGCTACTGGGTGTATCTGTTCGGCTCGATCTTTCTCAATGTGTCGTGGTTCGTTGGATCCGCGCCTGACGGTGGATGGTTCGGATACACGCCGCTGACGACGCTCGCGTACTCCAAGAATCTGAACATCGATTTCTGGGTGCTCGGCCTGCAGATCCTCGGCGTGTCGTCGCTGGCGGCGGGATTCAACTTCATCACGACGATCGTCAACATGCGGGCGCCCGGCATGTACTTCATGCGCATGCCGATCTTCACGTGGATGGCGTTCATTGTCCAATTCCTCATCGTGCTCGCCTTCCCGGTGATCACGATCGCTCTTGTTTTCCTCCAGTTCGATCGTTTTTTCGGGACTAACTTCTACGAGATCGCTCAGGGTGGCGATCCGCTGCTCTGGCAGCACCTCTTCTGGATCTTCGGGCATCCGGAGGTCTACATCCTCATCCTGCCAGCATTCGGACTCGTCTCCGAAGTCTTGCCGACGTTCTCGCGCAAGCCGCTGTTCGGTTATCCGGTGATGGTCTATTCCGGCATGCTCATCGCCTTTCTCGGCTTCGGCGTGTGGGCGCACCACATGTTCGCCGTGGGCATGGGTCCGATCGCGGATACCGTCTTCGGTGTGACGACGATGCTCATCGCGATTCCGACCGGCGTGAAGATCTTCAACTGGATCTTCACGATGTGGGGTGGCGTGCTGCGATTCACGACGGCGATGAAGTTCGCGATCACGCTCGTGGCGCTCTTCACCGTCGGTGGGATCTCGGGCGTGATGCACGCCTCGCCGCCGGCGGACCTGCAGCAGACGGACACGTACTTCATCGTCGCGCACTTCCATTACGTGCTCGTCGCCGGGTCGATGATGGGCCTCTTCGCCGGCGTCTATTACTACTTCCCGAAATTCACGGGCCGCCTGCTCGACGAGACGCTCGGCTCGTGGCACTTCTGGCTGTTCTTCATCGGCGTGAATCTCACCTTCTTCCCGATGCACTTCTCGGGATTGTACGGGATGCCGCGCCGCATCTATCGCTACGACGCCGGCCAGGGGTGGGAGATCTTCAACCTCCTCAGCTCGATCGGCGTCGCCTTCCAGGCGGTGGGGACGATCATCGGCTTCTGGAATTTCTGGCGCAGTCTCAGAGTCGGCGCGATCGCCGGTGCCGATCCGTGGGGCGCGCCGACGCTCGAGTGGTCGATTCCGTCGCCGCCGCCGGATTACAATTTCGCGACGATTCCGAACGTCACGTCGCGCTATCCGCTGTGGGACGTGAAGTCGCCCGGCCTCACCGCCGAGGTCCCGCATTCGCGCAAGGGCGACGAGCGGAACGACGTCAGGATGGGCGGCGCACACGTGGGAGCGTTCCACGACCGCATCAACGCGGGCTCGCCGTTAGGCGGCAGTAATCCCGAAGCGGTGCAGCGGCCGGGTGCCGTCGTCGAGCGGCGGGCCGCGGGTCGAATGCCGCCGACTACGCGTCTGCCGACCGCGCGCGAGCTCGGCATCCCGATGCCCAATCCGTCGATCAAGCCGCTCTTTGCCGCCGCGTTCATGACGCTCATGTTCGCGTCGCTGATCGCGATCCATAAGGACAAAACGCAGCTCGCCATCGCGCTCGTGATTCTCTTTGCCGGCGCTCTCACCGCCTCGCTGTACGGTTGGCTGCTCACACCGCTCGAAGACGAGCACTAGTTCAGACCTGATCTCAGACGATGTCTACTACCGCAGTCGCGCACGCGCACGCCGGGCATCCGCCGACCACCACCGGTCTCGATCATCGCAAGATCGCAATCTGGGCCTTCATCGGCTCGGAGTGCATGCTCTTCGCGTCGCTGATCTCCACGTATCTCATCTACAAGGGACGGAGCGTCACCGGGCCTTTCCCGCACGAATGGTGGTGCCGTGCCACGAAGGCCACGTCAGCTGCCGGCCCGATCGCGGGATGCCCCGCGGGTGAGCTCTTCAAGCCCATCCTCAACATCCCTGTAACCTCCCAGTCGACGTTCGTTCTCCTCATGTCGTCGCTGGCGATGGTGCTCGCGCTCGCGGCAGTCGAGAACAAGGACAAGCCCGGCTGGGCTGGTCCCGGATGGGGCGGCCGCCTGCTCGAGTCGTCCAAGCTCTGGCTGCTCGCGACGGCAATCCTCGGCGCGGGCTTCCTGTGCTATCAGGCCTACGAGTTCACGTCGTTCGTGCACGAAGGGCTCACGATCAAGACGAATCTCTTCGGCTCGTCGTTCTTCACGCTCACCGGCTTTCACGGTGCGCACGTCACGGCCGGCGTGCTCTGGCTGCTGACGCTGCTCGCCATCGACATGAAGCGCGGCCTTGGCCCGCGCGACGCCCTCCTCGTCGACATCTCGGCGCTGTACTGGCACTTTGTGGACGTCGTCTGGATTGCGATCTTCACGCTCGTGTACCTCATCCGTTAGCGGCGACCTCCCATGGCTCACGAACCCGCGCATCACGGCACGCCCGAAACACTCGCGTCAGCCGAAGCACATGTCGCCGCCGGTGAGGTGCACGAGCACCCCACGTGGGGGACGTACAAGTGGGTCGCGCTCATTCTCACGGTCATCACCATCGTCGAGGTCTGGGTCTACTACATCCCGGCGTTCGTGGCGTCGCGCCTCTTCGTTCCGGCGCTGCTCATCATGTCGGCGGTGAAGTTCGTGATCGTCGTGCTCTTCTACATGCACCTCAAGTACGATCACAAGCTCTTCCGCGCTTTATTCACTGGTCCGCTCATCATCGCGGTGACCACGATCGTCGCGCTGATGTTCCTCTTCGCGAAGCTCGTCATTCGTACCGGATGAGCGTCCCGCTTCATCTCTTCGGTTTATTGCACGCGGGCGCGACGCTGAGTGCGTCGCGCTTTTCCGTCCATGCGAGCACCGTCATCGGTATTCTCGCCCTCGCCGCGTTGTACGGGTGGCGCTCTCGCGTCCATCGGCGCGCAGTCGGTGAATCACTCGGCCGAGGGAAGCCGACGGTGCTCGCGGTCGCCCTGATCATTCTCTTTCTGTCGCTGAACGGCTGGCTCCACGATCTCAGTGACTCGTATCTCTTCAGCGCCCACATGGTGCAGCATCTGGTGCTGGCGCTGGTCGTCGCACCGCTCTTGATCATGGCGACGCCGGGCTGGATGCTGCGTCCCGCGCTCGCGTCGCGACCGGTGAACGTCGTGGCGCGCTGGGTCACAAACCCCCTCCACACCTTCGCGATCTTCAACGTCGTGATGGCCGCGTGGCATCTGCCGCCGCTCTACAACCTGGCGATGGCTCATCACAACGTGCACATCGTACAGCACCTCATGTTTCTGGTCGCGGCGGTGCTGATGTGGTGGCCGATTCTGAGCCCGCTTCCGGAGCTGCCGCGGCTCGCGTATCCGCTGCAGATGCTCTACCTCTTCCTGATGAGCATTCCGATGTCGATCGTCGCGGTCTACATCGCGTACGCCAACACGGTGCTCTATCCGGCCTACGCCACCGCGCCACGGATCTGGGGTATCTCACCGATGCAGGACCAGCTCATCGGTGGTCTGATCATGTGGATCCCCGGCGGCCTGTTCTTTTTCACGATCATCTCGGTCATCTTCTTCAAATGGCAGCAGCACGACGGCGACGAGACGGTCGCCGGCGCCCAAGTGGCAGGGGCGCATTTGCCGGCGTCGAGGTAGGTCGTCTAAGGTGCTAGGTGCTGGGTGCTAGTCCGAAGCCCTGACACCTGGTACCCAGCAGCTAGCACCTCGTCAGCATCCAGCCTTCAGTCCGAGGCCCCATGTCCGCTACCCTCGCTCCGCCCACCGAGAAGCTCGGCACAATCGCTGACCGGCCTCGGGTCTCGGTCGGCGGCCCGAAGCAATCACGCGAGCGCCTGCTCTCCCTCGACGTCTTTCGCGGATTGACGGTCGCGGGGATGCTGCTCGTGAACGACCCGGGGACATGGAGCGCCATCTATCCCCCGCTCGAGCACGCGGCCTGGAACGGCTGGACGCCGACCGATCTCGTCTTTCCCTTCTTTCTTTTCATCGTCGGCATCACCACCCATCTGTCGCTGAGCGCGCGGCGAGCGCGGGGCGCGGACGAGGGCGACATCCGCCGTCAGATCCTGCGCCGCGGCGCGATGATCTTTCTCCTCGGCTTCTTGCTCAACGGCTTTCCGTTCTTCACCTGGGGCGCCGTCAGCGGAGTGAGCGACCCGACCTTCATGCAGCGCGTCGTCGATCGCCTCTTCCACTGGCGGATCATGGGCGTGCTGCAGCGGATCGGGCTCGCCTACATGTGCGCGGCTTTGCTCACACAACGGGCAAACGTCAAGCGGATCGTCGTGACGATCGGCGCGCTCCTCCTCGGCTACTGGCTCGCGATGACGGTACTTCCCGTGCCGGGCACGAACGGCACGCTGGGAGGTCTGCTGCTCGACGTGCCTTCGGGAACGATGGCGGCGTACTGGGATCGCGTTTTCCTGGACTGGAGTCGCTTCGGGCTGGGCAATCACATCTGGTCGGGGAGCGTCACCTTCGATCCCGAGGGCCTCTTCTCGACTATTCCGGCGATCTGCACCGCGATGCTCGGTGTCCTTGCGGGCCGGTGGATCGGGACGGAGCGAGCGATCGAGGAGCGCCTGAATGGATTATTCGCCGGCGGCTGTCTGGCGATGACCTTCGGGATGATCTGGAACTGGGGCTTCCCGATCAACAAGAGCATCTGGACCAGCTCGTACGTCCTCTTCACCGCCGGCCTGGCTGCGGTTTCCATCGCGACCATCATGTGGCTGGTCGATGTCCACGGCATGCGACGCTGGACGAGCTTCTTCGTGATCTATGGGACCAACCCACTCATCGCGTTCATGGGGTCGGGCCTCATCGCGCGGTTGATCTACTCGGTGATCTACGTGCGGTACCATGGCGAGCGGGTGCCCCTCGAGAGCGCCATCTACCAGTCGCTCTTCGCGTCCTGGCTTCCCCCCGTCAACGCGTCGCTCGCTTTCGCGCTCTGCTTCGTCGGCCTCTGGTTCGGCATCCTGCTCGTACTCTACCGCCGAAAGATCTTCCTGAAAGTCTGAGCGCGAACTATCACTGCCGTATGTCGTTGCACTCGATCACCGGCGCGAAACCGGAGCGAATCCGCGTGCGCAGGGTAGAGACACTGGAACACGAGTTGCCCCCTGAGCCTCTATGAGCGGTCGTCGTACCTTCTTTGACAAACGACTCTGGCTGCGTCTCGTCGGGCGATCGGCTTTCGTCACGACGTGCGTGGCGGGAGCGCTCTGCGCGTCGATCACACCTGGTCATGCCGAGGCGGCTTGGGCGCAGACGCAGGCGGGACAGCAGGACGGCGGAGTCGGTGATTCCACGGCCGGGGCGCCCAAGAAGGCAGCCAAGCGGAAATCGACACATGTCCGGCGCAAGAGCTCGAGCAGCACGGTGAGTCGTGGCGAAGTCGCGAATAAGCGAAATGTTCTCTCCTGGACTTCGCCCCGCGGCGTCGAGTCGCTCAATGACGATCTCGCCTCCGCACTCACGCAGCACACGCGGAGCGGTCGCTGGGGTGTGATGGTCGTGTCGCTGACGCGTGGAGACACGCTCTTCCGCGCGAGTCCCGACGCGATGATGCAGCCCGCGTCGACGATGAAGATGTACACGTCGGTGCTCGCGCTCGATCGCTTCGGCGCCGATTATCAGTTCAAGACGTCGGTTCTGCGCGAGAGTCAGGTTGGGCCGGACGGAACGCTCGAGGGAAACCTGTATCTCCGCGGTGGAGGCGACCCTTCGCTTTCGCCCCGGTTCTGGGGAACGCTGAATCCGATGGACTCGCTGGCCCGCCTCGTCGTGGCGGCCGGTGTTCGCCACGTCCACGGTGACATCATTGGCGACGCGAGCGCATTCGACCCGTCGCTCGTTCCGGAAGGCTGGCTCTCGCGCTACCTCGGCGCCGCCTATGCGGCACGCGTCTCGGCGCTGTCGCTGAACGAGAATCTGGTGTGGGTCGTCGTGCAGGCGGACGGCAAGAAGGCCGTCGTGACGCTGGATCCGGCAACGACGACGATCCCGGTGCAGAGCACCGTGCGCGTCGTTGGCGGCAGCCGCGGTCGAATCAGCGCCGTTAGGCAGAAGGATGGCAGCATTCTCGTGCGTGGCTCGATCGGATCGTCGGCACCGCCACAGCGGTACTCACTCGTCGTCGACGATCCGGCATCGTTCACCACCGGCGCGCTCCGCGCCGCGCTCGAGAAGGCTGGCGTCGTCGTGGATGGACGGGTGACTGTCGGCGCGACGCCTGGGAACGCGACGGAGGTTGCGTCCCTGGACTCGCCGCCGCTCGCCAACATCATCGCCGAGATGAACCGCGAGAGCATCAACCTGTTCGCCGAGCTTCTCTTCCGCGACGCGGCACACGCCGCTTCGCCCGACCAGGCTGGCTCGGCCGCAACGGGACTCACCACGCTGCGGTCGCTGCTCTCGGAGAAGATCGGTGCGCGCCCGCAGGATGTTCAGGTGTCGGACGGCAGCGGGCTGTCCGTGCTCGATCGCGTCACGCCGCGCTCGATGGTGGAGCTGCTCTCGTACGCGCATCAGGCGCCGTGGGGCGCCACCTTCCACGCGTCGCTGCCGCTGGAAGGCGAATCGGGAACGCTCCGACACCGGGCGCGGTCCACTCCAGCGCGCGGTAATCTCCACGCGAAGACGGGCACCACCAATACCGTTGCTTCGTTAGGCGGCTACGTCACCGCGAAGAACGGCGAGATTCTCGCCTTCTCGTTCATCTACAACGGGAGCGATCGCTGGAACGCGAAGCTCGCGATGGATCAGATGGGAGCGACGCTGGCGGAATTCGTGCGGTAATTGTCATCCTCGCTGCGCTCGGGATGACAGCGTTACGCTTGCTTGATCTCCACCCCGCGCTTCGCGAGCTCCGCGATATACGCCTCGGCCGGCACGCACTCGTCAGGCGTGTGAACGCCGGGAGGTTGCACCTGGCCGCGCACCTGCATCATGCCCGTGATGGACAGCGAGTAGCCCGTCGTCCGCATCATCGCGCTGATATGATTCTTCGCGTCGTAGCGGTCGATGAGCTCGAAGGTGACCGTCTTCGGCTTTCCGCCCTTCGCACCGGTCACGACAACTCGTAAGGCAACCAGGTCCTGACCTTCCGGCTTCTTGAGACGTGGCCCCACGATCGCGATGAACGCATCGCGCGGCACGACCTTCACGCCCTTCACGTCGACGGGATTCATCTCGAGCAGCCCGAGATCGCGAATCGCCTCCATCCGCTCGGCGTGCCCCGGATAGCGCAGGGTCTTGTACTCCATCTCCGGAATCTTGCCCTCATAGCGGAATGCCATGGTCGACAGTCCGCCGGCGGTATGGAACGCCTCGAGCGTGCCGACTCCGTCGCCGAAGCTCACCGGCTCGAGCTCCGAGAGAGCGCGCACCTGTGTGCGTTTGCCACCGCGCAGCACCCAGGAGAGCGTCGTGTAGTAGTCGAGCACTCCCTCGAGCGAGTATACGATCTGGTAATTCAGCGGCGGCTCGGGGTTTTGCGGCAGGCCACCGACGTAGATTCGCACGGAGCGAACGTCGTCGAGCTGGCGAATGCCCTGCTCGGCGAGGATGTTGACCATGCCCGGAGCGAGACCCGTGTCCGGCACGACGGTGATCTTCTTCTTTCTCGCTTCAGCATCGAGCGTCTTCTGCTGATTCACGATCTCGGTGTTGCCGCCGAGGTCCGTGAAGTGAACGCCGGCTTCGACGGCGAGACGCGCCATCTCGAAGTTGAAGTAGTACGGAATGGCGCTCATCACGGCGTCGCACTCGCGCATGAGGCCGCGCACGGCGTCGACATCGCGAACGTCGAGCGGAGTCGGCAGCAATCGCCGGCCGGAGTATGGCGCGAGAAAATCGGGAAGGTGGCTGATCTTCAGATCAGCCAATCGAACCTGCTCCACTTCCTTGTCTTGCAACAGATCAAACGCGCAAGCGGAGCCTTGCAGTCCGGCTCCGAGAACTAGCATCCGCATTTCGAGAACATCTCCAGGAAGAGAAAAGCCACTGCGGCCAACGGGAAACTAAACGCATCGCACCAGCCACGGCAGACGAGCCCATCGCTCGTGGGAATGGAAATTGACGATGTGCGCAATCAATGACGAACATGAGCGCAGCGACGGAAGTGCGAGAGAACGGCGACTGGCGCCGACATTTGATCGAGGACACCGCAGGCATTCGCCGCGTCCTCGAGGCGACGCATCGCATCGCCGTGCTCGGTATCAAGATCGAAGAGTCCGGCGCGCCGGCGTATTTCGTTCCGGAGTATGCACAGCAGGCCGGGTTCGAGATCGTGCCGGTGCCCGTCTACTATCCCGAGGTCACCGAGATTCTCGGCGGGCGGGTGTATCGCACCGTCGCCGCCGTGCCCGGCTCTATCGACATGGTCAACGTCTTCCGCCGGCCGCACAAGATTCCCGAGCACGTCGACGACATCATCAGCAAGCGCCCGAAGTCCGTCTGGTTTCAGCTCGGCATTCGCAACGACGAAGCAGCCGAGCGCTTCGCGCGCGCGGGTATCGACGTCGTTCAGGATCGTTGCTTGATGGTCGAGCTACAGCACGTGGGGAAGTAGCGCGTTCACTGAATGATGATCGTCCCGCGCCTCGCGTCCAGAATCCACCGACGCGACGAGAGCAGCTGGGCGGTCGCTCGTGAGGCAGGATTCTCCCACTTGCCATCGACGAGAATGCGAAGGCCCTGCGCGTCGAGCAGCATTGGCGCGCGCGTTCCAACCGTCGTCTGTCCGACCTGACCGCTGCGACGCAGGGTCATCGTATCGGCCACGGGATCGAACGTGGGAGCGAGTCGTCGCAGCACGTCGACACCCACAAATGCTCCCGAGCGTTTCCCGTGTGGAGCACGCATGCTGTCCGTCTCGATGAGCGCCGGTACGTTGCTCAGCACGACGTCGCCGAGGTGCAGCTCGGAAACGACGGCGACGGCGCCCGTCGAATCTTCACCGAAGACGCGCAATCCGCTGCGCCTGCGCGCCTGACGCCCGCGCAGCACCACGCCCGACACGCTCGCGTCGACCACCGCGTCGATCACCCGATCACCGATGCCGATCGACACCGTACCGATTCCCGATCCGTCGGTAATTGGCTTGTACGAAAGCTTGGCGACGGAATCCGGAAACTCGAGCACCGGCGCGTGGCTCACGAGCCATCGTGCCCGGCTCTGCTCCGCGGCCGAGAGCGGCGACGCAGGCAGCACGGCAAGCGCGCGATAGTCGCCTAACGATCCGTAGATCGGCGCGAGGGTGCGCGCGATGCTGGCGCTGTCGCCGCCGAAGAGTCGCGCCTCCTCCAGGAGCACCGCGCCGATGCGAAGGGCGCCTCGCGACGCGAGGTAACGGCCGAGTGCCGCGCGCGCCGCAGCATCCCGCGGACGGGCACTGGAGGTCGCGTAGTAGGCCGACTCCGCCGTAGACACTCGTCCCGACGCCAGCAGTGAGTCCGCCTGAACGACGCTCGTGCCCCACTGGGCGATGGCCGGCGCGGGCACGAGCGTCAACGCCACGATCGTGAAGCAGAGCAGGGTCGGCCGCCACGGTCCGAATCGCCGCACGTCGAGATCTGTCATCGCTTGCTACCTGGGTGAACGTCGATACGGGCCAGCAGCTCGACGTCCGGATCTACCACGAGCGCCGTCGGTGGGAACGGACGTGCGCTCCGTGGCAGTACGATTCGTGCGCGGGGTTCGGCCGGAACGAGAACGGTTGCCCGTTCCGCCGCGCCATTGGCGCCCTGCAGCTCTACCGTGAGCGGAAAGCGGAATGCGCCAAAGCGTGAGCCCTGCACGATGTCGAGCGTTACCTGCTGCGACGACGGATCCGACGACCAGGTCACGTCCAGCTCCGGGAAACCCGGGCGCCGGAGCCACTGGTCGAAGAACCAGCCCAGTGGTTGACCGCTCGTTCGCTCCATCGCCTGGCGCAGATCGTCGGTCAGCACCGTGCCATCGCGATAGCTCGTGTAGTACGCGCGCAAGGCGCCGAAGAAGGCGCTGTCCCCGACCTGATGGCGCAGCATGTGGAGGACGAATCCTCCTTTCTCGTAGCTGTTGCGGTTCAGGAGGCTGAGCAGCTCGCGGGGCACCGTATCGATCACCGGATGCGTGGGTACATCCACCGGATCGGCGAGCACGGTAGACCTGATCACCGCCATCGCGTTGTGGAATGCGGTGTCACCGTGCGCGTGTGCCGTCCAGAGTCCAGCGAAATAGGTCGCAAACCCCTCCGACAGCCAGAGGTGTGGCCACTCACGCTCCGTCACGGCGTCGCCGAACCACTGGTGCGCGGTCTCGTGAGCGATGAGACCCTCGCTCATTCGCCCCGTGCGAAAGGCGGCGTCGTCGTAGAAGATGGCGGTCGCGTTCTCCATTCCGCCAAAGCGCGTCGACGACTGCAGATGCGCCAGCTTTTCGTACGGAAAGTTGCCGACGAGCGACGAGAAATACCTCACGATCTCGCCTGCCCGACTGAAAGCGCCCGGAAGCGTTGGGCGCTGCTCCGGCGCGACGTAGACGAACTGCTTCACGCAGCCGTTCGCGCCGCCCGGCGCACGCTCCTCTCCATAGCCGCACGCCGTGTTGCCCAACGAGTATTCGACGAGTGGCGCCGCGGCGATCACCATGAGGTAGACAGCAATGGGATGCGACTCGCGCCAGCGCGTACGAACACGGCCATCGGAAAGCGTCGTGCGATCGACGAGGACACCATTCGCGACCACCGTGCGCTCCGCCGGTGCCGTGACCGTCCAACTCACCGTCGCCTTGTCGCTCGGGTGATCGACGCTCGGGATCCAGTAACGCGCCCGGTTCGGCCAATTGTCCCCAAACCCCGTCCACCGACCCGCGCTATCCGTACGCACGATCAAGCCATCTTCCACCGCACCGTGATAGGCCACCTCGACACGTACGGCAAATTTTCCGTTGGGCCGGAAGGGAATGTGAATTTCGTTAGGCGTGCGCGTAAACGGCACGCGCACGCCGTCGGAGCGAACGCTGTCCACCGTGAGGCGAACGAGGTCGAGTACCAGCGTGTCGAGCTTGGTAGTGTGTCGTACCGCCAGCGTGGCGACGCCGCGGATCACATTGCCCGTGCGCGGCAGCTCGAGCGACAGATCGTAGCTCAACACGTCGACGCCGGCACGGTAAGGCATCTCCGTCGCCGCGTCGCGCGTGGCACCCGGCCCGATCTGCGCCTGTGCGGAGAGCCGCGCTCCCGACACGCTGAGCGCGAGAACAGCGAGCAGCGTTCGCGACACTCCGGCGCGCCTCAGCGGCCGAAGAGCTTGCCGAGAATCCGTGACTCCGATGGCGAGCTCCCGTCTTCGGCGGCGGCGGCAAACGCTTCCGCGAACTCGAGCGTCGTCTGGTGCCGGGCTTCGGGAGCGCGCTGCATCGCCTTGTTGAGTACACGCTCAACGGCCTCGGGGAGCGGCAGGTCGGAGCGCATCCGCCGCAGCGGGATCGGATCACTGCGCAACCGCGCGATCATCATCTCCTGCTGCGTGCGACCGAGGAAAGGCAGCTTTCCCGTCAGCATCTCATAGACGAGGAGCGCGAGCGAGTAGATGTCCGTGCGCGCGTCGAGGGTCTTGCCACGGAGCTGCTCCGGGCTCATGAACTCCGGCGTGCCGAGGATGATGCCGGTCGCGGTAAGCTTCTGCAGGTCGGCGTCGGCGCGGCGCTCCTTGGCGAGCCCGAAGTCCATCACCACCGCGTACTCGGTCCCATCCTCGCGCCGGCAGATCATCACGTTCTCCGGCTTGAGGTCGCGATGGACGATCTTGAGTTGATGCGCCAGATGCAGCCCGTCGGCCATATCGCGGACGAAGCGCACCGTGTCCTCGAGCGGAATCTGGCCGAGCCGGTTGGTGCGGTCCGCCAGCAGCTCGCCTTCGACGAATGGCATGACGACGTACACCAGGCCGTCTTCGGTCTCACCGAGCCGCATGATGTGACAGACGTTCGGATGCGCGAGCCGCATACCGAGCGCCGCCTCGCGCCGGAGACGCGCCATCGCGTTCGCATCCTCGGACAGCTGAGGCGACAGCACCTTGATCGCGTATTGCTCCTGCGTCGCCACGTCGAGCGCGAGATAGACGAAGGACATCCCGCCTTCGCCGACCTTGCGAATCATTCGGTACCGCCCCTCGAGGATCTTGCCGATGAGGTTCGCGGGCGTGAGTGGCGTCTTCCGCATGACGCGCGCGGGCGCCTCCGTCGGCCGCGGCGGTGTCGCGGTTCCTGCTCCGGCCGTTCCCGCCGTAGCCGTTCCTGCCGGCGAGTCGGCGCCTCGCGCCGACGGTGAGATGATCGAGCGCGAGACCAGCCGCGAGCCATCGCGAGGGCAGAACTTCGCCTCGGCGGGATACGTGTTTCCGCAGGCGGGACAGCGATTCATCAGGTGCGCACCTGGTTCCGGCCACTCGACTTCGCTCGATAGAGCGCCTCGTCGGCGCGCGCGAAGAGATCATCGGTCGAATCGACGCGCGGCGATGGAAAGGTGGCCACGCCGATGCTGGCCGTCAAATGGAGCGGCTCCTCCCCACTCGCATCGAATGGATAGCGCTCGATCGACTCCCGCAGCCGCTCGGCGAAGATGATTCCGCCGTCCTGGGACGTCTCTGGCAGCAAGAGGACGAACTCCTCTCCACCGTAGCGGGCCGCGATGTCCACGGTCCGCACCGAGGCCTCGACGAGCGCACCGATCTGCCGGAGCACGGCGTCGCCAACAAGATGCCCGCGCTCGTCGTTGATGCGCTTGAAGTGGTCGATGTCCAGCAGGAGCAGGGTGAGCATCGATTCGTAGCGCTTCGCCCGGTCCACTTCGCGCGAGAGGCGCTCGAGCAGGGCCCGACGATTGAGGAGCCGTGTGAGTGGATCGGTCGTCGCGAGCGCCTCGAGGCGGCGGTTGTCGGCGCGCGTCGACTCGAGCGCCTGCGCACGCTTGATCGCCGCGACGGCCGCGTTGACCACCGTTTCCGCAAACTCGACGTCATCGTGCGTGAGGTCGCGTTCATGCCGCTCCGTTCGGAGCACGAGAACGCCCGATCGCCACCGGTCGACGTTGAATGGCAGCGCCGCCACCGACCGGACCGGCACGTCGCGACCCTCCTGCGACCAGAGCTTGCGCGTTTGCTCGAAGAGCGCATCGCTGTGCGCGTCGCGAACGAGGACCGGCCGCTGCGTATCGAGGGCCGTGACGATCTCCGGGTACCGCTCGAGTCGGATCTCGAGGTTGGGCGTTGCCGGATCCTCGAACGAGGCGACGACGGCTCCCGTTTCGTCGCCGGCGCTCCCCAGCACCACCGCGCACCGCGACAGGGCGAGCGCGCGCGACACGCGTCGTACGAGAATGCGATAGATCTCCGTCGCCGTCAGCTCTCCGGTGACCTCGTGGAGGATGTCGACGATCTGTCGATTGCTCGCGACGTCTTCGCGGGCCCGCTCGAGCTCCGCGCGCGCGGCGACGAGCGCGGCGCGCGCCGAGCGGAGCTCGCTCTGGGCCCGAAGCTGCGTGTTGATGCGCGCGAGCAGCTCAGGGACACGGAAGGGCTTCGTCACGTAGTCGTCGGCGATTCGCGGCGGCACGAGCGCGCTCATCGACTTTCCGTTCGTGGGCAGATGGGTCGCGACCATGATCGGAACGTCGCGCCACCGCTCGTCGCCCTTCACGCGCTCGAGGAGCTGCTCACCAACCGCACCGAGATCCTCGACGTCGACGAGCAGCAGATCCGGCCGCGTGCGCTCGAGCACGTCGATCAGCCGCTGGCGCTCGCTGATGCTCGTGACCTGGTACCCCTGCTCGCGCAGCAGCCACGCGAGCGCGCCGCTCGCTACCGGATCCTCGTCGGCGACGAGGACGTGCGGAGCCGCGCCGCTTGCCCGGCTGACTGGTGGCACATCGGTTCGAGGAGTGTTCTGCAGGGGAACCACACTGTCACGCACGCGCCAGCAGCTCCCGCAATCCCGGCCACTCGATGTTCCCGCCGCTCAGGACCGCGACGACAGGACGCGAGTCCACCGGCCTAACGAGACCCTGCATCAGCGCGGCAATCGCGATCGCTCCACTCGGCTCGGCAATGAGCTTCATGCGATCGAGCAGGAGCTGCATCGCCGGAACGAGCGCGGCGTCGTCGACGGTCACGACGTCGTCGACGTAGCGATCCAGATGCGCGAACGGCAGCCGCCCGATCTCGATCGCCATCAGACCGTCGGCGAGGCTGCTCGTCTTCTCGAGACGTACCGGCTGTCGCGCGGCACGCGCGCGGCTCAACTTGGGCGCTCCCGCGGGCTCGACGGCAACGACGCGCGCACCGGGAACGCGGTGCTTGATCGCCGTCGCGACGCCAGCGCTGAGGCCACCGCCACCAACCTGCACCACGACGGTTCCGACGTCGGGAGCGTCGTCTGCGATCTCGAGGGCCAGTGTGCCCTGACCCGCGATGATGTTTGGATCATCGTACGGCGGCACCAGCGTACCGCCTTCCGTGCGCACGATCTCGAGCGCCTTCTCGTAGCGGTCGCTGGTCGTCGTTCCAGCAAGGATGACGCGCGCACCAAGTCGTTCCGCGCCCGCTCGTTTGGCGGGCGTGACCGTCGTCGGCATGACGACAGTCGCCGGCACGCCGAAGAGCTTGGCGGCGAGTGCAACTGCCTGCGCGTGGTTCCCCGACGAGGGCGCGATCACGCCGCGTGCGCGGTCCGCCGGTGACAGGCGTGACAGGTAGGTGTAGGCGCCGCGGAACTTGAATGCGCCACCACGCTGCAGCATTTCCGGTTTTACGAAGACCGGGGCGCCGACGCGCTCGGCTAGTGCGTCGAAGGGAAGCAGCGGAGTGCGAACGGCCACACCGGCCAGCCCGCGCGCCGCGTTCTCGATATCGTTGAGAGTCACGAGCTCGATTGCGCTCGCGGACATCGTCGTCATACCCACAACACTCCCTTGTTTGTTCGAGGGCTCCCGCACCCGCGGCCGTCGCCAACACCGTGAGAGAAATTCATGGGCCGGTGGATGCGACTACGCGCGAAACAATTGATCGATGCGCAGCGGCGGAGGGAGGGCCGCCTAAGCTAGCATCGAGGAGGAAACAGGTAAAGCGGATTGTGGCGCGGGTTGCCGGAGCGCGAGCGACTCCAAATTGAAAAGCGCCTGCGGTCCGCTACAGCGGACCGCAGGCGTACAATCTTGAGTCGCGGCCGTGATCGGCCTCCGTCATTTCGTCCGGTTGGCGATTACTCCTCGTCTTCCGGACCGACGCTTACGGGCTCACCCGTATCGTCGCCGACGACGTCACCTTCATCCTCCGGCACGACGCGCGCGACGTCCATCACGAGATCGTTGGCGTCGAGGTTCACCAGCTTCACGCCCTGGGTATTGCGGCCCGAGACGCGGATGCCCTTGACCGGCATGCGAATGGCGACGCCCTGCTTCGTGATGAGCATCAACTCATCATCGGGCAGTACCTCCTTGATCGACACGGCGTCGCCGGTCTTCTCGGTGCGGTGCACGGTGATGATGCCCTTGCCGCCGCGTTTCTGGACGCGGTACTCGTCGATGGGAGAGCACTTGCCCATTCCCTTCTCCGTCACGACGAGCAGGTTGGCTTCGCGCTTGATGACGACCATGCCGATGACCTGGTCCTCGTCGCCGAGCTCGATGCCTTTGACGCCCGTCGTGTCGCGACCCATCTCGCGCACGTCGGCCTCGTGGAAGCGAATCGAGAGTCCATGTCGCGTGGCGAGCACGATGTCATTCGTACCGCTCGTGATCTGGACGTCGATCAGCTCGTCGCCGCTCTCGATCTTCACCGCCTTGACGCCATTCGACCGCACGTTGGAGTACTCGGAGAGCCGAGTCTTCTTCACCGTGCCGTTCTTGGTCGCGAAGAGGAGGAACTGATCCTCGGCGAATTCACGCACGGCGACGAGGGCGGAGACGTTCGTCTCGGCCGCCACGTTGATCATGTTGACGACCGGCTTGCCCTTCGCCGCGCGGCCGGCTTGCGGAATCTCGTGGACCTTGAGCCAGAAGCAGCGCCCGTCTTCCGTGAAGATGAGCACGTAGTCGTGAGTCGAGGCGATGAACAGATGCTCAACAAAGTCCTCGTCCTTGAGACTCGCGCCATTGTTGCCGCGGCCGCCGCGCCGCTGCTTCTTGTAGGTGGAGACCGAGGTTCTCTTGATGTAGCCGGAGTGAGAGATGGTGACGACCATCTCCTCCTCGGCAATGAGGTCTTCGATCGTGAACTCGCCCTCGTCGCTCGTGATCTCGGTGCGCCGCTCGTCCTCGTACTTCGTGGCGAGTGTCTTGAGCTCGTCCTTCATGAGCGCCATCCGCTTCGGCTTCGACTCGAGCAGCGCGCGCAGTTCCTTGATCATCCCGCGCACTTCCTTGAGCTCGGCTTCCAGCTTCTCGATCTCGAGGCCGGTGAGCCGGGCGAGCCGCATGTTGAGGATCGCTTCGGCCTGGCGCTCCGACAGCTTGAAGCGCTTTTGCAGTCGGTCGCTCGCCGTCGGCGTGTCCTTCGCCTTGCGGATGATCTGCACGACCTCGTCGATGTTGTCGACGGCGATCTTGAGACCTTCCAGGATGTGCTCGCGCTCCAGCGCCTTCTCGAGCTCGAACTGCGCGCGGCGGACGATCACCTCGTGGCGGTGCTCGATGAAGTGCTCCAGCATCTCGCGGAGCGGCATCACCTTCGGCACCAGCTGCTTCGTCGTCGGGTCGGGAACGAGCGCCAGCATGATCACACCGAACGTCGACTGCATCGCGGTGTGCTTGTACAGCTGGTTGAGCACGACGCGCGGAATGGCGTCGCGCTTCAACTCGATCACGATGCGTGTCTCGTCCGCCGATTCGTCACGGAGATCGGAGATCCCCTCGAGCTTCTTGTCGCGCACGAGGTCGGCGATCGACTTCACGAGATTCGCGCGATTGACCTGATACGGAATCTCCGTGACGACGATCTGCGACTTGTTCGACGTCTCGCGCTCCTCGATCACGGCGCGCGCGCGCATGACGATGCGGCCGCGGCCCGTCTCCTGATAATCCTTGATGCCCTGACGACCGTAGACGTACGCGCCCGTCGGGAAATCGGGACCCTTCACGATCTTGCGGAGATCACCGATGGTCGCTTCCGGATTGTCGATCAGATGCAATACCGCACTTACAACTTCGCGCAGGTTGTGCGGCGGAATGTTCGTCGCCATGCCGACGGCGATGCCCGACGAGCCGTTGACGAGCAGATTCGGCAGCCCGGCGGGAAGGACCTTCGGCTCCTGCAAGCGATCGTCGAAGTTCGGCGCGAAATCGACGGTGTTCTTGTCGATGTCGGCCAGCATCTCCATCGCGATCGGCGTTAGGCGCGCCTCGGTGTAGCGATACGCCGCCGCCGGATCGCCGTCCATCGAGCCGAAGTTTCCCTGCCCATCGACGAGCGGATAGCGGAGCGAGAAGTCCTGCACCATGCGCACGAGCGCGTCGTACACCGCGCTGTCGCCGTGTGGATGGAATCGGCCGAGCACGTCGCCGACCACCGTTGCCGACTTCTTGAAGGGCCGATTGGGAACCAGCCCGAGGTCGTTCATCGCGTAGAGAATGCGCCGGTGCACCGGCTTCAGTCCGTCGCGCACGTCGGGTAGCGCGCGCGACACGATGACGCTCATCGAATAGTTGATGAACGACTCTTTGATCTCCTCGTCGATGAGACGTGGGAGAATGCGTTCTCGGTTGTTTGGTGCGGTCATGAAGGTCCCTGCAAACCAGCCGGAATAGACAGACTGCGAGCCTCGGTGAGGCTCGCGGAGGGAGCCTGAAATCTACCCGGCGAAGGGCCGCAAATCAATTCGCGAGGCGCTCGCTAAGTCGAAGCAGGTCAGGATTTTAGATGTCGGTACCGGAACGCGGTCTCACTAGCGAAATCCCGCTAGGCCCGACCTTCGGAATCGAGCTCTGACTCGACCCGACGCGGGCGGTCGGCAACGGCTTTCTCGTCGTCGGCCATTCGCTCGCTGGTGCGCGCGATCTCGCGCTCTTCTTCCTCCTCCGCCAGCTGCGCCGCGTCGGCCGCCTCCGCGGCGCGCTCGCGCGCCAGCAGCTCCTCACGCTCGCGCCGCAACCGCTCGTACCACTCGCGCGTCACCTCGGCCGCGAGCTCACGGTTGCCGAGACCGAACGCCAATGCCATGGCCAAGGCGATGGCTCCAAACAGGATCGCGAATGCGGTGGTCACGATATCCGTCGCGATGCCCAGCTCCTGCAGCGCCATGAACACAGCGAGGAGCAGCACACCGCCGCGGCCGGTGCGCGCGAGGGCGCGCCCACCGTGCAGTCCACCGGCGGAAGCCCCGATCAGTCCACCCACGAACCCACCCAGCACGATGCCGAGGAGCACGATCACGATGGCAGCGATGACGCTCGGGATGTAGTTCACCAGCTTCGACACTACCGTCGCGAGCGACTGCAAGCCTAACGCGTTCGCGGCGAGCAGGATCACCGTGAACATCACGAGCCAGAACACCAGATTCGCGATCACGCGCGTGGGGTTCACGTGCGTTCCCGAACGCTCCACCGCCTGGGTAATCCCGCCGCGCTCCAGGAGATGATTCAGGCGAATCCGCCGAAGCAGCCGGTCGGTCAGCTTCTCCAGCACCTTCGCGAGCAGGTAGCCGGCGAAGAGGATGACGAGAGCAGCCAACAAGGGCAGCGCGAGCTGCCCGAACAGTTGCGCAAAGCTCGACTGCAGCCGGTCTACGAAATCGAGAGAGTCAGGTGACTGAGGGAGCTGCACGAAGAAGCCGTTGTGAAAGGTGCCGATTGGTCGCGCGTCAATTTCGCGTGCCGCGTCGTTGATCGAAGATTACACTCCGACGACACTCTGGACAGATCAACCATTCGCGTCGGCGCGCATAGCCAAGGCCGAACGAGCCGCCGCCGATCGAACGCGTCGTCATCGCGGCACCGTCGCGCGGGCAGTAGGGCGTTTCGCCCGCGCCCACTGCCTTCCGAATAGCGGCGTCTTCTTCGGCCGTGTACTGCGCACGCTCGGTCACCGCCGCGCGGTGTCAATGGTAATCACCACTTTGCCGAACTGCTCGGCCTTTTCCAATCGCTCGAAAGCGGCGCGCGACTCCGCCATTGGGTAGACACGGTCGACCGGAGGATGCAATCGTCCCGCACGCAGCTCCTCGACAATGGCGTCGTACTCGGCGTCGTTCCCCATCGTCGAGCCCAGAATGCTCCACTGATTCCAGAAGAGCCGACGCACATCGGTTTCGACCATCGGCCCTGTCGTCGCGCCGCAGGTCACCAATCTTCCCCGTTTTCCCAGCGCGAGCAGTGATTGCTTCCAGGTGGCGACGCCGACGTCGTCCACGACGACGTCGACGCCCCGCTTCCCGGTCCGTTCGCGAATGAGCTTCGGCACATCGGTGGTGGTGTGATCGATTGCCTCGTCGGCACCGAGCTCGCGCGCGCGAGCGAGCTTCGCGCCACTGCTCGACGTGACCCACACGCGCGCGCCGAGCTGTTTGCAGATTTGCAACGCGGCGATCGCGACGCCGCCGCCAATGCCCCAGATCAGTACCTGCTCACCGGCTCGCACGCGCGCTCTGCCAACGATCATCCGCCACGCCGTGAGGGTCGCGAGGCTGAATGCGGCCGCGACTTCAGTCGGAATCGTCGCTGGAACAGGTCGGACGTTCGCCGCGGGCACCACCACATACTCGGCAATCGTCCCGGGAAAGTGCTCACCGAGAATGCCGAAGCGGACGCATAACGATTGCTCGCCGTCGCGGCAGTAGTCGCAGGTGCGGTCGGAGATGCCGGGGTTGATCACCACGGTGTCCCCAACGCGAACGCCCCGCACCTCGCTGCCAATCGCGTCGACGACGCCGGTGGCATCGGCACCGAGCACCCAAGGCTCCTTCACCGCGACGCCGGGCAGGCCGCGTACGACGAAAAGATCGAGATGATTGAGCGCCGCGGCGCGGACACGCACCCGTACGTCGGTGGCGCTCCGCAGCTCCGGTGTGGGGAGATCGTCGCGAAGCTCGAGCTGGTCCAGGCCGCCGTGGGCGGAGATCGTGAGGCCTTTCACGAAATCGGCACCGTTATATTGAGGGGCAATCGACACCACATATTAACCATCCGCCGGCACATGCATCGATCGTCGGCGCAGCGCTCCTCAGGCGATGACATCAATCAAGGTGCCTCCGCTCGGTGAATCGATCGTCGAAGCCACCGTGTCGCGTTGGATGAAGAAGGAAGGCGATCAGGTGTCTCCCGGCGATACGCTCGTCGAGCTGGAGACGGACAAGATCACCGTCGAAGTGCCGGCGATGAGCCGTGGCGTACTGACGAAGCGCCTCCACGCCGAAGGCGACATCGTGAAAGTGAACGATCTTCTCGGGGAGATCGATGAGAGCGCAGCCGCGGCTGCGCCGAAGCGAGAGGCGGCAACAGCAGGCGCTGCCGCGACGACGGCGAGAGCCGCCGCGCCATCGACTTCGTCTGCACCACCGGCAACCGCGCCCGCACCCGCCGCTGCGCCCTCCGCTGGCAATCCGCCCCGCGCACCGGAGCCTGCGAAGGGCGAAGTGCGTGCCTCGCCCGCCGCTGAACGAGCGGCAGCGCAGGCAAAGATTGATGTGAGCACGGTGCAGGGCACCGGTCGCGGTGGCGTAGTGAGCAAGGCCGACGTGCTGGATCGAGCCAGTGGCGCGAGCGCCGCGGCGTCGAGCGCAGCGCCAGCAGCCGCACCTCCGTCGGCGCCGCCGAGTGCACCTCCGTCACGCGCACCATCCGCCGCGCAAGCGCCGGCGTCCACTGGCGCACGCGAGACGCGCGAAAAGATGTCGACCCGCCGGCGTCGGATCGCCGAGCATCTGCTCGAGTCGCAGCATGCGACCGCGCACCTAACGACGTTCAACGAGATCGACATGAGTGGCGTCGAGGCGCTCCGCGGCCGGGTCAAGGAGCGCATCGAGAAGGAGCACGGCGTCAAGCTGTCGGTGATGCCGTTCTTCGTGAAGGCGACGTGTATGGCGCTCAAGGCGTACCCGGTCGTCAACGCGCAGATCGACGGCGACTCGATCGTCTACAAGCATTACGTGAACATGGGGATCGCCGTCGCGTCCGAGGCCGGGCTGGTCGTTCCCAGCATCAAGGACGCGGACCAGAAGGGAATGCTCGACATCGCGCGCGACATCTCGGCAGTGGCGAAGAAGGCGCGCGACGGCAAGCTCACGATGGAGGATCTCACGGGCGGCACGTTCACGATCACGAACGGCGGCGTCTTTGGCTCCCTCGTCTCGACACCGATTCTCAACTACCCACAGGTCGGCATCCTTGGGCTGCACAAGATTCAGGAGCGGCCGATGGCGATCGCCGGCAAGGTCGAGATACGCCCGATGATGTACGTCGCCCTGACATACGACCACCGCATCATCGATGGCCAGCAGGCCGTGCTCTTCCTCGTTAGGGTGAAGGAATTGATGGAAGACCCGGCGACGATGCTCGTCGATTGACGGCAGGGAATGCCGCGCTCGCTGATGGGCGAGCGCCGGCGCTTCCGGTGGTGAATATCTTGTGGATGTTCGTCGCTCCTTCGTGAGCACGGTCCGTCGATTCACTACTGGAATTCATGGCTTCTTCGTCAGCTTCGGCCGATGTGGTCATCATCGGCGGTGGGCCCGGCGGTTATGTCGCGGCTATACGCGCTGGTCAGCTCGGCCTGAACACGGTTTGCGTCGAGATGGACAAGACGCTTGGCGGGACGTGCGTCAATGTCGGATGTATTCCGTCGAAGGCGCTGTTGACCTCGTCCGAGCATTACGAGTTCGCGCGGCAACATGCGGCGGAGCACGGGATCACGATCGCGGGGGACGCGCTCTCGCTCGATCTCGCGACGATGTTGAAGCGGAAGACCGATGTCGTGGGGCAGAACACGCGCGGCATCGAATTCCTCTTCAAGAAGAACAAGGTCGCCTGGGCGAAGGGGAAAGGCGCGCTCCGGCGCGGGGAGAGCGGGCTCGAGGTGACCGTGACGCCGAGCGGCGCGGCGGGCCCCCCCCCGAACGACAATATCGCGACCTACTCCGCGAAGAACGTCATCATTGCCACCGGCTCCGTACCAATCGAGCTCCCGTTCCTCAAATTCGACGAGGAGCGGATCCTCTCCAACGTTGGCGCGCTCGCCATCCCGCGCGTCCCGCAACAGCTGATCGTCATCGGCGGAGGCGTCATCGGCCTCGAGCTCGGCTCCGTCTGGCGCCGGCTCGGCGCCAAGGTCACCGTCATCGAGCTCATGCCCACGATTTTGCCGGGCATGGACGACGACGTCGTCAAGGAGTGCGATCGCGTCTTCCGCCGTCAGGGACTCGAGCTCCGCACTGGCACCCGCGTCGTCGGCGGCCGGCGCGAAGGTGATCGCGTCATCATCGAGATCGAGAAGGATGGCGCGAAAGAGAGCCTCGAAGGCGATTACGCCCTCGTCGCCATCGGACGCAAGCCGTCGCTCGGCGGACTCGATGCCGCAGCGCTCGGCCTGAACCTCGGCCGCCGCGGCGAGATTCTCGTCGACGACCACATGCGTACCGGCGTGCCTAACGTGTACGCTATCGGAGACTGCGTGCCCGGACTGATGCTCGCGCACAAGGCCGAAGACGAAGGCGTCGTCGCCGCGGAGAACATCGCCGGCCACGACGTGCGGATGCACTACAAGTCCATTCCCAACGTCGTCTACACCTGGCCCGAGGTCGCCGCCGTCGGTCTCACGGAACGTCAGGTCAAGGAGACTGGCCGCGAGTATCGCGTCGGCCGCTTTCCATTCAGCGCGAACGGGCGCGCGCGCACCATGGGCGAGAGTGCCGGCTTCGTGAAGTTCGTCACCGATGCGCGCACCGACGAGCTGCTCGGCGCGCACCTCGTCGGGCCCAACGTGTCGGAGCTCGTCGCCGAGGTCGTTCTCGGGTTCGAGTATCGCGCGTCAGCGGACGACATCGGCATCACCATCCACGCGCATCCGACACTCGCGGAGGCGACGAAGGAGGCCGCGCTGGCGGCACTCGGCCGGGCTCTGCATATCTAGCAAGCCCTCTCGCGTGGCGAGCCATGACCGGCTATTTCGCGCAGGAACCGCGACCACTCACCGTCGACGATCACGTGCCGGCACGCGTCCTCCTGATGGGCGCGCTCGGCGTGACGCCGTACATCGACCGCGCGATGGAAGTATTGCAGCGCGCCGAGCGTGGACACGACGTCGAACATCGCGCGCTGGTCATTGCGCGTGATGGCACGGTGGCGGCGCTCGCGCTGTTCGGTACGATCGAGGGTGCGATCGGCGTCAGCAAGCTCCACGCGGCAGTAGTAGCGCCGAGCGTCAGCGTGGGCGATGTCGGCCAGCGCATTCTGAGAGCCGTGATCGACGAAGCACGGCAGAACGGTGCGCGCCTCGTGATCGCGGAGATTCCGGATGATCCCGCTGTGGGCCAGCTCCGCGCGCTCCTCGCCTCGGTCGGCTTCGACGAGGAGTCGCGGGTGCCCGACTATTACCGAGACGGCGTGGCGCTCTCCTTACTGCGAATCGATCTCTGAGGCTCAGCCGCGCGGTCGCGTCGTGTCACGGCGCGTACCGGGACGGCGCGTCGAATCGCGCCGAGTCGAGTGCATTCCCGTAGAGTCGCCGCGAGCTCCGCCGTTGCGCGTGTTCCGTGCTCGTGAGCCGTTCGATCGCGTGTTCGCACTGTTGTTGTTTCGGCGAACCCCTGCTGTGTCAGAGTTTGCGAAATCGAGGTTGAGCGCACGGTAGAGAGCATTGGGGTCGTTGCCGGTAATGTTGTTCTGCTTGCGCGCGCAATTCATGGCACTGCGCGTGTGCGCGCCCATGACGCTGTCGATGGTGCCGGGATCGCAATTCGCCTGCTGCAACGCACTCTGCAGTTGCCCTACCTGACTGCGCGTCAGCCGCCGGCCGCGCGCGCTCTGCCCAATCGACCCTGAAGACGTCTGCTGCCGTCCAGCACGTCCACGAGTCGTGTCGCGCATGCGCGACGAGTCCGCCTGCGCCGCCAGCACGGCGGGTACGATCGCGAGCGCCACGACCGTCAATCCGAGTCTCGTCATGTGAATGTCCTCCCAGTGAGCGTTTGCACGAACAGAACCGATCGCGAATCGGCGGCGATGTGCAATCGATGCGCCCGTGGTCGATGGCGCCGTCGAAACGACGCCCGACCTCACGACGGCGGAAAACGTCACAGCCGCCGGCAGACGCCGGCGGCTGTGATCGCTCTCAATGGTGAGAACTTGCTTATTTCGCTTTGGTCTGGCCGGCCTGGACCGTGCCTGGTGTCTTGATCCAGCGATCGTACCAGGCGAGATACCGCTCGAGCCGATCCTTGCGGTAGCTCGGAATCGTTAGGCCGTGGAACTGGCTCGGGTAGATCACGAGCTGGGTCGGGACGCCGAGTGAGCGCAGCGCCTCATACATCTGCTCGCCGCCGATGATCGGCACATTGAAGTCGGACGCGCCGCCCATGAACAGGGTCGGCGTCTTGATCCGATCGGCGTGGAAGAACGGATACGAGATCTTGATCCAGAGATCCTGGCTCTTCCACGGCGGCCCGATCTCCTGGTTGTACTGGGTGATGTACTGGTCGGTGCCGTACATCGACAGCTGGAGGGCGCTTCCTGCGCCCGAAACGGCTGCCTTGAATCGGGGCGTGGTCGCGATCGTGTAATCGGTGAGAATCCCGCCATAGCTCCAACCGCCGATGCCGAGCCGATCGCCGTCCGCGACGCCGCTGCGCACGACCTCGTCCACCGCGCCAAGCAGGTCCACGACTTCCTTGTTGCCCCAGTCGGCGAAGATCGCCTTCTGATACGCCGAGCCACGGCCGTTGGACCCACGGTAGTTCACGGAGAGCACCGCGTAGCCGTTCGCGGCGAAGAACTCGCGGTCGAAGCTGAAGCTGTACGCGTCCTGGCCATTCGGGCCGCCGTGGATGTACAGAATGAGCGGCAGCTTCCCGGCCGGCGCATTCGCCGGCCTAACGAGTACGCCGTGGACTTCCGTGCCGTCCTTGCTCTTCGACGTCACGCCTTCAGTCGTGCCGAGCTGCAGCTGGGCGAAGAGCGAATCGTTCTGATGCGAGAGCTGGCGAAGGTTGCCGTTGTCCCATGCGAAGACCTCGGCTGCCCGATCCGGTGTCGTGCTCAGCACCGCGATCCGATCCTGGCCGGCAGTGGTGTAGCCGGCGACGACGCGCTTCCCCGTGATCACGCGCTCGACCGAGCCGTCGGCGACACGAACTCGCACCAACTGCTGCTCGCGATCGTCGGCGACAAGGGCGTAGATCGACTTGCCATCGGCACTGAACTGGGCGCTGTAGAGCGGCCGATCGAGCGTCGCCGTGAGCACTCGCGCCGGCGCGCTGCCGTCGCTCGGCACGATGGCGAGTTTAGTCAAATCATACGCCGAATACTTCGGCTCGTCGCCGCGCAGGAAGACGAGCCATTTGCCGTCCGGACTCCACGTCGGCCGGCCAGTGTCGGAGCCGGGAAAGTTGGTGAGCTGCTTCGGCGACGCGCCCGGGCGAGCCTCGATGACGAAGATGTCGTCGTCGCGAGCGCTGTCGGGCTCGGCGATCGGGCCCCGCACGAAGGCGATCATCCGCCCGTCGGGCGACCAACTCGGTGAATCGTCGTCCTCCAGGCTGGAGGTGAGCGTCTCGACCTTTCTCGTCGCCACGTCGAAGAGCGACAGGTGGCTTCGCTTCGAGCCGAGATAGCCAGCGACGTCACGCTTGAAGCTGTAGCGGTCGATGACGATTGGCTTCGGCGTCTTGTGCTCCGCGGTGTCCTTACGGGCGATGGAGTCCGTCTCCTCATCGACGAGCAGCGCCAGCCGCTTGGAGTCCGGCGACCAAGCGAACCCGGACACGCCGCCCTTCACCTGCGTCACCCGCTGCGCTTCCCCGCCGCGACGGTCGAGCAGCCAGATCTGCGCTCCCTTCCCCTCCTGACGGCCAGACATGAAGGCGAGGTATCGGCCGTCCGGGCTCCAGCGGGGGCTGCTCTCGCTCTCGGGGCTCGAGGTGACGCGGATCGTCGTCGCTCCATCCCAGCTCGTCATCCAGACGTCGTTGTCACTCTTGTCCTTCGCGGAATCGACGGTCGTGACGGTGTAGGCGACCCAGTTGCCGTCGGGCGAGAGCTGCGGGTCGCGAACGTCTTTGAGCAGGAAGAGGTCGCTGCTGCGCAGCGGACGCTTGGTCTGCGCTTGGATCGAGGTGGCGAAGGTAGCAAGGAGAGCAGAGCTCGCGAGCACGAGTAACGCACCGGAAAGGCGGCGCATGACGATCCTCCACGAGGATTGGGAGTCAGGGCGGGTGGGAGCGCTAAATATCGAGGGATGCACGAGATGTCGCGAGGGGGAGCGTGTTTGCACGACAGCGATCTTTACTGTTCACCTCGCCGGCACCGCCTTTGCGACTACATGGTGAGGCTATGACCATTCCGTCCGCGTTGAATCGGGATCGAGCCCAGTCGCTCCCGTCCGATCTCGACGCGCTCCGCCAGCGCATCGAGGCCACCGCGCGAAAGTCCGGCGCGCGTGCCGTCGCTGTCGCGCTCCACGACATCGAGTCCGGCATCGAGCTCCATTACGACGCCGATCGATGGTTTCACGGCGCGAGCACGATCAAGGTCGCGATATTGCTCGCGGTGTACGGCGAGATCGATCGCGGCCGACTGGTGCCGCAGTCGCGGCTGCACGTGCGCAATCGCTTTCTCAGCGCGTACGACGGCTCGCCGTTCCGTGTGCTCGCCGACCGCGATGCGGACTCGGAGGTGCACGCGGCGATCGGCAAGACGATGCGCATCAGCGAGCTGGCGCTCCACATGATTGCCACGAGCAGCAATCTCGCGACGAATCTCCTGCTCGATCTCATCGGGCTCGAGTCGGTGCAGCGCACGATCGACCACTTCGGTCTGACAGGCATCGACGTGCGTCGCGGCGTCGAGGACGAGAAGGCGTACGAGCACGGCATCGTGAATCGCGTTACGGCCAACGGACTGGTCGCGCTGCTGCGTCTGATCGCGGAGGAGCGCGCGTACTCCCCCGAGCTGTCGCGCGAGATGCTCGACATCCTGCACCAGCAGGAATTCAAGAAAGGAATTCCAGCGCGGCTGCCGCGCGAGGTGCGCGTCGCGCACAAGACCGGCGACATCTCGACGGTGGCGCACGACGCGGGCGTCGTGTATCCGCCGGAGCGGAAGCCGTACGTGGTCGCGATTCTCACCGAATGGGCGGCCGACGCGGGCAGTCGCTCGCCGACCATCGCCGCGATCTCGCATGCCGTGTACGACGAGCTGCGCGGTGCCAAGCCGGTACCTAACGATGCCTGAGACGAAGACGGCGTCGCTCCGCATCGTCGACGGCTACCGGCTCGAGAAGTCGCGCCGCGACGCGCTCATGCCCGGCGGCGTGCTGCGCGATCGTGACGGGCGTGCGCGCGAGCTGCCGCGGTACTTCTTCGAGATCGATTCATGGAATGCCGCCCTCGACTACGAGCTCGCGCCGCACTTCCATCTGTGGGAATTCATCCAGACCGACGTCCGAGAGTCCTCGGCACTCCGCATCTTTCCGCGGTACGTACCGTGCGCGGTGTCGCTCACGGCAACGATACTCGAGCGCTTCCGCGAGGCGGTGGGCGAGCCCGTGCGCATCGCCGCCAATGGCGGCTACCGCTCGCCGCAGCACGAGCTGACGAGTCACGCGTCGACGCACTGCTGGGCGTCGGCCGTGAACATCTATCGCATCGGCGACGAGTATCTCGATACGCGCGAGCGGATCGAGCGCTACGCGGAGATCGCGCGGGAAGCACTGCCGGGTGCGTGGATTCGTCCCGCCGGCGAGGATCGCGGCTTCTCGGACGACCATCTGCATCTCGATTTCGGCTACGTCGTTGCGGTGCCGCACGACGCACCGGGCGATCCGTTCAACCCGAAGCTCGAGGCCGACCCGCTCTGAGCGGGCCATCGACGCATGCCGAGGCCTGTCGAACGGCCCAAACGCGAGCGACGTACTCGCCTAACGGCGGGCCTTCGTCGCGCTGCCGCGGTGCGCCCGCGGCCAACGACCATGTCGGCGATCGGAATCGAGGCCGAGTTCGTCGTCGTCATCGACGGTCATCCGGTGAAGCCCGAGGATGTCTTCGGCTCGCCGCGCCGCATCGTTCGCGGGCCGCTCATGCATCGCACCGGGCGGTCGTATCATCTGCCGACGGGGAGCGCCGTTTACTTCGATACGGGCGTCATCGAGCTCGCGACGCCGATGATCGAGATCGAGCGCGGTTGCGCCGCGCGCGCGGGACGTTCCCTCTGGGAGAGTATCCTCTTTCTCCGACGCGAGCTCGACGCCTGGCAGGAACAGCACGGTCGCGACGTGAACCTCGTTGGCTTCAGCACGCATTACAACGTGTCGTTCGATCTGCCAGAGGCTGATCGCGGTCCGCATCGCACCGTCGAGAAGCTGGCGCTCCTGCTCACGTATCTGCTTCCCGCGCCAGTGATGCTCCTCGCGGCCAATCGCCAGTCGACGGGGATCGGCGTTAGGCCACGGGGCAATCGCATCGAGATCACGGCCGATTTCACGCCCGACGCGGCATTGATGATCGCGACGGCGACGCTCGTCGTCGGCATCGTCAGAGACGTGATGCAATGGCCGAGCTATGATCTCTCTGTGCTCGACGGGCCGGTAGGGCGTGCGCTTCCCGTGTTCCGCGACTTCGCCCCCGTTCCACACAGCTCGCGAAAGGGCTGGGTAGCGCGATACTCGTGCTTCCCGCGCAACCCGTTCATGGCCCACGTGGACCACGATCAATGGGAGATTGCACGAGGCGGGTCGCTCACCCTGCGTGAGATCGCCGGGCGCCTAACGAAGCAGTTCTGGCCGTCGATCCGGCGCTACGCGGACCCCTTCACACTACGCCTGATCGGCAATGTCATGGCGGGCCGCGCCCCGTCGCTGCTCGAGCTGGCCGACCGTCCCCCCGCCTATGAAAGCGTCGGCCGACTCTGCAACTGGGAAGACTCGCTCTTTCCCGAGCACGAGCTCCCGCGCTCGCGTTATGAGCGTGTGCTCATCCGCGCCATTCACGGCGATCGGCTCCGCCTCGGCGCCGACGAGTGGTACACGCCGACGGGGATGCGCGGCTGGTCGCACGTCGTCTTCCGGCGCGAGCGCGATCGAAGCAAACGAGTCTTCTCGCTCGATTATCTCCTGCGCCACCTCGACGACTGGGAAGCAGGACGGTGAACGGTGAACACCGTCAACCGTCCACCGTCCACCGTCAACCGTTCCGACGATGCCAGTCGGCGAGCGCCTGGGCTTCCTTTTCCGGCGTGATAGTGAAGTGTGGCTTGGCACGCCGCGCCTCGGGAACGGTCGGCCACCAAGCGAGCGTGTCGCGGACGGTTGTGGCCAACGGCCGAAAGGTCAGGCCGGCCCCAATGGCCTTCTCGTTCCGAATCGACATCATGCCGTCGTCGTTGCCCGCGAGGCGCGCCCACGGAATCGCCTCGTCGATGCCATGTGCGGCGAGGAAATCGTAATCGTCGACCCATGTGAAGCGCGCATCGGAGCCGATCGCCGCTTTCGCCTGCTCGAGGAACGACGGCATCGTCAGGCGATCCTTCGGTCCGACGGCGTTGTAGATCCCGGCGCGTCCGTCCTCGAGGAGCCGCACCATCCATTCGGCGAGATCGCGGACGTCGATGAACTGCACTGGATCGTCGCGACGACCTGGCGCGAGCACCTCGCCACCTTTCGCGAGCCGTTGAGGCCAGTACGGAAAGCGGTCCGACGTGTCGCCTGGACCGACGATGTAGGTCGGGCGCACGACCAGCGCACGATCGCCGAACGCCTCCTGCACTGCCCGCTCGCACTTCGCCTTCGAGACGCCGTACGTCTCGGAGAAATCCTTCGGGTCCTTGACGTCGAGATGCGGTGCGACCGATTCGTCGAGTCCACGGCTCAAGTACGGGTAGTACACGCCCGTCGACGAGGTGAAGAGATACCGCCCGGCAGAATCCTTCAGCAGCTGCGCGGATTGCCGCACCCAATCTGGATTCGTCGCCGAGTCGTCGACGACCGCATCCCAGCGCTTGCCGACGAGCGCGCCGAGTTGGCCGTTCCGATCGCCGACGAGTCGAGTGACCTCGTTAGGGAGATCGGCCTGACGGCGGCCCCGGGTGAAGATCGTGACGCGGTGCCCGCGCGCGACGGCGTGGCGAACGAGATGCGGCCCGATGAAGCCCGTACCGCCAAGAACGAGGAGATCGATCGGAGCTCGGCGTTCTGGCGCGGTGATTCGCGCCGCGGCATTCGCCAGAGCAGGAGCACCGCGTCCCAACAGCGCACCGCTCAGGATCGCCGTCGACTTCAGAAAATCGCGTCGGGTCGTCATACCGAAAGCACCATCGGGCGAGTCGTCGCCAAGATGTTAGGCACCGGTCGACCAGCGAGCCAGCCGCCCGACCAATTCCTTACAGCCAGCGCGTCGCGCAGCTCAGCTGGCGCGGCGCACGGCGACGATGAGGGCCGCCCCGGCGAGAATCGCGACTCCGCCAACGATCGGCGAAATCGGGATCCTGTGCTGTTCGCTCGTCGTCACCTGCACCGGTCCGACGTGCGCCACTTCGCGCTTCTGCGAATACGTGATGCCGCCATATACGACACCAACCAGACCGAGAACGACGAGAATCAGGCCGACGAGCGTTCCGACTTTCATGGTGACTTCCTTTGGCGGGTTGACGCGCGGACTCTAAGAATACGGGGAATGCCGCCATTCTGCTCTGACGCCAACCTAATGAATTTTCTTGCCGCAGAGGACACGGAGGACAGCGAAATCAATCGCCATCGTCAGACCAACTCAAATCGAGTAGCAGCTATCTGAAGAATTGTTTTGTGGTTTTCGACACTCCATGTTTTCCTCTGCGGCCCTCTGCGGTAAACCGACAAAGGCAAGCATTCCAACGGTCCCCACATGCGCATGCTTCTCGTTGCTCTCGCCCTGACGACGCTCGGCGGAACCGCTCGCGCACAGACGAAACAGCAGCTCGTCGACGACTGGGAGCGCCAGCGGAGCAACATGCTGGCATACATCGACGCGATGCCCGACTCGGCCATGAGCTTTCATCCGACGCCCGGCGTCCGCGACTTCGCCCAGCAGATCCAGCACGCCGTGAGCACGAACCTCGAGGTTGCGGCGATGGCGCTGCGGGGCCTCAAGGAGGCGCCGTTCACACTCGACAGCACGCAGCTGCATGAGAAGGCCGCCCTGCGCGATTACGCCGACCGCGCTTACGGCTTCCTTCTCGACGCGCTGAGATCGGCGACGCCGTCGCAGCTCCTCAAGCAATCGTCGGTCTACAATCTTCCGCCGCAGTCGGCGGCGCGCTGGCTCACGCTGAGCTACGAGCACGCCGTGTGGACGCTCGGACAGACGATCCCGTACCTCCGCTTGAATGGCGTCACGCCGCCAGGCTACAAGCAGCCGCTCTGAGACAGGACCGCACTACGCACCGAGCGCCTGGCGCGCTGCCGGCAGGATCAACTGCACCCACGACTCGTACATCGCGGCCGACGGATGCAGCGAATCGGCGGCGAGCAGGGCGCAGTCGTCCGCCGCGCGGCGAGAGTCAGCGGTAATGTCGACGAACGTCGAGCCTAGCGACGTCGTGAGTTGCTGCGCCACCGCGTTGAACGCATCGATTTCCGTCGCGATCGCTTGACGCCCGCGCCGATCCGTACGCGCAAACGGCGTGACGCTCCAATCCGGAATCGACACGACGACGACGCGCTGGAGATCATTCGCGGCGAATTCCACGGCGCGCGCGAGCACTGCCTCGAAGCCGGAGCGGAACGCGCTCACCCCGTATCCTCGGTACTGATCGTTGACACCGATGAGCAGTGTCACGAGATCGTGGGTCGACGGGGGGGATGGCGAAGTCGCGGCGATCGCCTGGAGCAGCTCGGTCGTCGTCCACCCGGTGCGCGCGATGATCCGCGGCTCGCCGGCTGGAATGCCTGACGAGCGCAGAGACGCGGCAAGTCGCACCGGCCACCGGTCCTTCGCGTCCACACCCTCGCCGATCGTGTAGGAGTCGCCGAGGGCGAGGTAGCGTCGCGTCACGGCGCGACGTAGTTCTTCGAGATCAGATCGAAGTACGAGCGTACCGCCCCGCTGTCGTACGTGGCGACGAACGCGTCGAGCGTCTGCAGAATCTGCGTCGAGTAATGACCGGCGACGTTGAGCGGGTGCGTGCCCGCCGTGCCGAATCCGTAGCCGTAGCCGAAGTAGCTCCGGATCATCACGCTCCGACGGTCGCGCGGCAGCAGCTTCACATTCTCGGCGAACTGCGGGAAGCCGCCGTCTCTGATGAGATATTGCTCAACATTCGAGATGTAGAGCACCGAGACTTTGTCGCCCCGCTCGGTCATGAGTTGCGCAATGGCGGCGAGCGCGTGCTCGCCGGCCGCATTGCCAACTACTGGCACGATGCGATCGTTCGCCTCCATCGTCTTCACGAACTGGAACGCGTCCTCGGTCGCGAGATAGTTCGCCTGGTGACCGGATCGGTCTCGCTCCAGCAACAGCTGGCGATACGTCGGGTGATATGGACGCGGCGCGCGGCCGATGCTGGAGTACCGCAGATCGAGTGAGTCGCGCACGAAGGCATCGCGGATGCGGGCGATCGTCTCGAGGTCGAGCGTGGTGAGTGGAATCCCGAATCGCCGCACGCGTTGGCTGATCGCGGACTGCACCGAATCGGCGAGATCCTGATCGGTGTGCGTGGCATCGATGTAGTCCACCAGCTCCTGGATGGACTTGCCATTCCACCGATCGACGTCGCGCGGCAGCGGCTTGCCGAAGAGCAGACAGAGATAGTCGACGCGGTTTCGGGCCATCGCGAAGAGCGACTTGAACATCAGGTGCTCGAGGAGATTGTCGCGCCGGATGTCGATCATGAACGCCATCTCCGGCCGCACCGCCGCGATGTACGAGAAGTTCTGATCGGGACCGACACCGATGTAGGCGCCGCCCTGGACCTTCAACCGCCTCATGCCGTCGAGCACGTGGAGGTACGACGTCTCGTTCGAGATGAGATTGTCCGAGTCGAAGTAGCCGCCGGGCTCGGAGAGTCGTTGGACGAGCTTCGCGAACGAGGAATCGACGTGCGAGGGTGGTGCGGCCACGAGCGACGACGCGTACGCGGCTCGCGTCGAGGTCTCATCCTGGGAGCCGGTGGCCAACCACCCCAACACCGCCGCGACAGGAGCGGCGGCGAGCAGCCAGCGCGCCGTTCGGAATCTGGAGCTCATCGACAACCTCCGATCAGGCGAAGATACCTGTCGTGTCGTGGTGACGGCCAGTCAGCGCTCGACCGACTCCAGCGCCTCGGCTCCTTTCCAGCACAGTGGGATCCGAAGCTTGGAATTCACGTGACTTGAAGTCGCGG
>JADMIO011107730.1_pt1 | contig 59089 bp, 53 predicted proteins | sample 8958161 | NCBI WGS metagenome assembly JADMIO01 (sample SAMN16585339, study PRJNA669376) | soil metagenome | isolation source: Crop rotation soil | place: USA: Cullars Rotation, Alabama | collected 2011 | reverse complement strand
GCGACTTCAAGTCACGTGAATTCCAAGCTTCGGATCCCACTGTGCTGGAAAGTCAGTGCGCAACCTGCCGCCGGGAGCGGAAGTCCGGTCCGAGCCGAAGAGTTCCGTCGAAACAGGGCGTACTCGGGCCGTTCGGACATCGACGGCCGGACGACCGGGCGTCATCGTTTCCGCACCTCGGATCCTGGAGCATGATCGAATGTGGATCGCTGAAGTCGCCGAGTTCGGGTCGCCGCCCGACGTCACGCGTCTGGTCGAGCGGCCGGATCCCGGCGATCCGGCAGACGACGAAGCCGTCGTCGTGGCGGAATTCGCACCGATCAATCCCGCGGATCTCCTCAACATCGAGGGGCGCTACGGCGCCGAGCGACCGAAGCTGCCGCTGATTCCGGGCGCGGAGGGCGTCGGACGCGTGGTGCGGTGCGGCGCGGCCGTGACGCACGTGAAGGCCGGCGATCGCGTGCTGCTGCCGGGGCCGGGATGTTGGCGCGAGACGTTTCGCGTGCCGGCGCGATCGCTGTTCGCGCTGCCGGAGGGAATCGATCCGCAGCAGCTGGCGATGCTGCGCGTGAATCCGCCGACGGCGTTTCTCCTGTTGACCGCCTTCGTGCCGCCGCAGCCCGGGCACTGGCTGATCCAGAACGCCGCCAACTCCGGAGTCGGACACTGTCTCATTCGACTCGCGCGGGAATCGGGCGTGAGGACGGTGAACGTCGTGCGTCGGCCCGAGCTCGTGGCTGAGCTTCGCGACTTCGGCGCCGACGTCGTGCTGCTCGACGGACCCGACCTCGACCGTCGCGTGCGCGCGGAGATCGGCGATGGCGCGCTGCCGCTCGCGATCGATGCCGTGGGCGGCTCCGCGACCGCTCGGCTCGCCCGCTGCGTCGACGACGATGGGACGGTCGTGAACTACGGCGCGCTCGAGGGTGACGCGTGCCGCATCGACTTCCGCGAGACGGTGTTCCGCAACGTCACGTTGCGCGGCTTCTGGCTGCGCCACTGGTTCGCGGTCACGCCGCCGGCGGACATCGCCGCCACGTACCGGATGCTCGCGCCGAAGCTCGCGAACGGCACGCTGCACGTCGACGTAGACGAAGTGTATCCGTTCCACGAGATCGGCGAGGCGCTCGCGCATGCCGCGCGGCCTGGACGATCCGGCAAGATCCTCATGCGCTTCGGAAGGAACTGAACCCATGCGCCACTCTCGCACACTCGCCGCGCTGCTCGCGCTCGCTACCGCGATGCCGAGCGCCGCGCGCGCCCAGAGCTCGTTCACGCTCCAGCAGGTGCTGAGCTACGCGTTCCCGAGCGAGCTCACTGCCGCGTCGCGCGGCGCGACGATCGCGTTCGCGCTGAATCAGGAGGGACGCCGCAACATCTTCGTCGCGTCCGCACCCGACTGGCGCGCGCGCAAGCTCACGTCGTACGACAAGGACGACGGCGAGGAGCTCACCTCTTTGCAGCTGACGCCAGACGGCGAGACGGTCATCTTCGCGCGCGGCGGCGATCACGACTCGAACTGGGCGGCGGAGGGCGGCCTCGCGCCGGATGCGAGCCACAGTCCGGCGCCGCCGCTCGTCCGCATCTATACCGTGTCCAGTAGTGGGGGCACGCCAAAGATGATCGCCGAGGGCGACCAGCCGCTGCTCTCGCCCGACGGGAAGCGCGTCGCGTTCATGAAGGGCGGACAGGTGTGGATCGTGCCGACCGATGGATCGTCGGCGGGGAAGCAGCTCTTCTTCGCGCGCGGCGAGAGCTCGGAGCCGGTGTGGTCGCCGGACGGATCGAAGCTCGCCTTCGTTTCATCGCGCGGCGATCACTCGTTCGTCGGCGTGTACGCGGGCGACTCGACGCCGATCCGCTATCTCGCGCCGTCGACCTCGCGCGACGCGTCGCCGACGTGGTCGCCCGACGGCTCGCACATCGCGTTCGTGCGCATCGCCGGCGTGGGCGGCACGCCGGGGACGCTGCTCGACCTGCATCCGTTCCCATGGGCGATCTGGTCGGCCGACGTCGCGACGGGCGAAGGCCGCCGCGTGTGGCAGAGCCCGAAGACGCTCGAGGGCTCGCTGCCCGAGACCGACGGCGGCGCGAATCTGCACTGGGCGGCGGGCGATCGGCTCGTCTTCATGAGCGACGTCGATGGCTGGCCGCACCTGTACTCCATCGCGGCGTCGGGTGGCGCGCCCTTGCTGCTGACGCCGGGCAAGTTCATGGCGGAATTCATTCGCGTGAGCCCCGATCGGCGTTTTCTCGTCTACGGCGCGAACGCTGGGCGCGACTCGAACGACATTGATAGGCGGCACATTTACCGCGTGGCAATAGATGGCGCGGAGCCGACGGCGATCACGAGCGGCGACGGCGTCGAGTGGACGCCCGTCGTCACGGGCGACGGCAGCTCGATTGCGTACATCGGCGCGGGAGCGAAGGCGCCGCCGACGCCGATGATCGTCGCCGCGAACGGCGGCACGGCGCATACGGTCGCCGGCATCGAGACGTCATCGAGCTTCCCGCTCGCCGATCTCGTCGTGCCGCGCAAAGTGGTGTTCCGCGCGCCCGATGGCACCGCGGTGCACGGCCAGCTCTTCGAGCGCGCGGGCGGCGCCGTGAAGAAGCCGGCGGTCGTCTTCGTGCATGGCGGCCCGCCGCGTCAGATGCTCCTCGGCTGGCACTACATGGACTATTACTCGAACGCGTACGCCGTGAATCAGTACCTCGCGAATCACGGCTACGTCGTGCTCTCGGTGAACTATCGATTGGGCATCGGTTACGGGCACGCCTTCCATCATCCTGCGCACTGGGGTCCGTGGGGCGAGTCCGAGTATCAGGACGTGAAGGCGGGCGGCGAATATCTCCGCGCGCTGCCGCAGGTGGACTCCGCGAAGATCGGCATCTGGGGCGGCTCGTACGGCGGCCTGCTCACCGCGCTCGCGCTCGCGCGCGACTCGAAGCTGTTCAAGACGGGCGTGGACCTGCACGGCGTGCACGACTGGACGCAGGACTTGGGAATCTGGGTCGATGGTCCGCTGCAGCGGCCCGCCGCGGAGCGCGCCGATTTCGAGAAGGCGATGAAGGTCGCGTGGAGCTCATCGCCGATCGCGTCGATGAGCACCTGGAAGTCGCCGGTGCTGCTCATCCAGGGCGACGACGATCGCAACGTGCGCTTCCATCAAACGGTCGATCTCGCGCGGCGGCTCTCGGCGCACGGCGTGCGCTTCGAGGAGCTCGTGCTGCCCGACGAGATCCACGGTTTTCTGCGACACGAGTCGTGGATGGCCGCGGACGACGCGACGGCGTCGTGGTTCGATCGCGAGCTCAAGGGCGCGTCGAAGGCGCGTACGACGACGAGTCGCTGATCATGGAGCGCGACGATCACCTCGTCGCGACGAACGCCACGCCCCACGGCTTCGCGCCGACCGGAATCGTCGCCGTCACGCGCATCGCTCGCGTGTCGACGACGGAGACGCTGTTCGACATCCCGTTCGCGACGTAGAGCGTCGAACCATCGCCGCTGAGCGCGACGCCCCACGGACGATGTCCGACCGCGACGCGTCCCATGATCTCGAGCGTGCGCGCATCGAGCACGACGACCGCGCCCGAGCGCCCGCACGCGACGTAGACGCGATCGCCCGCCGGTGCGACGACCACACCGACGGGCTTCGACTCTCCACCGTCGATCGCTGTCGTCGCCACGATCGCGCGCGACTTCGTGTCGATCATCGTCACCGAGCCGCCGATCTCCGCCGTCACGTACGCTCGGCGCGAGTCCGGCGTGAACGCGACGCCGCGCGGGCGCGCATCGACGAGGATGTTGTCGACGATCGCGCCGGTGCGCGTGTCGAGCACCGAGACGCTGTTGCTCGTCTCCGCGGTCACGTAGACCCAGCGTCCGTTCGGCGAGACGGCGACGCCCTCGGGCTCGATGCCCACGACCGCCGTCGATGACACCGCGCCGCTGCGCACGTTCACCGTCGAGACGGTGCCCGCGTCCTCGTTCGACGCGAAGACCATCGCGCCGTCGCCGCTCACCGCGAACTGCTCCGGGTCGGTGCCGGAACGCAGCTCGCGCGTCACGCGCCGCGAGTCGACGTCGATCACCGCGATCGCATCTCGCCGCGCGGCGCCGCGGACGAGCGTGTCCTCGCTCACCGCGACGAGCACGAATCGCCCATCGCGCGTCGCCTGAATGCCGCGCGGTCGCGCGCGCATCGGGATCGTCGACTCCACGCGACCCGACGTCGCGTCGATCACCGAGATCGAATGGCCGGCCTCGTTGCTGACGAAGAGCAGTCCGCGCGGCGCGTTCGACGACTGCGGCGCGGCCGCCACCCAGATCATCGCGAGCGCGCCGATCCGTCGTGCCATCATCTCGCGTCCCATGTGCACGATGTCGCCTCGCGCGTCGTACCCACCTCGTCGAGGAGCGTGCGCGAGTCGCGGCCCGAGGCGTCGCGCGCCGTCGGCACCTCGACGATCGCGCTCGCGCCCGATGCGACGACGTAGAGCGGCTGCCGAAGCTGATGATCCCACGCGCGGAAGCCGAGTGGCCGGCCCTTGTGTCCGTCGACGGTGGCGCGATCGGACTCGAGGTACGCGGTGAGCGCGCCGACGCTCGCATCCGGAACGCGAAGCACGGCTTCGCTCATCGCCTTCACGGCGAACCACCCCGCCCACGCGTCGCCCGTCATCGGCGTGTCGAAGCGCGCGCGAAAGCGTTGGTTCAACACGTCGGCACCGAACGGCTGGAGCGAATCGTCCCACGCCACGACGCGCGATCGAACGGCATCGTCCGCGTGACCCGCACGCGAGCGCGCGTCTGCGATCATCGCCTCACTGGGCGCGACGTGGAACATCGCGCGCGCACACCGTCGTCCTCGCAGCTCATCCGACGCGCAGAGCGCGTTCACGTAAATCGCTCCGTTCTCGGCGCTCGTCGTCGCGAGCGTCGCGCACGCGTGCGCCTCGTCGCCGCCGAGTACGCACGCGAGCTCGCCGCGCCGCGGCTGGATCGCGCGTGCAACGTGCGCGCGATCGACGCGTTCGAGACGGACGCCGCCGCCGAACATTCGCGCCGTGCGATCCGCTTCTTCGGCTCCCATGGTCACGCCCATCGCGCACGCTCGTGCCGACGGACCATCATCGTCGACGAGGACGATGGCCAGCCGCGTGCGCGCACCGCGCCCGAGGTCCGCGACGTCCGCACCGACACCGGCGCACGCGAGCAACCCGGCCGCACGTCGGACGAAGGTCCGCCGATCGCAGCGGTCATCGAGCGCGCGCAGCATCGGCCGATCGCTCAACGTTCCTCGCCCTGAGTCTGCTTCAGCTGCGCTCGACGCTCTCGAGTCATGGGATGCCAAGGATCCGAGAGATCGAGCGACGACCACGGCACGCGGTACTCGCGTGGCGAGACCGGCAAGAAGCGAGCGAACGGGAGCTGCAGCGCGAATCCGCCGAGTCGTTCCCAGAGCGCCGCGGGGCCGAGATGGATCTCGGTGATCACCGTCTCGCCATCGACGACCTCCGCGCGCAGCTCCTCGATGCGACCGACGACGACGCCGTCGGCATCGCGCACCCGTCGGCCGAGCAGATGCTCGACGTGAATCAGTCGCGTCACGACCATGGGATCCGCTCGACGATGTGAACGCGAAGCCAGTCCTCGAGCGCATCGATCGGCGTGTCCTCCACGCCGCAGTCGAGCGTGACGGTCATCGGCCCCCGGCGAATGCGCGACCACGGGAACGCGAACGGCGTCCCGCGCCCGTGGCCGAGCCGCACGTCGCGACGCGCGTACCACTGCGCGAGACGGCGGCTGAAACGCGAGAGCAGCGTGATCGGCCCGATCTCGATCGCGAACACGAGCGGCGGCTTCCCCTCGCGCCACTCGACGACGATCCCATCCACTCGGCCCGCGTTGCGGCCGCGCACGTCGACCACCTGCTTGTCGAGAACGTCCGCCACGAGATGCATCATCCGCCGATGAACTGAAGTGGGATCGACACGAGCGCGAGCAGCATCGCGAGCAGGCTCGTGAACATCACGACCGCGTTGCCGAGATGACCGTTGACGTGCTCGCCGAGGTAGTTGCGATCGTTCATGAGCACGAGAAACGGCAGCACGCCGAGCGGGAGCGAGGCCGACGTGAGCGCCATCGCGAGCTGTGTGAGCGCGAGCGGATCGATGCCGACGACGACGAGGAGCGCGGCGATCGCGATCACGATCGTGAACACGGCGCTGAAGCGCGTGTCGTCGCGCGGCTCGAGATCCTCGCCCCACTGCCAGCCGAGTCCCTGTGCGACGAGGTACGCGAGCGAGAGCGCGATCTCGAGCGTCGCGCCGAAGCACGCGATCGCGAGCGACGCGACGAAGAGCCAGAAGCCCGCGCGCCCGAAGAGCGGGGTCACGAGCTCGGGCAGCACGCGATAGCTGTCCACGTCGCGTCCGGCGGGATGAAAGAGCACCGCCGCGAGGATGAGAATCGCGAGCGAGAGCAATCCGCCGAAGCTCATCCCGATCGTCGCGACCCATCGGTTCACACCGAGGTAGCTCTCGTCCCACTTCTCCTCGATCGCGCCCGAGGAGTAGAAGTAGTAGAGGTACGGCGAGACCGACGCGCCGAGCACGCTCACCGCGACGAACCAGTAGTGCGCGCGCTGTTCGTGCGGCAGCGTGGGCAGCAGCCCGTGCGCGAGCGCGTGCACGTCCGGGTGCGCCTTCACGGCGCCGACGGCGAACACGATCGTCACGAGGCCGAGCAGGCAGATGCCGTTCTCGATCATCCCGAACGTGCCCTTCCACAGGAGCGCCCACGAGGTGAACGCGACGGGAACGACCCAGACCGGAAGCTTGACCGACGTCGCGAGCTCCAACGCAGCGGCCACGCCGCCGATCTCCGCGGCGAGCACCAGCATCGTCACCCCGAGCATCACCAACAGCACGAACGCGAACGCCTGCGCGCCGAAGCGCTCGCGCAGCGCATCGGGAATCGTCTTGTGGCTGCAGGCGGCGAATCGGCCCGACATCTCGATCAGGAACCCGATGCAGATCGTGCCGAGGGCGACGGACCACGCGAGCTGATAGCCGAACGCCGCACCGGCCTGCGCGGCGGTGGCGATCGATCCGATCTCCAGGAAGCCGCCGACGCTCGTCACGATCCCGAGCGCGATCTGGAGAATCTTCTTCACACGAGCAGCTCGGTGGACGGACGTTCGTCCGCGGCGGCGAATGCATCGGAGTCGATGAGCCAGCGCCGAGCGACGATGAGTGCCGCGACGAGATACGCGACGCCGCCCGGGATCCACATCACGAGGCCGGCCCACTGCTGATCCTCGAGCGCGAGCGGATGGTTCGCGTACGGCGCGTACCATACGTGGCGCGAGAAGGTGAGCAGCGCGCCGAGGATGCCGGTGTGCACCGTCGTCACGAAGAGCGAGAGCACCGATCGTCCGCGCGCGCTCCGCCGCCTGGGCCAGAGCACGCTCCACCAGAACAGGATCGCCGTGCCGAAGAACGTCGCGTGCTGCACGTGATGCAGCGCGTCGTTCGTGACGACGGCGTCGAAGACGGCCGGCACGTGCCACGCCCAGATCGCGACCGCGTGGAGAGTCATGACGACGAACGCCATCGACGCGAGGCGCACGAGTGCGCGCAGCACCGGACGCGCGATGCGACGTGGCAGCACGAGCGCCGAATGGTGCATCGCGCGCGAGGCGACGAGCAGCGGCGCGGCGACGACCATCAGCAGCTCGTGCTGGATCATGTGCCACGCGAACCACTCGTCGGCCGCGTGGTGCACGAGCGGCGAGAGCGCGAACGCGAGCGCCGCCCACCCGGACGCTTCGAGCACGATGTCGAGCCATACGACTCGCCGGCCGGTGCGCAATCGACGCCAGAGCGAGAACGTCGCGAAGGCGAGCACCGCGATGAACATCACGATCGCGCGCACGGGTGGAACCACGCGACGGCGTACCACTGCGCGAGGATCACGGCCGCCGCGAAGGCGCTCGCGCCGAACGCCGTGCGCGCGAGGAACCGCGAGTCGGCGGGATCGCCGGTATCGGTCGCCATGCCTGCGTCGGGCGCGAATGCGAGCCGCCGCGCCCACACGATCATCGCGATCGCGGCCACCGCGCACGTCGCGGCGATCGCATGCAAACCCGCGCGCGTCGCGTGCGAGCACGCCCACGGCACCGACATGTAGATCAGCGCCTGATTGAGAAGCGCGACGATCGGACCCGCGACGGTCGCGATCCAGCGCCGGTCAGGCAACGTAGGGTCCGACATACACGATCAGATAGAGCGGAATCCACGCGCCGACCGTGAAGTACCAGTAGAAGCTGTTGTCGGCGGTGTCGCTGAACGACTTCGCGGGCATCTCGCGAACGGCGTAGAACAGCATGAGCCCGAGCGTGTCGGCGACGTCGAGCACGAGCAGCGAGGTGTGAAAGCCGACGAGCGTCCACGCCGCGGTGCCGTACACGTTCGAGTCCCATCGCGTGTTGATCGCCCACAGCTCCCACCAGCGAATCACCACGATCGGCACGATCACGATGCAGAGCGCGAGCAGCCATCGCTTCACGGCCGCGAGGTCGAGCCGCTTCGCCGCGCGCGCGGCGAGGTAGGCCGGCGCGATGCTCACGAGCATCAGCACGAGATTCACCGTCGGCACCGTGAGACTCGGCAGCGACGTGCCGAGCGGCGGCCACGACTCGAAGTTCTGGCGGACGTAGAAGTAGCAGACGACGAGCAGCCCGGTCGTCCACCCCTCGATCGTCATGAAGCCGAGCGTGCCCCACCACATCAAGCTCCGCGAGCCGAAGGTCACGGTCGGCAGCTCGGCGACGTTCGCCACTTCGCGCTGCTCCGTCATGGCGCGCGCACCGTTCCGTCGGGCAGCGCGACCCGTTCCTCGTGGCGCTCGTTGCTGCTCTGCCATCCCCAGCCGACGAGTCCGAGCAACGAGATCGCGACGCCGCCAGGCACGAAGTAGGGCGAGAAGATCGAGCCGATGAACGTCACGCCCATGCAGAGCGCCAGGTAGAACGGCCAGATGCTCGGCGACGGCGACGAGTGCTTGTAGTCGGGCGTCGCGTCGAACGCCGTCGTCACGAGCACCTGTCGCTCGCGCGTGCTGAGTCCCGTCACGACGGGCAGCCCGTCCGTCGCGTCCCACAGTGGATGACGGCTCGTGACGCGCGGCGTGTGCAGGAAGGTGTAGCTCGCCGGCGGCGACGCGGTCGCCCACTCGAGCCCCGAGGCGTTCCACGGATTGTCGCCGGCGATCGCGCCGCGGCGCAGACTGCGCGCGACGTTGATGAGGAAGAGCAGCACCGAGACCGCGATCGTCACGGCGCCGATCGATGCGATGAGGTTGAGCGTCCCCCAACCCATCTCGGGCGCGTACGTGTAGATGCGCCGCGGCATCCCCTCGAGCCCGAGGATGTGCATCGGGAAGAAGGCCACGTTCACGCCGATGACGAACAGCCAGAACGTCCACTTGCCGAGCGACTCGCTCAGCATGCGGCCCGTGAGCTTCGGGAACCAGAAGAAGAACGCGCCGAAGAGCGGCATCACCGCGCCGCCGATCAGCACGTAGTGGAAGTGCGCGACGACGAAGAAGGTGTCGTGCACCTGCCGGTCGAACGCCACCGACGCGAGCATCACGCCCGTGATCCCGCCGTTCACGAACGTGAAGATGAAGCCGAGCACGAAGAGCACCGCGACGCAGAAGCGCGGACGACTCAGCCACATCGTCGCGATCCACGAGAAGATCTGGAGTCCGGTCGGGAGCGCGATGAGCAGGCTCGCCGCCGTGAACAGGCTGTCGCCGACCTCCGGGATCGGCGTCGCGAACATGTGGTGCACCCAGAGCCCGAACGCGAAGAACGCCGTCGTGATGTTCGCGAGCACGATGCCCGTGTAGCCGAACACGGGTCGGCGGCAGAACGTCTCGATGATCGGCGTGATGAAGCCGAGGGCGGGGAGGAAGATGATGTAGACCTCCGGATGCCCGAAGAACCAGAACACGTGCTGCCAGAGCAGCGCGTCGCCGCCTTCGGCCGGATTGAACCAGTGCGTGTTCACCGCGCGATCCGCGGCGAGCATGATCGTGCTGCCCGTCGCGACCTCCGGCATCGCGGCGACGATCATGAATGCGACCACGAGCTGCGACCACACGAAGATCGGGATGCGACTCACCGTCATGCCGGGCGCGCGCATCTTGAACGTCGTGATGATGATGTTCACCGCCGCGACGAGACCCGCGATCTCGGTGAACGTGACGACCTGCGCCCACACGTCGACGCGATGACCCGGCGAGTACGCGGGTCCGGAGAGCGGCGGATAGGCGAACCATCCGGCATCGGGCCCCGTGTTCGAGAGCAGCGAGACGTACATGAACACGCAGCCGACCACGTACGTCCAGAAGCCGAACGCGTTGAGGCGCGGGAAGGCGACGGTGCGCGCGCCGATCATCAGCGGCACGAAGTAGAGCCCCATCGCGGTCATCATCGGCACCGCGAAGAGGAACATCATCGTCGTGCCGTGCGACGTGAACAGCTGGTTGTAGCGATCCGGCCCGACGAGCGTGTGCGAGGGACCCGACAGCTGCGCGCGCATGATCGCCGCCTGGATCCCGCCCGCGAGGAACATCAGGAACGCGGTGATGACGTAGCGCCGCGCGATCTTCTTGTGATCGCACGTGGTGAGCCACGCCCAGAATCCTCGGCCCTCGTCCCACACGCGATCGAGCGACTCGGCATCGCGCGTGAGCGACTCCGCGGAGAGCATCACCGGAGCGACTCCAGATACGCGACGACGGCGGTCAGCTGCGATGGCTGGAGCGGGATCGCGGGCATCTTCACGCCGGGCTTGATCGCCTGCGGATTCACGATCCATCCCATCAGGTTCTCACGCGTGTTGCGCAGCGTGCCCGCCGCGAGCGTGCGACGGCTGCCGATGTGCGAGAGCGATGGTCCGATCGTCGCCCACGCCTGCGTGCCCGCGATCGCGTGGCAGAGCGAGCATCCGCCGGTGAGGAACACGCGCTCGCCGTTCGCGATCACCGAATCCGCGGGCGACGCGTGCGGCGCCGACGCGGTCGCGTACCACGTCGCGAATTCGCTCGGCGCGTGCGCGACGATGAGAAACGCCATCTTCGCGTGCTGCATCCCGCAGAACTCCGCGCACTGTCCGCGATAGACGCCGGGCGTGTCCGCCTGGAACCAGAACGACTGCTCGTAGCCTGGAATGAGATCGCGCTTCCCGCCGAGGTTCGGCGCCCAGAAGCTGTGAATCACGTCGGCGGCGCGGAGCTTGACGCGCACGAGGCGACCGACGGGCACGTGGATCTCGTTCGCGGTCGTGAGCCGGCGACTCGGGATGGAGTCGTCGTACTGCACTTCCCACCACCACTGATGTCCCGTGACCTCGATCGTGAGCGCTTCGCGCTGGAGCGGCACGAGCGCACGATCGACGCCGAAGTCGTAGACGAGGAATCCGACGAGCACGATGAACGAGATGCCGATGCCGAGCGTGACGAGACGGCGCACGCGCGGCGGCTCGACCACGACGTCATCGCTCGTGGAGCGCGTGCGCGCGACCGACGCGAACATGAGCGCGATCACGATGAGCCATACCGCGCCGCCGACGCCGAACATCGCCCACCAGAGCGTCGCGACCACTCGCGCCTGCGGCGAATGCGGATCGAAGACGGAATGCATCGCTCAGGGCCGGTTCGAGTTCTTCGGCCGAGCGTGCGGGGTCTGCGCGGGCGCGGGCTTGACGCTCATGTGGTCGTCGCGCCCCGGTCGCGCGCCCTTCGGCGTGAGCCCGCTCAGCGAGCGCACGAACGACACGAGCTGCCAGATCTGCTGCGTCGTGAGTCGGCCCTTCCAGCTCGGCATGCCGTTGGGTCGTCCCTCGGCGATGCTCGCGTAGATCTGATCGGGACTGCTGCCGTAGATCCACTGATCGTCCATGAGCGCGGGCCCCATGCCGCCGCCGCCGTTCGCGTGGCACCCGCTGCAATTCATCTGCGAGAAGAGCTGCTGCCCGTCGGCGGTGCCGGCCGCGTTGTTGTCGAACGGTCCCGGCATCGTGTCGGTGATCTCGGCAGACCCGGGCTGAAGGCGCACGGGCGACACGAGCGCGGCCGGTGCCGACGGCGGCGGCGTGTCGATGTGGCGTTGCTCGCGCTCGCACGCGACGAGCGCGCACACGAGAACGAACGCCGTCGGTCTCACGGGGCGACTCCGCGTGCGCGGTCCACGCGCGGCACGTCGTACGCGGCGAGGATGCTGTCGATCGACGGGCGGCGCCGCACGAGAATCGAGTCGAGCTGCGCGCGGAACGTCGAGTCGCGACGGCGCACACCCATCGCGATGTCGAAGACGAACGGCAGATAGGGCAGCTCGACCTGCGGCGAGACGGGCACCACGTCGAGCGCGACGTCGGCGCGATGCGCGAAATAGCCCGCGAGCGGCCCCCACACGACGGCGACGTCGACCGAACGATCGGCGACCGCGTCGATGATGTGCGACGCCGGGTGCGGGCGCCGATAGTCGCCGTAGACCGTGTAGCCGACGACGTTGCGCGTGATGCCGCGCTTCGAGAGCGCGTGCACCGGCGGACTGTTCGCGCCGTCGTCGCCGACCAGCTGCACGCCGATGCGCAGGCGGCGTAGGCGCGCGTCGTCGAACGAGCGGACAGCGAGATGGCGATCGTGGCGCGAGACGAAGACGTACGTCGAGCGATAGTAGGGCCGCGTCGTCGCGAGCATCTCCATGCCCCACACCGTGCCGACGACGAGATCGCACGTACGCGCGTTGAGCGTGTTGCGCACGAATCCTCGGCGCTGCGCCCACCACGTGTACGCGACGTCGCGATGCATCTCCTTGGCGACGAGCGACGCGATGCGATTCTCGAAGCCGTCTCGTGCGATGCTCGAGAAGGGCAGGGCGTTCGGATCGGCACAGACGCGCAGTGATTCGCGAGCTGTCTCGCGGGTCGTCATCGCGCGCGCGCCAATTGCTACGACACCGGCCAACGCGAGTCCGAACGCGAGCCGGCTCATAGCGCGAACACGTAGAGCATGCCGCCCTTCGTCGACTTCTGCGGCAGGTCGCGCATCACGTTCACGAAGCCCGACGCGGCCGACGAGTCGCGCGGATCGAGTCCGCCGACGAGGATCGCGCCCGCCCATCCACCGACGCCGGAGAGCACCGCGATGTACTGATGCCCATCGGGTCCGCGATACGAGATGGGTTGGCCGATGATCCCGGAGCCGGTCTTGAACTGCCAGAGCACCGCGCCGGTGCGCGCATCGACGGCCTTGAACCAGCCATCCATCGTGCCGTAGAAGGCGACGTCGCCGCCGGTGACGAGCGCGCCGCTCCACACGGGCAGGTCTTCCTTGATGGACCACACCTCGCGCGCCGCGATCGGATCCCACGCGCTGAACACGCCGCGATTGCCGCCGGGGCCGGGGTGCATCTTCACGTTCATCCCGACGTACGGCGTGCCCGCGATGTAGTTCGCGGAGAGCCCCTCTTCATCCATGCAGAGGTTCTGATGAGGGATGTAGAGGAGATGCGTGCGCGGCGAATACGCGGACGGCTGCCAGTCCTTCGCGCCCGGTGCGGCGGGGCAGATGTCGCGCACGACCTTCCCGACCTTCGGCACTTTGGTCGAGTCGGCGCGCAGCATTCCCGTCTTCAGATCGACGCCGTGCGATGCGTTCACGAATCCGTACGGCTCCGCCGAGAGGACTTCACCGGTCGCACGGTCCATGAGGTAGACGTAGCCGTTGCGCTCCGGGCGCATTAGCACCTTTCGCGTGCTGCCGCCGATGGTGAGATCGGCGAGGATCTGCTCGTTGATGCCGTCGTAGTCGTGCGCGTCGTGCGGCGTGAACTGATATGCCCACACCGCACTGCCCGTCGCGGGTCGGCGCGCGAAGATCGCCGACGTCCACTTGTTGTCGCCGGGCCGCACGTCGTTGTTCCACGGGCCGGGGTTCGCCGTGCCGTGGTACAACAGATCGAGCTCGGGGTCGTACGAGATCCAACCCCACATCGTGCCGCCGCCGATCTTCCACATGTCGGGCGGCCATGTGGAGACGCCGAGATCCTTCTTGCGATCGCTCTCGTAGAACGGCTTGAACTCGGCGCCGATCAGCACGTCGGCATCGGGGCCGGTCGCATACGCGGTCCACACGACGCGACCCGTGTTCGCGTCGAGCGCCTTCACCCATCCGCGCACGCCCATCTCGCCGCCCGAGTCGCCGACGTAGACGAGTCCCTTCACGACGAGCGGCGCCATCGTGATCGTCTCGCCGGTGGCGATGTCGCCGAGCTTCGTGTTCCACAGCTCGCGCCCCGTCGCCGCGTCGAGCGCGATGGTGTGATCGTCGAGCGTGTTGAAGAACAGCTTCCCGCCATCGAACACGCCGCCGCGATTGACGACGTCGCAGCACGCGACGCCCTGCGCCGCGAGCTCCGGCTTCGGCTCGTACTTCCATTTGATGGGAAGCCCGGGCTTCGTCAGGTCGAGCGCATAAACGATGTTCGGGAAGGGCGTGACGATGTACATCGTCGACCCGGCGACGATCGGTGCGGCTTCGTGTCCGCGGTCGATCCCCGTCGAGAAGGTGTTGACGACGCGCAGGTGCGCCGCGTTCGTCGTCGTGATCTCGGAGAGGGCGCTGTAGCGCGTCGACGCGAAGTCCTTCGCGGGGCGCACCCACTGTCCGTCGTCGTCGACGTGCGTCGTGTCGATCGCGACGGGGGCGCCGGCGGCCGTCGCGCGCGCACGCGAGGCATCGCTGGCGCGTTCGCGCGAGCAGGCGATGCACAGCCACAGGAGCGCGAGGCAGGTCGCGCTCCTCGGCATCTCGGGCGTCGCGCGCCGTCGACGAACGTCACACGTCGGAAGCATTGGTCGAGACCAATGGGCGCATGAAGCGTGCAACCGTTGCTTGGATCGCCAATCCATCGATGGGTCGGCGTGCGCGAAGCGGGCCGAGCTACGTGATCGGCGCGCGAGCGCGCTACCTTTCCATCGACGCACGCGCACTCCGTGCGGCGCGATCCGTGAAGGAGAGGTCGAGATGAGCGACGACGTCGCAACTGCCCGCAAGACCGAGATCGCCGTCCTCGCCGGCGGCTGCTTCTGGGGCGTCGAGGACATCCTGCGCGGTGTGCCCGGCGTGCTCGACACGCAGGTCGGCTACACCGGCGGCTGGCTGAAGAACCCGACGTATCACGACACGCACGACTCGAAGTCGGGGCACGCCGAGTCGGTGCGGATCACCTTCGACCCGAGCGTGATCGGCTACGAGGAGCTGCTCGAGCAGTGGTTCTTCCGGCTGCACGATCCGACGACGCTCAACCGGCAGGGGAACGACATCGGCACGCAGTATCGCTCCGCGATCTTCCCGCAGTCGCCGGAGCAGGAGGCGACGGCGAAGCAAGTGATCGAGCGCGTGAACGCGTCGGGGAAGTGGAAGCGGCCGATCACGACCTCGATCGAGCCCGCGTCCACCTGGTACGATGCGGAGCAGTATCACCAGGACTACCTGCGCAAGAATCCCGGCGGCTACACCTGCCACTTCATGCGCGACTGAGAAATGCGCGCACGAAAGAAGAGGGCGACCGACCGGTCGCCCTCTTTGTGTTTTCGTGCGTCGTGCGTCAGGCGACTACTGGCACTTCGGCTCGCCTTCGACCGTCGCCGGCGCCTGCGTGGTCGGACCCATGAACATCGCGCACGTCTTCGTCGACGCGCTGTGGCTCGCGACCGCGACCCAGCCCGTGCCGGCGCTCGCCGTCGCGTTGATCGTCACGCCCGACGACGGAACGAAGCCCTGGAGCGTCTGCGTCGTGCCGCTGACGTTCTTGCCCGTGCCGCTCGAGTAGATCTGGTAGTCCGCGAAGTAGCCCTCTTCCGTGGTGGCGAGGTTGCGGAGGTCCGACTTCATCGAGGCCAGGTACGCCTTCTCCTTCGTGTTGGCGAACTTCGGGATCGCGATCGCGGCCAGGATGCCGATGATCACGACGACGATGAGGAGCTCGATGAGGGTAAAGCCCTTGCGAATGGTGCGCTGCATGAAGCGATCTCCGAGAGGGGGGAGCTGAACGGCCACGGGGGTGGCCGTAGGATGTGAGCACTCGTGCGGCACGTGCCCACCGCGCCTCACGCCTCTCAGTCTCGGATTACCTGAAGGATTCCTGAAGCCTGCTCGGGGAGTATCGGAGCGTCCGGCGCCGAACTATCGCCGTTCGTGCTCCACGTGCCGCCGGACCTCGTGCGGAAGCTCACGCACGAAGTACATCAGCGCGCGCAGGTCTCGGCGCAGCGACACGCCGAGCCGCAGGTCATGCGTCCTTCGGCGCGCGTTCGGATCGCCGCCGCGGGCGGCGATCAACCCGATCGCCACGGTCGCGACCACGAGCAGGCCGTCCGACAGCGTCTCGGTGAACGCGGATACCATGGATGGACCTCGTGGGCTCGGGTGGACGGCGCGCCCATTCTACCAGCGACGTCGACAAAGAATCGACGAAGCGCGCGCCGGCCCGCGCTAAGAATCCACAAAGTCTCGGTGTAAGGTTTCTGGCTCGCGCCGCATTCTATGGAACGATGGCGCACCCCCGACCCGATGCCGCCGACACCGCACCTTCGGACGCGAGCCTCGTCGCGGACGCGGCGCGCGGGCGGGCGGACGCGATCGCGGGCCTCTACGCGCGCCACGCGAAGAACCTCCTCGCCGTCGCCTACCGACTGCTCCAGCGCCGCGAGGACGCAGAGGACGTCGTGCATGACGTTTTCGTCGGATTGCCAGAGGCCCTGCGCCGGTACGAGGAGCGCGGCTCGCTCGGCGCGTGGCTCCGGACGATCACGGCGCGCACGGCGCTCATGCGTCTTCGCGAGCGCGGCGCGCGGGCTCACGTCGCGCTGAACGAGCGCGCTCTCGCCACACCGACCGCGACGAGCGACGCCGCGCTGACGCTCGACCACGCGCTGCGAACGTTGTCGCCAGCGCTGCGGGCGGTGCTCGTGCTCAAGGAGATCGAAGGGTTCTCGCACGCGGAGATCGCCGAGCTGCTGCACATCTCGGTCGGCGCGAGCGAGGTCCGCCTCCATCGTGCGCTGCGCGCGCTGCGCACGGCGCTTCACGGACAGGACGGTCGATGACGTCGTTCCTCTTTCGGCGCCGGCGCGCCCTCGACGACTTCGCGGAGGCGATTCGGCCGGAGCTCCGCGCGCTCGAGACGCCCGACGCGACACCGGCGCTCCTCACGCGCATTCTCGCGTCGCGCGCATCGGGCGAGCGCGTGATCCTTCCGCGGCCGTCGGAAGCGCGGCCACGCGTGATGACGCCGGCACGCACGACGATCGCGATCGCCGCCGGCGTGCTGGCGCTCGTCGTGCCCGCGTCGCGCCGCCGCCCGGCCGCCGTCGACGACATCGTCGCGACCTCCGGGCTCTTCGCGCGCGATGCGTACGCGCAGCCACCCGAGCCCGCGCACCCGGCGCTCGCGCCGCTCGCGCTCTCTCGCGCGTCGTCGATCCGGCCGCTCACGCTCGAGCTCTCGCGACGCATGCTCGATGCGGCCGGGCAGGTCGCGACCGAGTCGCTCGACCGAACTGCCCTCTCGCCGAGCGAGTGGGAGGGCGCGCCCGCGTGGCGCATCGTGTCCACCGCGCACGATGACTGGAGCGCACAGCGCCGCGTCGTGACCGAGACCCTGTACGTCGCGCGCGGCGACCTGCGGCTGCTGGCGCGTGCGGTGCACGCCGCGCCGTACTCGCGCTTCGCGCGCATCAACGTGCAGCAGCGCTTTCGCGGCGACAGCATCACCGGGCGCATGACGACGGATGCGCCGAGCATCGGCGACGGGCGCGCGATCGCGCGACAGCTCCGCCAACCGTTCGCGCCCTATCTCACCGGTCCGTTCGCGCCGATCGCGCTCATGGCGACGCCTCTCTCGACCACCTTCGCGGCGAGCGCCTCGCTGCTCGGCTGGGCCGTCATCCCACACGACGTCTTCGCGCCGATCGAGCTCCGCGTGCAGGGCGAGGAACGCGTCACCGTTCCCGCCGGCACGTTCGACTGCTGGCGGATCTCCATCCGGCTCGGCGGTCGCGAGATCGGCTACTGGGCGCGAAAGCGCGATGGACTCGGCGTGCGCATCATCGATCATCCGACGAGCGACGCGCGCACGCTGGAGACCGTGCTCGTGCGGGTGACCGAGTGAGCGCGCGCCGAGCGATCGCGACCCTGCTGCTCGCGCCGATGCCGGCGCTCGCTCAGGCGGCGAGCGCGCGCACTGGTGCGCTCCGAGAGTACACGGTCGACTACGGCCACTCGATCGTCGAGTTCACGATCGGCTTCGCGTTCAGTCGAGTGAAGGGGCGATTCACGAGCGGGACCGGAACGATCCTCTACGACGAGCGCGACGTCGCCAACTCGTCGGTGACGATGGTGCTCGACGCGAAGAGTCTCGATACCGGGTGGCCGCACCGCGACGAGCATCTGCGCACGGACGACTTCTTCGATGTCGAGCGCCATCCGACGATCGTGTTCCAGAGCGAGCAGCTCACGCGCCGAGGCGACGACTGGATCGCGAGCGGCACGCTCACGATGCGCGGTGTATCGAAGCCGATCTCGATCCCGTTCCGATTTCCGAGACGGCCATCGCGGAGCGCGGGTTTCGGTTGGATGGTGATGAACATCGACGCCGCCGCGCGACTCGCGCGCGCCGACTTCGGGATCCGGGGTGGCGCCACACACAATGCCTGGTTCGACGCGGCGCGCTCCGCGACGATGGCGGACAGCGTCGACCTCTCGTTCGAGATCGAGGCGTACAGTGCCGATGCGGCGAGCCAGCGATCGGCGCAGATCGACGCGGCCCTCGAGCGCATCCGCGCGAACGGCGTGCAGGCGCAGATCGACCGCTTCGGCGAGTTGAAGCGCACGCGGCCCGCCGCCGACAGCGCGGGGTTCATCAACGGCGGCGATCTCGTCGCGCGCGGGCTGATCGGGAACGGACGCGTCGCGGACGCCGTCGCGTGGTCGCGCGCCTTCGCCGCGCTCTTCCCGATGGCGACACGGGCGGCGGCGGTGCATGCGCTCGCGCTCTCGATCGCCGGCGATCAGCGCGGCGCGTCGAGCGAGTATCGTCGCATGGCGGAGATCTTCCGCGCGCCGACGCCCGATCCGACCGAGCGCTTCCCGCAAGTCGACGAGACGTGGTACTACCTGGACCAGCTCGCGCGCACGACGGTCGAATGGAATCGCGCGCCGCAGGGCGTGCCGCTCGCGCGCACGATCGCGCAGCTCTACCCGGGCACCGCGCGCGCACATACCACACTCGGCCTGCTGCTCGCGACTACCGGCGACTCGGCGGGCGCGGCAGCCGCCTACGCGAAGGCGCTCGAGCTCGATGCGCGAGAAACCCATGCGCTCGAGTGGCGACGCCGACCGACGAATCGCGACTGACGAATCGGCGTCGCCATCGTCGAGCGCCCGCGCTACTCCGGCGACGCCGAGATCGCGCCGCTCGTGATCTCGAACTCGGCGCGACGATTCTTCGAGCGGCAGCTCTCATCCTCCTCGCGACACACCGGCCGCTCCTCGCCGAAACTGACGATGTCGAGATGCGACGCGTCGACGCCGCGGTCGGCGAGGAAGCGTCGCACCGTCGCCGCGCGGCGCTGGCCGAGCGCGAGGTTGTACTCGTCGGAGCCGAGATCGTCGGCGTTGCCCTCGACGCGCAGGCGCAGGGCGCCGCTTCGCGTGAGGATCGCGACCTTCGCCTCGAGCACTCGGCGCGCGTCGTCGGTGAGGTCCGATTGATCGAAGCCGAAGTACACCGGGGCTGCGATCGCCGCGCGCGCGCTCGCCAGCGCGGCGCGCTCGCGCTCCGCCCGCTCACGCTCGGCGCGCCCCGGGTCGTCGGCCGTCGGCGCGGACGTCGGCTTCGCGGTGGGAGTGCTGGCCACGGGCGACGTCGCGGGAGTGGGCGCCGCCTCCGGCTTCGTGCGATGACAGGCGGCCGTGGCGACGAGGAGCAGCGAGGCGGACAGGGCGAGATGCGTTCGAGGCATGGGTGTGAGCGGTGAGAGTTCGAGATCGAGGTGGAGTGCTGGCAGCTACTGGTCGCCATGCTACCTCGTACCGCTCAGACGGCTCTCAGCCCAAACTCAGATCGCGCGCCGACAGCGACTTAGCGCGGCTCGCGCTCCGCCAACGAATCCACTTGAGCGCGAATCGCGACCGTCGCGTTCATCTCGGACTGCTCCGGCGACGGCCTGAGCGTGAGCAGATGCCGGTACGCCGCGAGCGCCGCCGCGCTGTCGCCCACCTGGAGCGCGAGGCGCGCTTCCTCGCTCAACGCGGCGCCGAGCGAGTGCGGCCACTCCTGCATCCATGGGCGGCGCCGGATCGCCGCGAGCGCCCCGCGCGCGTCGCCGCGCATGGAGCGCATCCGCGCGAGCGCGAGGTACGCGTGGTCGTGCAGCTCCGACACTGGCGCGCCCGACGCGAGCCGCGCTTCCGCGTCGGCGATGCGCGCGTCGGCATCGGGTCGGCGGAGTCGCACGGCGACGGCGGCATCGACGAGCGCGGCGCACGCGGGTCCGAAGCCGTCGCCGAGCGGCGTCGGCGCGGAGGTCGAGAGTGTGGATGACGTACGCTGCGCGAGCGCGGTGTCGCCGCGCCACGCGAGCCAGAGTCCAGCCACGCATCGACTGCTCGCGCGATCCGCCTCGCCCTCGGCGCCGGCGCCCGATGCGTCCGCCCGCGCGAGGAGCCGCGTCGCCGCCTGCGCGCCCGCCGTCGAGTCGCCGCCCCCGTACAGCGCGTCGAGCACGAGCAGTCGTGCGGCGAGCGAGGACGACGGCTGCGCCTCGTCGAGATCCTCGAGCACCGCGCGCACGCGCGACGGCTGCGCGCCGTTGACGGCGATCGCATGCTCCGCCGCGAGCAGATCGCTCCGCTCCGCGCGTCGCACCGTGCGCTGCCGCAACGCGCGAATCGCCGCCTCGGCGTCGGCCGCCGCGACGCCGCCGTACTGCGATGCGAGGATCACGCGGTGCAGGCTCGGCGACGGCATCGCGGCCATCGAACGGCGGATCTCGACGAGATGCGTCTCGTCGCGCAGCGCGACCGCCGCGCGCCAGCGCACGAAGGCCGCGAGCTCGCCGGTGGAGTCGAGCGCGGAGTAGAGCGTGGCGACTCGGCGCACGCGCGCGGTGTCGCCCGCTTCGGCGGCGAGCTGCACCTGATAGAGCAGCGGCGCCGCGAACCCCGAATCCAGCTGCGATGCGTGCGCGAACGCGGCGAGCGCACGCGCGCGTGCATCGCGCAGGCCGAGCAGCGATCCGTCGTAGAAGAGTCGCTCGCCGAGCTCGTGCCACACGCCCGCGCGATTGGGCGATTCCGTCGCCGCGAGCTCCCACGCCGCGAGCACCTCGCGCCGCGACGATCGCGCCGGATGGCGCGGGCCGGCGAGCGCCTGCAAGTAGAGTCGATCCGGCTCGGTGAGATCGGAGCGCGCGCGCCACGCGATCGCGATCGCGCGCGCCGCTTCGTCCTGCGCGCCGAGTCGCGTCGACGCCTGCGCGAGCCCGAGCGCGGCCATCGCGAAGTTCGAGTCGCGCGCGATGGCCGTGCGATAGTGCTGCGCGGCGATGCGATAGCCGCCGCGCCGATACGCCGATTGCCCGAGCAGGAACGCGCGCAGCGCGGAGAGCGAGGTGCTCGTGTGGCTCGCGAGTCGATCGGCGACGCCGACCTCCTTCGCGACGAGGCGCGTCGCGAGACGATCGACGAGCACGTTCAGGCTGTCGCTGGGACCCTCGACGGTCGCCTGCGCGTGCACCGCGCCGTCGCCGACGCGGAGCAGCGACGCGCTCACGACCATCCGCTGCGGCGTGCCGACGATGCTTCCGAGTACCAGTCGTTCGCCGCCGAGCGTGCGCGCGATGGCGACGGCATCCGCGCTCGGCACCTCGGCGCGCTCGCTCGAGGCGAGTCGTCGCCACGCGCTCATGATCGAGCCGGGATCGGCGGCGTGCGCGGCGTCGTCCTCCGTCAGCTTGGTGACGAGGAGATCGACCATCCCCTCGTGCAGATACGCGAGCGACGGATCGGCGCCCGAGACACGGAACGGCGCGACGATGAGCAGGTCGCGCGGCGCGCGAGCGACGACGGTCGGCGGCGCGGGCGTGGGACGACGCACGAGTCGCACGGCGATGCCGATCGCGGCGACGGCGGCCAGCGCGCCGAGCGCGATGCGCATGCGGCGTCGCATTGGGTTGGCGCGCGGCAGCGGCAACCCGATCGCCGGCGTGGCGACGATCGGCGTGAGGACGACCGGTGCGGGCTCCGGCTCCGGCGGCGCTTCAGCCGACGGCGCATCTGACGGCGCATCTAATGAATGTCGCGCAGGCGTCTCGCGCCGCAGTCGATCCGCCAGCTCCACGATGCGCGGATCGGGCGCCACGTCGAGCTCCTGCCGCAGCAGCGCCTCGTGCACGCGCGCGTGCTGGATCGCGCCCGCGTGATCCCCGGTGTCCGCGAGCGCGCGCATGAGCGCGAGCGCCGCGCCCGAATGCAGCGGATCCGACGCCACGAGTCTGCGGCGATGCTCGACCGATGACGCGAGATCGCCCGACGTCGCCGATGCGCTCGCGAGCTCGTCGAGTGCCTTGCGGTAGCGCGCGGCCAATCGGTCGCGCTCGGTCGAGGCCCATCGCTCGAACTCGCTCGCGCCCGCGACGTAGAAGCCGTCGAGGAAAGGGCCCGCGTAGAGCGCGATCGCCTCCGCCGCGCGACCAGCGTCGAGCAGCGATTCGAAGTCGGCGACGTCGCTCGTGATCGCTGCGGGATTCAGCCGGATCGTCGTCGACGCGAGGAACACGTCATCGCAGTTGAGGGCCCGCCGCGCGTGGTAGAGCGCCTGCGTCAGCGCCTGGCGCGAGCGCTCCGGGTCGGCATCGGTCCACAGCAGATCGAGCACGCGGTCGCGCGTCACGCCGCCTTCGCCCGCGTTCGCGAGCGCCGCGAGGAGCGCGACCACGCGTCGCTGGCGGGCGCGTCCTTCGAGCGCGACACCGTCCCGCTCGACGAATGGCGAGCCGAACGTGTGCAGTCGGAGCGGTCCCGGCGTTCTGATGTCCGTCTGAGGATCGACTGAGCGCGTGGTCCTACCCTGTGCGGCGAGGTCGTACGAGCGATGCGCCGAACGACGTGGCGAATCGCTGAGCCTCGGAAGGTACCACGAGGGCACGAGCCAGGGAGCCACATGACGAATTCGACGATCACCCGACCGCGCACGCTGCACGCCTTCGTGCGGTCGATCCTCGCCAACGTCGAGCATCTCACCGACCCCGACGATCGCCATCTGCATCCGTCGCAGCGTGCGCGACTCGACGAGATCGCGCGCAGCGCCCGCGCCGTCCTCGACGCGCTCGATCCGCTGGAAGAGCTCGAGAACGCGCGACTCGGCGCGCTTCCCGTGCGCCTCGAGGCCGTCGATCCCGAATGGCTGCTTCACGAGAGCGAGCGCCGGCTCGGCGCCGAGACGGCGAAGGCTGGCCACGCGCTCGAGGTGCGGTGCGAGCATCGGCTTTCGCGCTTCCGCACCGATCCGTGGCGCGTGCAGCAGATCCTCGGATGGATCGTGCGGCGCGCGACGCAGTACGAGTCGCACGCGGCGACGGTGCGCATCGAGCTGCGGCCGGTACTCGACGTCTCGGCGCGTGAGACGCCACGCGGTGCGACGTGCTTCTCGTTCGCGGTCACGATCGTACGGCGCGCGCTCGGCGCGTGCAGCGGCGCGCTCACGACGGCGCACGGTGTGAACGTGAAGGCGATGTGGGAGCCCGCGGTCTATCTGGAGGTGGCGCGCCGCGTCGCGCGCGAGCTCGGCGGCGAAATCGTCGTGAGGCTCGGCGAGCGCGGCGATGAGATCGTGGACCTGCTGCTCCCCGCGTATGCGGTCGCCGATGCGCGTTGAATCCATGGCGTCGCGCGGGATGCTCGCGCTCGCGTGCGTGATGCTCGCGTCGTGCGTCGCGCCGAACGCCGATGCAAAGCGTCGCACGCCCTCGCATCAGGCAGACGGCGAGCCGAGCACGAACGTCGATGCGGCGGCGCGCTTCGCATCGTTCACCGCCGGCGCGGCGTCAGCGCGGATCTCGTCGGACGCGGCGATTCGCGCCTACGTCACCGAGGGCGTGACGCATCTCAGCGACACGATCGATGAGATCGTCGCCGCGAATGCCGCGGCGCCGAGCGAGGCGCGAGATCGCGCGGCCGAGCTGCGCAACGCCGCCGACGACATGCGACGCGATCCGTCGGACGCCACGCGCGTGTCGATCGTGCGCGGCGCGTTCATCACCGCAGCCGGAGCGATCACCGTGCTGCAGCGCGATCGTTATCCGCATCTGGATCGCGCCGCGTTTCAGGTGCGGCTCGCGGCGCGTCGCGTGAGCGCGCGCGAGTCGGTCATGCTGCAGCAGCCGGCGCTGCGGCGATTCTTCGAGCGGGCGAGCGATGCGTTGCTCGCGATGCATCCATGAGCGCGCCGGCGCTCGTGCGCGACGCGTGGCTGCCGACGTGGCGTGACACGGCGGCGGAGGGCCGCGTGCTCATCGTCTCGAATCGATTGCCGTACACGCTCGCGGTCGACGAGGGGCGCGCGGTGCTCCAGCGCACGGGTGGCGGACTCGTGACGGGGCTGCGCGCGTCGCACGAGGCGCACGATGGTCTCTGGTTCGGCTGGCCCGGCGCGCTCGATGCGCTCGGCGCCGACGACGCGAGACACGTTCGACATCGCTTCGCGGAAGAACGCGCGATCCCGGTGCGTGTGAGCGACGACGAGATCGAGAGCTACTACGAGCACGTCTCGAACGCGCTCCTCTGGCCGGTGTGCCACGACCGTCTCGATCGGCTGCCGCTGCGCATGCGCGGCTGGGATGTCTACGAGCGCGTGAACGAGCGCTTCGCCGAGACGATCGCGGATGCGTGGCGGCCGGGCGATCGCATCTGGGTGCACGACTACCATCTGATGCGACTCCCCGCGCTGCTGCGCGAGCGGCTGCCCTCGGCGCGCATCGGGTTCTTCCTCCACGTGCCCTTTCCGAGCGCCGAGATCTTCGCCGCGCTCCCCGTGCACCGCTGGCTGCTCGACGGCATGCTCGGCGCCGACGTGATCGGCTTCCACACGCGACGCTATGCCGAATGCTTCGTGGAGACGCTGGCCGAGCTGCACGACGTGCACGCGCTCGAGTGCGGCGGCGAGCATCGCCTCGAGCTCGATCGTCGCGAGATCCGCGTCGCCGCGTTCCCGATCGGCGTCGATGCGTCGTCGCTCTCGCGGCGCGCCGCATCGCGTGAGGTGAGCGCGGCCACGCTCACGATCCGCCATCCCGCGCAGCGCCTCGTCCTCGGCGTCGATCGGCTCGACTACACGAAGGGCATTCCGCGCCGCCTGCTCGCGATCGAGCAGTTCTTCCGCGCGCATCCGGAGTGGCGGGGACGCGTACGCGTGGTACAGATCGCGGTGCCCTCGCGCGACGGCACGCCCGCGTATCGCGACTTCCGCGACGAGGTCGAAGCGCTGATCAGCCGCATCAACGGCGAGCTCGCGACGCCCGACTGGACGCCCATTCACTACGTGCATCGCGCGATCGACGATGAGATGCTGCTCGCGCTCTACCGTGCGGCCGACGTGATGCTCGTGACGCCGGTGCGGGACGGGATGAATCTCGTTGCGAAGGAGTTCGTCGCGTGCCGCCCCGATGAGGACGGCGTGCTCGTGTTGAGCCGCTTCGCCGGCGCCGCGACGGAGCTCGACGATGCCTTGCTCGTGAACCCGTACGACGTGGACGACGTCGCGGCGACACTGCACCGCGCGCTCGGCCTCTCGCGCGGCGAGCGCCGCTCGCGCATGGCACGCCTCCGCGCGCGCGTCCAGGCCAACGACGTGCATCGCTGGTCGTCGATGTTCCTGCGCGCGCTGAGTGGGAGCAGCGTTCGTCCGATGCGTCCGTAGGTCGCTACGTTTCGGCGTGGCCTTCGTTCTCGCACTCTGGCTCGCCGTCCTCACGGCGTTCACGACACCGCGTGTCGCGCCGCTCTCCGGAGCGGGGCTCGCGCGCACCGTGCAGCGTGCCACGAATGTCGGCCTCGACGACACGCTGCGCGGCGCGCGTTCGATCGCGACGGTGGCTGCCGCGCGCGGCGCGCCGTCGGGCGCGGGCGATGCGGCATCGCCGGTCGTCGTCGTGCCCCCCCGCGCGCGGAGCATCGCGGTCCGCGGCTCGAACGCGCGCGCGCTCAGCGAGTCGCACGTCGTCGCCGCGCGCGGCGATGTCCTCCCCTACTTCGCAACCGCGCCTCCGTCATCGAGGTGAGCGCTCCGGACGCGCCATCGCGCCGTCCGTCGAGCCACGTCTCACTCCCGTCCCGTGGCGCTCGCGCGGGACCACCTCATCGCACGCTTCGCGAACTCCGCTCGCGCAGCCCGCCATCGCGCGCGGGCGCGCGTCGCACGTTCGCCATGGAGACCCACATGTCGGAAAACGCTCGCACCAATCCTCGTCCCTGGTATCGCCGGGAACGGTGGCTCGCCGTGGAGCTCGCGGCGCTCCCGCCCACGATCGCGGCGTTCGTCGTCCCTGAGTCGGCACGGCCGACCTTCGTCATCATCAGCGCGCTGCTGTTGCTCGGCGGGCTCGTGATGCTCGTGATGCGCGGCCCCGCGCGCAGCGGTCCATAGCCGATGCCGCACGAGACCGCGCTCATCGCGATCATCGCCGCAGGCCTCGGCCTCGCATTCATCTTTGGGCTCCTCGCCGTCCGACTACGGCTCCCGCCGATCCTCGGCTATCTGCTCGCGGGCGTCGTCGTCGGTCCTTTCACGCCGGGCTTCGTGGCCGATGCGGGACTCGCATCGCAGCTCGCGGAGCTGGGCGTGATGCTGCTCATGTTCGGCGTCGGGCTCCACTTCTCGATTCACGACCTGCTCGCGGTGCGTCGCATCGCGATCCCCGGCGCGCTCGCGCAGATCGCCGTCGCGACGGGGCTCGGCGCGCTGCTGGTGCACCTCTGGGGCTGGCAGTGGGGAACCGGTCTCGTATTCGGTCTCTCGCTGTCGGTCGCGAGCACCGTCGTGCTGCTGCGCGCGCTCGAGGATCGCGGCGCGCTCTCGTCGGCCGACGGACGCATCGCCGTCGGCTGGCTCGTGGTGGAGGATCTCATCACGGTGCTCGCGCTCGTGCTGCTGCCGGCGCTCGCGCCGATGCTCAATGGGAGCGGCACGGCGACGAACGGTGTCGTCTCGACGCTCGTCATCACCGTGCTCAAGGTCGCGGCGTTCGTCGCGGCGATGCTCGTCGCCGGACGGCGCGCGATCCCGTGGCTGCTCGGACGCGTCGTGCGCACCGGCTCGCGGGAGCTCTTCACGCTCGCGGTGCTCGCGATCGCGCTCGGCATCGCCGTCGGCGCCGCGACGATCTTCGGCGTGTCGTTCGCGCTCGGCGCCTTCGTCGCGGGCGTCGTCGTGAGCGAGTCCGACTTCAGCCACGAGGCCGCGACGAACGCGCTGCCGTTGCAGGACGCGTTCGCGGTGCTGTTCTTCGTCTCGGTCGGGATGCTGTTCGACCCGATGATCCTCGTGCGCGAACCGCTCCGCGTGCTCGCGGTGCTGACGATTGTGATGCTCGGCAAGTCGGCCGCGGCGTTCGCGATCGTGCTCGTGTTCTGCTATCCGCTGCGCACCGCGCTCACGATCTCCGCGAGCCTCGCGCAGATCGGCGAGTTCTCGTTCATCCTCGTGGCGCTGGGCGCTTCGCTCGGGCTGGTGCCGCCCGCGGCGCAGGGACTCGTCGTCGCGAGCGCGCTGCTGTCGATCACGCTCAATCCGTTCGCGTTCCGCGTCGTCGAGCCGATCGAGCGGTGGCTCAGGCGTCATCGCACCGTCGCCCAGGTGCTCGAGCGGCCCGCGGGCGATCTCGCCAAGCTCCCGATGCCGGACGCGGCGCTCCACGATCACACGGTGCTCGTCGGCCACGGCCGCGTCGGCGGTCCGGTCGCCGCCGAGCTCGCGCTGCACGGCGTGCCCTACGTCATCATCGAGCAGAGCCGCGAGCGCGCCGAGACGTTGCGCGAGCGCGGGCTGCCGGTGATCTACGGCGACGCGACGCGTCCGGAGGTGCTCGCTGCTGCACACCTCGAGCGCGCGCGACTGGTGATCGTGGCGGCGCCGGATGCGTATCAGGTGCGCGCGATCTTGCAGCTGACGCGCCGGCTCAATTTCACGGCCCGCGTCGTCGCGCGCACGCACGGCGACGAGGAGCGCGCGTTCCTCGAGTCGCACGGCGCCGAGCGCGCGCTCGTCGCGGAGCGCGAGCTGGCGGTGAGTCTCTCACGCATCGCGCTGCGCGAGCTGGGCGTCGAGCACGACATGTCGGCGGTGGCGCAGCGTGGGCTGCACGCGTCGGTGGAGGACCACGGGTGAGGCGCGCGCGGTCGCGCGTCAGTCCTGCCGCAGCGCAGCGAGCGGATCGACGCGAGCGGCGCGCCAGGAGGGCACCACGCATGCGACGAGCGAGACCACGAGCATGATCGCCAGCACCGCACCGAAGACGATCGGATCCCGTGGGCTCACCGCGTAGAGCAGATCGCCGAGCCAGTTCGTGAGCGCGACGGCCGCCGCGGCGCCGACGACGATGCCGCCGCCGGTGATCGCGAGCCCGCGTCCCAGGACGAGCCGCATCAATCCACCAGCGCGCGCGCCGAGCGCCATGCGAAGGCCGAACTCGCGAGCGTCGACACACTCGCGCCGCGCCGGAGCATGCGCGCGCCGAACCGCAGGTCCTGAACGCGGGTGCCCATGCGCATCTCCGCCGGCGGGAGGTTCACTGCTTGCGACAGTGTCCGACGTCTCGACGTTTGATCGATCAATACCGCCACGCGTACTGCACCTTCACCTGCAACTGATTCGAGTCGAATAGCAGCTCGCGCGCGCGGGTCAGCGGGTCGAGCGTGCGAACGTTGTGGTTGTACACCACGAACAGGTCGCCGAGCGGACTGAACGTCCAGCGCACGCGCGAGTTCGTGCCCGCGCTCTCGCTCTCGTTGTCGTACTGCCAGTAGCTGTCGAACTGAAGGTCCGGTGAGACGCTCACGCGAAAGCGGGTACCCACGACCTGCTGCGTGAAGTCGCCCTGCGGCAGGCGCCCGATGTTGCGCGTCGCGTTGAAGTCGACGGTGAAGAGCGCCGACGGTTTGTACGAGGCGACCGCGCTGTACTCGTCGAGCCGGCCCGTGTAGAAATTGCCGAACCACCAGGTGAACTGACCCGAGAATCGCCGCTTCGCCGCGAGCCCCGCTTCGAGGCGATAGCGATTCCACCGATACGTGCCATCGGGAATCGCGACACCCTCCGCGATCGCGAACGGCGCGACGAGTCGCTCGCCGACGGGCACGACGTTGAACTCGAAACGATCGCCGCTCTCGAGCCGATAGTTGATCGGCGCCATGAACACGCGATAGCTCTCCCAGCGCCCAGCGAGGTCGCTCACGAGCGTCGCCTCGAATTCGTGGAACATCTGCCGCACGTGCAGGCCGAGGATCGGGTTGCTCGGACGCGGCTGATACGTCGCGCTCAGCGTGGCGATCTGCACCGCGGGGCGCGGCACGAACCCGATCGACGGATCGAAGCCATCGCCGAGCGACTTGTACGTCGCCGCGATGTCCCAGAGATCGTTCGGATAGTCGACGAGCGCACCGAACGCGGTCTTCCGGCCGCGCAGATCCTCGCGATCCATCGCGAGCCCCCATGCGCCGATCGCGAGATTCTTGTCGCCGCGGAAGTGCGACGTCTGGAAGGTCAGGTCGGGACCCGCGAGCCACGATCCGCGCCGGCCGAGCGGATCGCCGAACGTCGCGATCGCACCGACGGTCGATTCGCCGAGCACGTTCTGCTTCACGCGCACGACGCCCATCGATGCGACGGTGGATAACGTGTCGAGCGCAGGATCGGTCATCCCGCCCGTGCGCACGGCGAGCGCGCCGAAGCTCGTGCCGCCCTCGCGTCCATTCACCTTGAGCCCGACGTCGACCGGCACCTGCGCATCGGCGAGCAGTCCGACGCGTCGGCTGAAGAACGGCCGCACGTCGTCGCCCGTGCCCGCGCCGAAGTCGAAGATGTCGGCGCCCTCGAGGAAGAACGTCCGCTTCTCGGGGAACACGAGCGGAAATCGCGTGAGGTTCGTGCGACGCGCATCGACCTCGGTCTCGGCGAAGTCGGTGTTCACCGTGAGCGACGCGAGCGAGTTCGCGCCGACGCGCTGCGTCATGTCGAGGCTCAGATGCTTGGAGCGCTCCCAGCCCGCGCCGGGTGCCGGAATGCCCGTGCCTCCCGCGATCGCGGGGCGCACCGCGAGCCCGACGCCGAGGTCGAAGGGCGGCACGTCGGTGAGCAGTCCGGCGCGACTCGTGTTGCCGAACTTGACGTCGCGATCCGGTGACGCCCAGCGATCCGTTTCCTGCAATCGTTGCACGCGCCGCTGCACGTTCAATCCCCACTGCGCGAGTCCACGCCGAAAGAGCAGGCTGCGCGCAGGAATGCGAATCTCGACGGACCAGCCGGTGCTCGAGCGCGCCGTCGCCGCTTCCCATACGGCATCCCAATCGGCGTTCTCACCCTCACCACGGCTCGCGACCAGCGCGTCGTAGCGAGCACCGTTCGGATTCACGGCGAAGATGTAGCCCGACCGTCCGTCGAGGTACGTGTCGAGCACGATCTTGAGGTGATCCTCGCTCGTGAGGTCGGCGTCGCGCGCGCGCGCGAAGGCCGTGATCCGCGATGGCTCGGTGTCGTCGGCGCGAATGCCGATGATGATCGACGCATCGTCCGCGAGCACCTTCACCACCGTACGCCCGCTCGGCGTCGTGCCTTCCGTGGGCTCGAGTTGCGTGAGGTCGACGATGGAGTCGGCGGCGGCCCACGCGGTTTCATCGAGTCGACCATCGAGTCGCACTTCGTTCGACAAACGCGCGACGCGAAGCGTGGGGCGCGCCGACGTCGCGCTGGGCGACTGTTGCGCGCGCGCGGGAGCGCCGACGAGCAATACGAGCAGCGCCGCGCGTCGCGAGTGCTGCGACAGCGCGGCGAACGTTCGTCGTGGATCGATCAAGCGGAGGGTCGCTTGGAGTTCGTTTTGTCGAGTGCCGCGCGAAGCGTGCGCGCGAGTTTCGTCGCGTCGTCGTTCGCCCAGAAGTGCATGAAGAAGAGACGCGGCGTCTCCGTCAACATGTGATTGTGCAGCGATGTCACCTCGATGCCGCCGTCGCGGAGCGCGCGGATCACGGGGTTCACCTCCGAGCCGATCATCACGAAGTCGCCCGTGATCGCCGCGCGTCCGTTGCCCGTCGGCTGGAAGTTGATCGCGGTGCCGAGTCCCATCGACGGCGGGATCTCGAAGTCGCCATCGCGAATCGTCTCGGCGCGCGGCACGCTGACCTGCCACACGCCGCCGTTCGCGCGACCCGCGTAGCCGAGGGCCTTCGTCACGGCGCTCGTGTCGAGATCGAGCGCCACTGGCGCCGACGCGGGCGCCGATGCGGGCGACGGCGGCGGGACCTTCGTGAGCGCGAGCGATGCGCGCACGGCCTCGGCGATCTTCACCGGATCGCCGTGCGCGTGCACGTGCACGTAGTACACGCGTGGCGACTCGTGCAGCAGATGATGATGAATCGCGGTCTGCTCGACGCCGCCCTGTTGGAGACGCGCGATCACGGGCGACAGCTCATCCTCGCCGAGCACGAGGTCGCCCATCGCGACGGCGCCGCCGGCGACGGCCTTCATCGCGATCCACCCGCCGAGGGCGAGCGCGGGTTTGATCGTGACGCCGGCGGCGCTCACCTGGAGATCGCCGCGCGGGAAGTTGAAGCGGTGGACATCGCCGGGCTGCGCGACGGATGAGCGGCCCATGGCCGCATCGATGGCTTTCCAGTCGACGGAGTCCGCCTCGGTGCGATTGGACGCGGTGCGTGCATCCGCGTGCGCGCAGGCGGTGACCGACGCGACCAGCGCGATCGCGGCGAAGGTGAGATGGGCGCTGCGGTGGGCTCGCGTCATGGTGCCTCGATAGGCTCCGTGTCTCGTGATTCAGCTGGGAGAACAATCTGGCTGCATGGATCGATCCGCTCAATGACGAACGGCCTTGATTCAGTTGTGATACGGTCGTACTTTCGCCGCCATGACCGACGACGGCGGCTGGCTGCTACTCATTCATCAGATACCGCCCAAGCCCGACTACCTGCGGGTGAAGATCGGGCGGCGGCTCGCGCGCGTCGGCGCCGTCGCGATCAAGAACTCGGTCTACGCGTTGCCCGCGTCGCCGCAGGCGCTCGAGGATCTCGAGTGGATCCGCACGGAGGTCGTCGACGGCGGCGGCGAGGCCGTGATCTGTCAGGCGAGCTTCGTCTCCGGTCTCTCGGACGATGACCTCCGTGAGCGCTTCCGAACGCCGGCCATGGCGCGCGCGACGGTTGGTGCAGAGCACTATCGCGCGCGGACCTGGGTGACGCGCGAGGGCGTGTTCGTCGATCGCATCGGAAGCGCGTGGCTCATCCGTCGGTTCATCGATCCCGAGGCGCGATTCAAGTTCGTGCCCGCACGCGGCTATCGCCCGAAGACGGACGAGCTGCGCTTCGACATGTTCGAGGCCGAGTTCACGCACGAGGGCGATCGCTGCACGTTCGAGACCTTGCTCGCGCGATTCGCGCTCGACGATGCGGCGCTGCGCGAGATCGCCGAAATCGTGCACGACATCGATCTCAAAGATGCCAAGTTCGAGCGCGGCGACGCCGCCGGCATCGAGCGTGTGCTGGCGGGGATCGCAGGCGCGAACGTCACCGACGACGCGCGGCTCGAGCGTGGCGCTCAGCTCTTCGATGCCTTGTACGAGAGCTTCACCACCGCGCGCACGACGAACGACTGATGCACGCCCCCACCCGGCCAGGGCTCGCGGCGCTCGCGCGCTACTTCGCGTCGCTCGGCACGACCGGGTTCGGCGGCCCGATCGCGCTCGTCGGCTACATGGAGCGCGACTTCGTCGACACGCGCGCGTGGGTCACGCGGCAGGAGCTCAAGGACGGACTCGCCTTCGCGCAGCTCGCGCCCGGTCCGCTCGCCGCGCAGCTCGCGATGTACCTCGGCTGGGTCTGCGCCGGCGTGCGCGGCGCCACCGTCGCGGGCGTCGCGTTCGTGCTGCCGTCGTTCGCGATGGTGCTGGGGCTCGCCGCGCTCTACGTGCGCTTCGGCGGACTGCCGTGGCTCCAGGGCGCGTTCTACGGCATCGGCGCCGCCGTGATCGCGATCATCGCGCGCAGCGTGGTGAAGCTCGTCAACAAGACGATCGAGCGCGATCGGCTGCTGTGGCTCGCGTTCGCGATCAGTGCCGCGGTCACGGCGTGGACGGAGAACGAGATCGTGTGGGTGTTCGTGCTCTGCGGCGTGATGGTGCTCGCGCTACGCGCGGTGCGTGAGCGACGTCCGGTACCGCTCTCCGCGATGCTCGCGGTGCGGCCGTCTTCGATGAGCGAGGTGACGACGATCGGTGCGACGCTCGCGGGAGCATCGGCGCTCGCGCAGCTCGGAACGATCTTCGTCTTCTTCGCGTCCGCTGGGCTGTTCGTGTTCGGCAGCGGGCTCGCGATCGTTCCGTTCCTACATGGAGCCGTGGTGCAGGAGCGCCACTGGCTGACGGAGCGTCAGTTCCTCGACGCGGTCGCGGTCGCGCTCATCACGCCGGGCCCCGTCGTGATCACGGTCGCCTTCATCGGATTCCTCGTCGCCGGCACCGCGGGCGCGACGGCCGCGGCCGCCGGCGTGTTCGCGCCGGTGTACTTCATCACCGTGCTGCTCGCGCCGCACTACGCGCGCTACAAGGACGACCGACGCGTGCGCGACTTCGTCGATGGCGTGACCGCGGCGGCGACTGGCGCGATCGCCGGGGCGGCGCTGGTGCTCGGGCGACGTGCGATCATCGATCTGCCGACGGCGCTCATCGCGATCGTCACGCTCGTCGCGCTCTTCCGACTGCGCCGAGTGCCGGAACCGGTGCTCGTGCTCGGCGCGGGCGTGGTGGGCATCGTACTCGCCGCGAGTGGCGTACGATGACGTTGCTGCTGACGCGTCGCGACGTGCGACAGCTGCTCGCGATGCCGGAGTGCATCGCGGCCGTGGAGGATGCGTTCGTCGCGCACGCGCACGGGCGCACGATCGCGCCCGGCGTGCTCGGCACGCACGTCGATGGCGGCGGCTTTCACGTGAAGACCGCGGGCCTCCGCGCGTCCGATCGTGGCGACGCGCCCACGTTCGTCGCGAAGGTGAACGCGAACTTCCCGGGCAATCCGTCCGCACACGGGCTGCCGACGATTCAGGGCGTGCTCGCGCTCTTCCATGCGGAGAACGGCCGCGTGCTCGCGCTGATGGACTCGAGCGAGCTCACGAGCATTCGCACCGCCGCGGCGACGGCGGTCGCCGCGAAGCACCTCGCGCGCGCGGGCGCATCGACCGCGACGATCTGCGGCTGCGGCGAGCAGGCGCGAAGTCAGCTGCGCGCGCTCGCGTGCGTCCGCGCGATTCGCACGGTGCTCGTGTTCGACGTCGATCACGCGGCCGCCGTACGATTCGCGGACGCGATGGCGCACGAGCTCGAGGTCGATGTGCGCCCCGTTCGGTCGCTCGGGGACGCGACGCGCGCAGCCGACGTGTGGATCACGTGCACGACCGCGCGACGATGGTTCGTCGGACGCGAGCACGTCGCGCCGGGTGCGTTCATCGCGGCGGTCGGCGCGGACAACCCTGAAAAGTCGGAGGTAGAGCCGGCACTGATGGCGTCGAGCACGGTCGTCGCCGACGTGCTCGAGCAGTGCGCGACGATCGGCGATCTGCACCACGCGCTCGCGGCGGGCGCGATGCGGCGAGAGGACGTGCACGGGGAGCTGGCCGACGTCGTCGTCGGACGCCGGCGCGGTCGCGAGCGAGACGACGAGGTCATCGTCTTCGACAGCACCGGCACGGCGCTCCAGGATGTCGCCGCGGCGTCGCTGGTGTACGAGCGCGCGCGCGCCAGTGGCATCGGACTTCGCACCGATCTCGCGAGCGCGTGAACGCGTCGGCCGCGCCTCAATACCCGCGCCTCGCCCGATACGTCAGCGAATTGTCGCGCCAAACGGCGCGTTCGACTCCGGGGCGTACATCAACACTTCTTCGACGGCATGGGACGATCGATGCCCGACGCCGACGATGCAGCTTCTCTCGTGCCGTGGTCGTGACACGTGATCGCGTGTGGCAGCGCCGATCGTTCTCGAAGTCTCGATCGACCCTCGATCACGTGAACGCGTCGATGCGCGAGTCGTCACGGCGACGACCATCGCGGCCGCTGTGCTCTTCTATTGCACCGCGACGAGGTCCCGAGTCCCGACATCGCGTCCGCGATTCGCCCGACACGGCCCGGGTTGCCCGTGCGCGAGGTTGTAGTCGTGGATCTCGCGTCTCGCATCTCTCGGGCGTCGCTCCGACTGCCATTACTCGCGCTGGCCACGCTCGGCGCGGGCGCGGCGCTGCGCGCGCTCGCGTTCGTCTCCGCCGCGGAGGTGGTGTGGCTGGCCGGGCTCGTCGTCACTGGCGCGCCGCTGGTCGCGCGCGCGGCTCGCGGCGTGATGGCGCGCGCATTCGCCGCCGATCTGGTCGCGTCGCTCGCGATCGTCGGCGCGGTGCTGCTGCGCGAGCCGGTGGCGGGGCTCGTCATCGTGCTCATGCAGGCCGGCGGGGAGGCGCTCGAGCGGTACGCGGCGGGACGCGCATCCGACGCCGTGCGCGAGCTGGAGGCGGCGGCTCCGCGGCTCGCCCAGCGCGTCGCCGAGGATGGCTCGACGGTCGAGATCCCAGCCGCCGATGTTGCGGTCGGCGATCGGCTGCTCGTGCGACCCGGCGAGCTCGTGCCGTGCGACGGCGAAGTCGTCGACGGCCGATCCGACGTCGACGTGTCGCGTCTCACCGGCGAGCCGGTGCCGATCGAGGCGAGCGCGGGCACGCGACTGCTCAGCGGCAGCGTGAACGGCGCGAGCCCACTCGTCGTTCGCGCGACAGCGGTCGCTGACGAGAGTCAGTACGAGCGCATCGTGCAGCTCGTGCGGGCCGCGGAGTCGAGCAAGTCCCCACTCCAACGGCTCGCGGATCGCTACGCTACGTGGTTCACGCCCGTCACGCTCGCCGCATGCGCGCTCGCGTATCTCGTGTCGCGCGATGCGACGCGCGTCCTCGCGGTGCTCGTCGTCGCGACGCCGTGTCCGCTTCTGCTCGCGACGCCGGTCGCGATCGTCGGAGGAATCGGGCGCGCCGCGCGACGCGGGATCATCGTGCGGAGCGGCGGCGCGCTCGAGCAGCTGGCGACGGTGACGGTCGCCGTGTTCGACAAGACGGGCACGCTCACCATCGGTCATCCGCGGGTGCGCGCAGTGCACGCCGTGGACTCGGTCGGCGAGGACGAGCTGCTGCGACTCGCGGCGTCGCTCGAACATGGCTCGTCGCATCCGCTCGCGCGAACGATGGTCGACGCGGCGCGCGAGCGCGGTTTGCAGCTGACCGACGCGATGGAGGTGATGGAATCGCCGGGGCGCGGCGTGCGCGGTCTCGTCGATGGACGCCGAGTGGTCGTCGGCGCGCGGACGCTGATCGACGAAACGACGAGGGGCGCGCGCACACTCCAGGATGTGGACGCGGACCCGGCGCTTCGCGCCTACGTCGCGATCGACGAGCGCCTCGCCGGCGTGATCGAGTACGCGGACGCGCTCCGCCCCGGACTCTCGCCGTTCTTCGGCGCCCTCGCGCGACTCGGGGTGCGACGCACGTTGTTGCTCTCTGGAGATCGAAGCGCGAACGCGCTGGCGGTCGCGCGCTCGGTCGGCATCGCGGAGGCGCGCGGCGATCTGCTCGCGACCGAGAAGGCGGATGCGGTGAAGGCGCTCACGGCGAGCGGCGAGCGCGTGCTCATGGTCGGCGACGGCACGAACGACGCGCCGGCGCTCGCGGAGGCGGCGGTCGGCGTGGCGCTCGCGGGGCAGGGCGGTGGCGGGATCAGCGCGGAGGCGGCCGATGTCGTGTTGCTCGCGGACGACGTGACGCGCGTCGCCGACGCGATCCGCATCGCGCGCCGGACGCTGCGCGTCGCGCGGCAGAGCATCGGCGTCGGGCTCGGCCTCAGCGCGCTTGCGATGCTCGTGTCGGCGTCGGGACGGATCGCGCCGACGACGGGCGCCCTGCTGCAGGAGGCGATCGACGTCGCCGTGATCCTGAACTCGTTGCGCGCGCGCTGAACCCTGACGGCGTGCGAGGGGACGGACGTAGAATCTCCGTCATGAAACGGCTCCTGCTCTGCCTCATGCTCGTCGCGCCGAGCCTCGGCGCGCAGACGATCACGATCACGAACGCGACCGTCGTCGACGTCGCGACCGGTGCGCTGCATCCCACGTCGACGATCGTGATCGACGGCGCACGCATCGCGAGCGTCGGCGCATCGTCCGCGCGCGCGAGCGGACGCGTCGTGGACGCGACGGGGCTGTACGTGATCCCCGGGCTGTGGGACATGCACGTGCACGCGTACTTCGGCTGGGATCGCGCGTTCGGCGACTCGTGGGTGATGCCGCTCTTCATCGCGAACGGCGTGACCGGCGTCCGCGACATGGGCAGCGACCTCGAGCCCGTGCTGCGCGCACGTCGCGAGGTGGCGGCGCACACGCTCGTGGGGCCGAGGATGGTCGTGTCGGGCCCGATGCTCGACGGACCGAAGGTGACGTTCAGCTCATCGCTCGCGATCTCGTCTGCAGCTGACGGACGCGCGGCCGTCGAACGTCTCGCGTCGCGCGGGGTCGACTTCATCAAGCTCCAGAGCGGCGTCCCGCGCGACGCCTTTGGCGCGATCGCCGCGGCGGCGAAGACGGCGCACCTCGAGTTCGTCGGGCACGTGCCGGATGCGATGCGCGCTTCCGAGGCGATCGCCGCGGGACAGCACACGTTCGAGCATCTCATCGGCATCTTCGAGGCGAGCATGCCCGCCGCCGACGAGACGGCGTTCCTCGCGCGCCACTACGGCGCGGCGCCGGATACGGCGCACAACAAGAGCCTCGCCGTGCTGCTCAAGCGCTACGATGCGGCGCGCGAGACGGCGATCATCAAGCAGATCGCGGCGTCGCGCGTGTGGCAGTGCCCGACGCTCTATTGGGAGCGCGGGCAGTGGCTCGTCGACGTGATCGACTTCACGAAGGATCCCGACATCGCGTACACGCCGCGCACGTGGGTCGCGAAGAAGTATCCCAAGATGCGCACGGCGATCGCGGGCAGCCTCGGCACCGACTCGATCGCGGTGCGGCGCCGCTTCGTCGAGCACGAGCTCGACATCGTGCGCAAGCTCCACTCGGCGGGCGTGCCGTTCCTCGCGGGCACGGACACGCCGGCCGGCGTCGACGTCACGCCAGGCATCAGCCTGCACCAGGAGATGCAGCGATTCGTCGCGGCCGGCTTCACGCCACTCCAAGCGCTACAGACGGCGACGATCAATCCCGCGCGATTCTTCGGCAAGACGAGCGACTTCGGCGCCGTGGAGAAGGGACGCGTCGCGGATCTCGTGCTGCTGCGCGCGAATCCGCTCGCGGACATCGCGAACACGCGTGCCATCGCGGGCGTGGTCGCGGACGGACGCTACTGGTCGTCGGAATCGCTGGACTCACTTCGAATGAAAGTGCGGCGCTACGCGGCGACACACCAGATTGGCAGGATTGGCTGGTACGCTGGCGCTGCTGGCTTCTTGGCTCGAGTGAACTGGGCAAGGGAGCGTCGGAGCGCCAGCGTGCCAGACAATCCTGCGTCGTTCACCCGAGCGCCGCCTTGTAGATCGCCGCCCGTGCTTCACGCGCGAGATCCGGATGCACACCCGGCCGCACGCCGTGTACCGAGCGCAGGCCCGCGGCGAACCCGCGCGCGCTGATCGACGCGTGATCCTCGTTGTTCATCACTTCCCAGTGCACGCGCGCGCTCGGCCACTGCCGAATCGCGAACTGCTCGACGACCCACGCCACGCCGCTCCCGAAGCGACAGAGCGCCATCACCTGATCGAGATTCACCTCGACCTGGCCGCAGCAGACGAACAGGTCGACGTCCATGTCATCGTGCGCGGCCGCGTACTCGGCCTCCGCGCGCTCGACGGATCCAGCCGCGAGGCCGATGCTCGGGCTAACGCAGACGTAGCGCTTGAACGGGCTCGACGCGTCGTAGAGAGCGCGCAGCACGAAGTGGCCACCTGACGAGTCGCCGACGAGCGTGTGCCGCGCGTTGGTGTCGACGGGGAAGCGCGACGCGAGCGCCGGCATCAGCTCGTCGCGCAGAAACGCGAGGAACCGATCGACGCCGCCCGCGCGCATCTCGAGATCGAGCTTCCCCTCGGCCGCGCGCATGCCGCGGAAGATCGTCTGAAGGAGTCGGCCGAGGGGGTCGGTCATGTCCCACGGGCCGACGAAGTCGTAGTTGCGGCGTGCGTACCAGCTCGCGCTCCCCTCATCCGCGGGATATCCGACGCCGACGACGATCGATTTCGGCACCGGCGGTGCGAGTCGCGCGAAGTCGCCGTGCACGATCACGCGTACGAGATCGCAGAAGGCGTTGCCGTCGGTGACGACGATGAGCGGATAGCGCTCGCCCTCCTTCGCGCCGGGCGGCAGCGACACGTCGATCGTGTAGCGGCCGAGTCCTTCGGCATCGACCTCGAAGCGCTCGAACGTGTGGGTGTCGATCGGGAGCGGCGTCAGGGAGAGTGTCACGGCGTGATGGTGAAGGCGGTACTCGACACGGGAGGGAGCGTGCCCGATGTCGCACGGAGTTGATAGCCCTGGCCTGCCACGCTCACGGACAGATCGGAGAAGGTGGCGATGCCGTCGATGGCCTTCACGGTGATGGTGCCGCCGAGCGATGCGCCCGTCGGGCCGCCGACGAGTGCCAGGGTGACGGACGACGTATTGAACGTATCGATGTTGCCGAAGCGATCGACGAGTGCGACGCGCACGGCGGGCGCGACGATCTGGCCGGCCTTCGTGGTGCTGGGCTGAACATCGAATCGCAGCGCCGTCACGGTCGTGGCTCGCGTGACGAGCTGCAGGACGACGGGCGAGATGCCGGGTGCGCGCGCGAAGATCGTGTCGGTGCGCGCGAGCGTGTCGGGGGTCCACCCGCCGATCCGCGCCATGCCTTCCGTGTCGGTGGTGAGCGTCGTGGGCAGTGATGGATTGGTGATGATGCCCGCGCGTCCTGGGGTGAAGGTCACGGGCACGCCGGCGACGACGTAGCCATTGGCGTCGAGGGCTCTCAGGGAAATGAATCCGGACGATGCACCGGCTCCTGCGACGGTAGCGAATGCACAGGTGCCGCAGTCGAGACGGGTCGCCGCGCCCGGTGTGACGGCGGTTGCCGTAAACGTGATTGGACTTCCGGACAAACCGCTCGCTGACGCGGTCAGTGTCTGAGCGCCGGGCGTCGCGCCCAGTATCCAGGAGGTTGACGCCTCGCCGGACGGAGTCGTCGCCACCGCAGTGGGTTGTACCTGACCTCCACTGCCCGTCGCGAAGGTGACGGTGACACCTGGGACCGCGACGCCACTGGCATCGGTCACTCGAACCGTCACGCGCGACGTTCCGTTGGTCACGGTACTTCGAACGGATGCGGAACCGAGATCGCTGACACCGTTCGCGACGATCGTGGCGGCGGCCCCCGGCTGCGCGCCGGTCACGTTGATCGGCGACGGGAACGCCAGCGAGTTAGCGCCGGCGCCCAAGGTGTTGAAGAAATTGGTCCCCCAGCAGAGCAATTGCTTGCCCGTAGTTATACCACAGGATTGGAATCCACCCGCGCCGACCTCGGCGAACCGGAAACCGCCGGAGACGCGAACGGCGGCGGCACTTGGTCTCAACCTTCCGTCACCCAGACTGGCTGCGGTGCCCAGCCCTCCCCAGCAATAGGCATTCGCGGCGTCGTCGATACCGCACGCGTGCGCGAGTCCGACACTCAGAGACGAGAGGGCTGGCGCATTCGCGATCGCTGTGGGCGTAGTGATGTCAGGACCCTGCGTTGCATTCAGGTAGAACGCCTGACCCCAACAGAACGGCAGACGGCTCGCGTTCAGGGCGCAAGCGGTCGCGGCGCCGATCGCGAGTGCGACGAATCGCTCGCCCGAGGCGACGCGCACGGGGACGAGGCTTGGTTGGCCCGTTCCCGTCGCGAGCTGTCCGTTGGCGTTGTTGCCCCAGCAGTAGATGATCTTGTCGGCGGTGAGCCCACATGAGAAATCGTGCCCCGCGCCGACGAAGACGAACTTGAGATTTCCGACTACAGGCGTCGGCGTCGTCGCGGAAGTCGCGATTCCCGTTCCGAGCTCGCCGCGAGTCCCGGTACCCCAGCAAAAGGCGTCGCCGACGAACGTGACGCCGCAGGCGTGCGCCGGTGTCTCGCCGTTCACGAGCTCTCGCGAGCCGGATACGGCGATCGTCGCGAACGTCAGGTTCCCGGCAACCGGCGACGGTGTCTTCGCACACGCAATGATGGGTTGCTGGAGGAAGGTGAACGTCGACACGTCGCACGTATCGGCAGACGATACGCCGAGCGTTCCACTTGGATTGACGCCCCAACAATACGGTTGACCGGCCGCCGTCAGCCCACACGTGGCCTGACTGGTGAAGCTGTCCGCCGTGCTCGTGGCCAGAGACAGGAACGTTTGCGCGCCGCTCAGCGCTACGGCCGTCGTCGTTCCATTTCCAACGATGGAGGCGTTACCCAGCCACCCAGTCACGTTTGCCCCCCAGCACGAGATCGGCGCGCCGACCGGGATGAGACACGTTTGCCCGACCCCCGTCAGAAGCCCCCTCTGCATTGGTGCAACCCCCGTCCCCGTGATCGTCACCGGCGCCACCGAGCCACCCGACTCCAAGCTCACGCTGAACGTGTTCGCCCCGACGTTCGGCCCCAATCGATACGTGAGCCGCGCGATGCCGAGCGAATCGGTGAGCACCGATTGCGTCGTACCGCTTCCACCGCCGGTGAGCGCCACCACCTTGAGTGCGCGACGTGGCAGCGGCACACCGGTGCGGTCGACGACCTTCACGTCGACCGGCATCAGCGCGTCGTGCCCGGGGAATCCGAGTTGGTCGTCGCCAGCGACGATCGTGAGCGTGCTCGGCGCGCGCAGCGTGACCGATGGCGCGGACGCGGATTGTCCCGGCTGCGCATCCACGGCGACCGCCGTGCTGTCGATCGTCGCACCCTGTTGATCGCGCAGCGCCACGTCGATGCTCAGCGCGCACCCCGGGCCACTCGGCGTCCGCAACGAGTCGGCGAGGCAGGCGCCGATGTCGACGCTGAGCCCGAACTCCTGCTGGCCGGTTCCGGTGATCGGGAACTGCGCGTTGGCGAGGACGACGCGCGTGCTCGCCGCGCGCGTGTACGCCACGGTGACGTCGAGGCGTTCGCCGACCGCTTGGAGATTCGCGCGCAGCGACAATCGCATGCGGCCCGCTTTCGGCGCGACCGGTACGATGCCGCGATCGAGGCAGGCGGTACCGGCGAGGAGGAGCACGACGACGACGTCGCGAGCGCGGAGGCGGGACCGGCGGTAGCACCACATTCTGTCGTTCTCCGACGGATCCGACGCGATGATGCGATTCGAGTTCGAGCCCAGCAATAGGTTGAACCGCGGATCACCGCACCGCAGTGACCGACGCGCGCGCCGCGGCGATCGCCTCGCGCACGACGGCAGCATCGCCGATGTGATTCGCGAGCAGGAGTACGAGGGCGGCATCGAGCCGGGCGCTTTGCTCGTCGGTGAGCTTCGCGTGCGCGTCGACGAGCAGCTGGAAGAGCGCGTCCGGCTGCGCGACGTTGGGCGAGGTGTTCAACGGTGTCATGCGCACGCTCCCGTCGCGCGCGCGTACGCATGCGCGATCCCTTCATTGGTTGGCGCGCGCCATCGCGCGGCCACGTATTGGTCCGGTCGCACGAGATACGCGGATCCCTCGCGCAGATCGTATCGCTCGGCGATGAGTCCCGACGGATCTCCGATCTGCCCGATGTCGACGAGGAGGATGCCTGCTGGCGTATCAACGCGCGCGCCGAGCGACAGCAGCGTGAAGTCGCCGCCGAGATGGGAGAGGAGCCAGCCATCGCGCGTCGGTGCGTCGAGCGCGGGCGAGCCGGGTGCGATGCCGCGCCACGCGTCGTGCGGATCGTCGCGCGTGACGAGTGGGCTGTCGGGATGGCTCACCGCCGTCGACAGTCGGCCCGAGTTCACGAAGGGGCGCGCGAACGCGTGGTCGCGTGCGAGATCCAGCACCACATCGCGATAGCGACGGCCCGCGGCAGTCGGCGGCGTGATGAACTCGATCGAGCGGGTGGACTCGCGATTGTTCTCGCGCGCCGTCACCATCGCTTCGTGATCGTAGCTCTCGAGCAGCGCGTCGCCGGCGACACCGCGCGCCGCGCGATCGAGCTTCCATCCGAGGTTGTCCGCATCCGCGACGCCACCGTTGCACCCGCGCGCGCCGAACGGTGAGACGAGATGCGCCGCATCGCCGGCGAAGATCACGCGTCCGTGCACGAAGCGCGTCATGAGCTGACGCTGGATCGTGTAGACGCTCGTCCACACGGGCTCGTACCTCACGTCCGGCCCGAGCATGCCGCGCACGTAGGCGTCCACGCGCTCCGGCTCGAGCACGGCGGTGCGATCGACGTCGCGGCCGAGATGAAAGTCGAGCCGCCACATGTCGTCGGGCTGCTTGTGCAGCAGCGCCGACCGGCCGCGATTGAACGGCGGGTCGAACCAGAACCACCGCTCGACCGGACGCGCGTCCATCATACGGATGTCCGTGATGAGAAAGTGCTCCTCGAACGCGTGCGTCTCGAACGCCGCGCCGAGCATCGCGCGGATCGGCGAGCGGGCGCCGTCGCACGCGATGCACCACTCGGCGTCGACCTCGTAGTCGGCGCCATTGCAGCTGACGCGCGCGCGCACGCGTTCACCCTCGCGTTCGAGGGCGACGACCTCGTGTCCCCAGCGCACCTCGGCCGTCGGCTCGCGCTCGAGCGCCGCGACGAGCAGCTCCTCCACGCGATACTGCTGGATGTTCGTGAAACCGGCCATCTTCTGCTGCTTCACGGGCTGCACGTCGAAGCGATAGATCGGCTCCGTCGAGTCGCCGCGAAACACCTTCCCGACGCTCCATCCGACGGAGTGCGCGACGATCGCGTCGCCGACGCCGAGTCGGTCCCAGATCTCGAGCGTGCGCTTCGCGAACGTCATCGCACGCGAGCTGCCCGCGATGAACGTGCGGCGCTCGAGCACGACGACGCGATGCCCGCGGCGCGCGAGGTCGAGCGCGAGCGTGAGGCCGACCGGTCCCGCGCCCACGACGAGGAACGGAGCGGCGTCGAGACGCGACGCGGGCGGCGGCGTCGCGCCGATCTCGCGCCAGACCGGCGTGCTCATCCCACGAGCCGCGCCCACACGTCGCGATCGCGCTCCGCCGTCCAGATGCGCGGCCACTCGAGACCATCGAGCTCGTCCCACACGCGCTGCACGTCGAACGGCAGGCAGTGCTCGAAGATCGGCCAGTGTGCGTACGCCGGTGCGAGCGCGGCGTGCGCGCGTGCGAACGCGTCGCGGATGTCGCCGCGCGCCTCGTGCACGATGCGCACACTGTCGATCAACGTGCGCAGGAAGCGGCGCGTCTGCTCGATCGCGGCATCGCACGCGTCGATGCCCTGCGCGACGGCGCCGCGTCCGCCGACGAGTCGCTCTGCACGGAAGCGCTTCACCGCATCGAGCGTCGTCGTCGACCACTCGTCGTGAAAAGCGTCGCCGGTGTAGAGCGCCGCCTGCGCCTCGACGAGATCGCCCGCGAAGAGCGTGCGCGACGTGGGATGCCAGACGACGATGTCGCCGGCGGTGTGCCCGCGTCCGCAGACGTGCAGCTCGAGCGCACCGCGATCACCGCCGAGCGGGATCGTCATCGATGAGCCGAACGTGCGCGTCGGATGCGTGAGACCGGGAATCTCGCTCGCATCCTTGAACAGCCGTGGCATGCGACCGAGCTCGCTCGCCCAGTCCTCGCGTCCTCGTTCGTCGATCAGCGCACGAGTGCGATCGCTCGTGACGATGTGCTGCGCGCCGAATGCGCTCGCGCCGAGCGTGCGCACGGCGTGATAGTGCGTGAGCACGAGCCAGCGCACGGGTTTGTCGGTGCGCTCGCGCAGACGTGCGATCCAGTCGCGCGCCGCCGCTGGTGTCGCGCGCGCCTCGATGCACACTACGAAGTCCTCGCCCTCGACCGCGCCGACGTTCGGATCGCCCTCGGCGGTGAGCGCGTACACTCCGTCGGCGAGTGTCTCGAGCGTCTCGCGCTTGGCGCCGAGATCGGCGGATGAGGCGAAGGCCATGCGTCGTCAGGTCGCCACGTCGTCACGCACCAGCAGCACCGCCATCGCCGCGAGCAGCGATCCCATCGCCATCACGATCGCCACGCGTTGGAGTCCCGCGCCACTCGCGAAGAGAAAGCCCGCGAGGATGGGGCTCAACGCCGATCCACCTCGACCGACACCGATCACGAAGCCGGTGCCTCCGCTGCGCACCGCACTCGGAAACGCACGCACGACGACCGTGAAGAGGCCGACCATCCCGCCGTTCGTGCACGCGCCCGTGACCGCGACGATGAACGAAAGCTCGGCGAGGCTCGCCTGACCGCGACCGAACGCGATCACCATCGGCACCGAGAGCAGCAAGGTGCCGAGCAGCAGCACGCGCGCCGAGTAGCGACGTACGAGCAGGGAGTAGATGAGGCCACCCGTCGCGCCACCGACGTTCGCCCACACGAGCACGCGTCCCGCGGCCGACGGCGTGTGCCCCATGTCGACGACGATCTTGGGGATCCACTTGAGCAGGAAGTAGAACGTCGTGACGTGCGTGAAGTACGCGATCGTCAGCAGCGCCGTTGTGCGCGCGAGCGCCGGCGAGAAGAGCGTGGCCACCGAGGCGCGCGGCGCGAGCCGATCGAGCTCCGGCAGCGCGGACACGGCGCCATGACCCAAGCGGCGCATCGCGGTATCGATGCGCTCGAGCGCGCGCGTGGGCCTGCGCGTGACGAGGAAGGGAACGGTCTCCGGGAGGAAGAGCCACGCGAGCGGAATGCACGCGGCCGACGCGACGGCGCCGATGGTGAACACGGAGCGCCAGCCGCCCGTCGCGAGCATCGTGGACGCGAGCGTGCCGCCGACGATCGCACCGACCGGATAGCCGACGGCGACGAGTGCCACGGCGAGGTCGCGTCGCCGCGCGTTCGTGTGCTCCGCCGTCGCGGCGTTCGCCGACGCAAGCATCCCGCCGATGCCGAAGCCCGTCACGACCCGCACGAGCGACAGCGTCGGCACGTCGTGGACGAGCGTCGCGCACGCCATGCCGGCGGCCATCACGCCGAGGCACGCGAGCGTCGTCGGGCGGCGACCCACGCGGTCGGCGACCGCGCCGAGGATGATGGAGCCGAGCGCCATCCCGATGAGCTCCATCGAGAGGACGATGCCGAGGACGGCGCGATCGATTCCCCAGTCCTTCGCGATGCCTGGCGACGCGAAGCTGATGGAGAGGACGTCGTAGCCGTCGAGCGCGAGGAGGAGCACGCACGTCGCGACCGCGGCGATCTGGCGCGCGTGCATCGGCTGACGCGCGAGGATGGCGCGCGGATCGACGGATTCCAGCGTGGGAGCGGGCGGCGCGGGTGCGAGGGACGCCACGCGCGCGAGTGTGCGGGCGGCAAAGAGCCGGCGCAAGGTGTGTCCGAGCCGTTGCGCCGGGACGTTTCACGCTCCAAGGTGCCAGGCGAGTTGTGCGCCGGCCGCCGTTCCCTCCAAGAGATTTGCGACGCATGTCCATACCGCAGCTCGGCACCCTCGTTCGCCTCGATCCCCGCGATAGCTGGGTGAGTGAGTCCGGCTCCTTCACGCCGTGGCTCGCACAGGCCGAGAATCTGGCGTTGCTCGGACAGACGATTCATCTCGACCTCGAGCTCGAGGCCACCGAGAAGGACGTCGGTCCCTTCCGAGCCGACATCCTCTGCCGCGACGGCGAAGGGAAATGGGTGGTGATCGAGAACCAGCTCGAGCGGACCGATCACTCACACCTCGGTCAGCTACTCACCTATGCGGCGGGTCTGAAGGCGGTCACCGTCGTGTGGGTCGCGCGCGAATTCACGGATGAGCATCGCGCGGCACTCGATTGGCTGAACGAGAACACGAAGGACGCGATCAATTTCTTCGGTCTCGAGATCGAACTCTGGCGCATCGGCGACTCCCCGCCGGCGGCGAAGTTCAACGTGGTGTGCCAACCGAACGACTGGTCCGAGTCCGCGAGCTCGGCCGCCAAGGCCCTCGCGGAAACGGCGCTTACACCGACGAAACAGCTCCAGCTCGAGTACTGGACTGCGTTCGTGAAGACGGTGAAGGCGAACCCAGGGCCGCTCAGAACGCAGAAGCCGCTGCCCCAGCTCTGGACCACGCTCCCACTCGGCCGCGCCAACGTGTACCTGACCGCCACCGCGAGCGTGCAGAACAAGCGGCTCGGCGCTCACGTGACACTCGGAGGCGATCACGGCAAAGCGTTCTTCAAGCAGCTCTCGTCGCAAAAGGATTCGATCGAGAAGGCGTTCGGAGGACCGCTGGAGTGGCGCGAGCTGCCCGACAACAAGGAGAGTCAGGTCGGTGTGGTGTGGAACGATGCCGACCCTTCCGATGCGACGTCGTGGCCGAAACAGCACGAGTCCCTGCGCGCGACGCTCGCGAGGCTTCATCAGGCGTTCGCGCCTCGCGTGAAGCAGCTGATGGTGTCCGTTACCGACACCGACTCGTCGTCCAACTCCGCTGACTCCCCGAGCTGAATCGATGCGCTGGATCGCCCCTCCCGAACGCGACGCCGCGAACGAGACGCTCGAGAAGCGTCTCTGGGCCGCCGCCGACCAGCTGCGCGCCAACTCCGGTCTCACCGCGCAGCAATACTCGCAGCCCGTCCTCGGCCTGATCTTTCTCAGATTCGCCGACGTGCGCTTCGCCGCGCGGCGCAGCGCTTTGCAGCTGACGATCGCCGGTAGCCGCCGCGCCTCGCGTCTCGACGATCCCACCGCCTACCACGCCGACGGGGTGATCTATCTGCCAACCGAGGCGCGCTTCGACCACCTGCTCGCACTTCCCGAAGGCGCGAACGTGGGGAAGACGGTCACCGAGGCAATGCGCGCGATCGAGAAGGCGAACCCGCAGCTCGACGGCGTGCTGCCGAAGACCTACGAGATCTTCGACGGCACGCTACTCAAGAATCTGCTCCGCAAGGTGAGCGAGATCCCGGCGACGCTGGACTACGACGCGTTCGGCCGGATCTACGAATACTTCCTCGGCGAGTTCGCGCGAACGGAAGGTCAGCGCGGCGGGGAGTTCTACACGCCGTCGAGCATCGTTCGCCTGCTGGTCGAGGTGTTGGAGCCGTTCCACGGGCGCATTCTCGATCCGGCCTGCGGGTCGGGCGGCATGTTCGTGCAGAGCGCGCGCTTCGTCGCCGAGCACCGGAAGAATCCTGCGCGTGAGCTGGCGATTCACGGACAGGAGAAGGTCGCAGAAACCGCCCGCCTCTGTAGGATGAACCTGGCCGTGCACGGACTCGAGGGCGACATCAAGGAAGGGATCACCTACTACGACGATCTGAACGACGCGACGGGCGCTTTCGACTTCGTGCTCGCGAACCCGCCGTTCAACGTCAATGCGGTGGACAAGGAGCGGCTCGCCGGCGAGGTCGGTGAGGGGAAGCGCTATCCGTTCGGGCTCCCGCGTCCCGACAACGCGAACTACCTCTGGATCCAGCTCTTTTGGTCCGCGTTGGCCGAGCGCGGGCGAGCGGGGTTCGTGATGGCCAACTCGGCGAGCGACGCACGCTCGAGCGAGATGGAGATTCGCCGCAAACTGATCGAGTCACGCGCAGTGGATGCGATCGTCGCAGTGGGACCGAACATGTTCTACACGGTGACGCTGCCGGTGACGCTCTGGTTCCTGGATCGCGGCAAGCGGCGGTCAGCGCGCAAGGATCAGGTGCTGTTCATCGATGCGCGGCACGTGTACCGACAGATCGACCGAGCGCACCGCGACTGGACGGAGGGGCAGGTCGCGTTCCTCGCGAACATCGTGCGGCTGTATCGCGGCGAGGCGCCGGACTACACGCTCGGCGGTGAGGAGGCGAAGGGTCAGATCGCGGAGCTATTCGGCGCGGCGCCCTCGTATCGTGATATCGCCGGCTTGTGTCGCTCAGCGAGCATCCCCGAGGTCGACGTGCAGGGGTGGAGTCTCAATCCCGGCCGATACGTCGGCGTCGCTGAAGGAGAGGAGATGGACGACGACGAGTTCACCGAACGGTTCGGCGCATTGAGTGAAGAGTTGGCACTACTTACGGAGCGCGCACGCGAACTCGAAGCCCTTGTCTCGCAGAACGCGAGTGAGGTTTTGCATCCGTGAGCGTCCCTGGATTCAGTAGCTACCGACTTGGTGACTTGCTCCGGATAAAGCACGGCTACGCGTTCAAGGGCCAACACTTTACGGAGAGCGGTGACTTCGTGCTGCTGACCCCGGGCAATTTTCGCGAAGAGGGTGGTCTAAAACTTCGAGGAGAGCGCGAGAAGTACTACGGCGGCGAGTTTCCTGACGAATTCGTTCTTGAACAGGGCGATCTACTAGTTGCAATGACAGATTTGACGCAGGAAGCTCCGATCCTCGGAAGCGCCGCGTTCGTTCCCGAAAACAATCGGTTCCTGCACAACCAACGACTTGGGAAAGTCACATCGATTCGCGCCGATCGGATACTGCCTCAGTATCTGTACTATCTGTTCAACACTCCGTCAGTGAGATCGCAACTCAGAGCGAGTGCGACGGGCGCCACCGTGCGACATACCTCGCCAGAGCGCATCTACTGCGTGACGGCCGCACTCCCCGATCTCAATCGCCAGCTCCAGATTGCCGGCTTCGTCGGGGGTTACGATGCATGGATCGATAACAACCTGCGCCGAATCCAAATCCTCGAGGAGATGCTGCACGCGGTGTATCACGAGTGGTTCGTCTTGCGTCGGTTTCCTGGGCACAAGAGCGTCACGGGCGTACGCGACGGCTGTGCGCAGGTTCCGGCGGGGTGGAGGCGGACGACGCTCGGCGACATTCTCGAGCTCAACTACGGCAAGGCACTCAAGCAGGACGAGCGACGTGCTGGCGATGTTCCGGTGTTTGGGTCCAGTGGCGTCATAGGTTTCCATGACACAGCATTGACAGTCGGTCCGGGCGTCATCGTTGGGCGGAAAGGAAACGTCGGAAGCGTCTTTTGGAGCGACGACGCGTTCTTCCCGATCGATACCGTCTTCTACGTGACCTCGACGATGCCACTTCGTTTTGTCTATCATGCACTGAAGACTATGACGTTCCTCAACAGCGATGCTGCGGTTCCTGGACTCAATCGGCAGCAGGCGTATTCTCTCGAGATCCTCATCCCACCATCGGAACTTGTTGATCGGTTCTGCGCAGTCGCCGACACCATGGTAAGAGAGGCATTCCTACTCCGACGCGTCGTGGACAACCTCCGCCGCACCCGCGACCTCATACTTCCCCGCCTGATGTCCGGCCGTCTCACGCTCCGCGCCGCCGAGCGCGAGCTGGCCGCCGCAGTCTGACCCGAAGGTGACGGCTCCGAACACGATGACGCGCCCACTGTTGTCGCCACGCGTCCGGAACCACACCTTCTCCGATGCCGACGGTGCTCCGCGTCGGACCATATCGATTCTTCTTCTGGTCGGCCGATCGCGGAGAGCCGCCGCACGTGCACGTCGAGCGCGAGCAGAGCCGCGCCAAGTTCTGGCTCGATCCGGTGCGGCTCCAGGAAAGCGGCGGCTTCCGCGACGCGGAGCTGAGCCACCTCACGACGCTCGTGCGAGAGCATCGACCCGAACTGCTCCGAGCGTGGCATGAGTTCTTCAGCCGCTGATCATTCCACGAACCCACGCCCCACACCGCGCGCGAGCGCCGCGATGGTGCAGGGCGACGCGCTCGTCGTCGAGCTCGTGGACGGGCGCACCGTCACCGCGCCGCTCGCCTGGTATCCGAGACTGCTCCACGCCACCGCCGAGGAACGCGCGAGCGCGCGGCTCGTCGGTGAAGGGGAAGGGATTCACTGGCCGGAGCTCGACGAGGACATCGCCGTCGAGGACCTGCTCGCCGGCCGGCCATCGGGGGAGAGTCCGCAATCGTTGCAGCGCTGGCTCGACGCGCGCGGCCGGCGCGGCGCCGCCTGACCCAGCACGCGTGCCCCACGACTGGAGCGAAGACCACCTCGTCGAACGCCCTGCCATCGAGCTCCTCGGTGCGCTCGGCTGGACGACCGCGACCGGGATCGACGAGCGCTTCGGCGTGGACGGCACACTGGGCCGAGATGCGCCCAGCGAGACCGTACTGGTTCCGCGGCTCACGCGTGCGCTCCGCGCACTGAATGGTGACCTGCCATCCGACGCGATCGATGCCGCGACGCTGGAGCTGACGCGGGATCGTTCGGCGATGGCGCTCGCCGCCGCGAATCGCGAGATGTGGCTGCTCCTCCGCGACGGCGTGACGGTCTCGATTCCGGATCGCGAGCACGGCGGTCAGCGAGATGCGCGCGTTCGGGTCATCGACTGGGAGCGGCCGCTCGCCAACGAGTTTCTCCTCGTCAGTCAGCTCACGGTCGTCGGGCAGCTGTACACGCGCCGGCCGGACCTCGTCGGCTTCGTCAACGGGATCCCGCTCGTCGTCGTCGAGCTGAAGAAGCCCGGTGTCGCGGCGCGCGCCGCCTTCGACGAGAACCTCACCGCGTACAAGTCCGACATCCCGCGGCTCTTCTGGCCGAACGCGCTGCTCATCGCGAGCAACGGCACCGATTCGCGCGTCGGCTCCATCACGGCGGATTGGGAGCGCTTCCACGAGTGGAAGCGCGTGGAGCGCGAGGACGAGCCGCGGCGCGTGTCGCTCGAGACGATGCTGCGAGGCACGTGCGAGCCGGAGCGACTGCTCGATCTCTTCGCGCACTTCACGCTCTTCAGCGAAGAATCATCAGGTCTCGCGAAGGTGATCGCGCAGAATCATCAGATGCTCGGCGTCAACAACGCGATCGCCAAGCTGCTCGACGCGCGCGAGGCGGGCCACGGCCGCGGCGGCGTCTTCTGGCAAACGCAGGGGTCGGGAAAGTCCTATTCGATGGTCTTCTTCTCCCAGAAGATCCTGCGGACCGTGCCGGGCAACTGGAGCTTCGTCGTCGTCACCGACCGCACGGAGCTGGACGACCAGATCGCCAAGACGTTCAAGCGCGTCGGCGCGGTGAGTGAACAGGAGGCGCTCGACAGCCACGCCCAGAGCGGTGCCGAGCTGCGCATGCTGCTTCGCGGGAACCACCGGTACGTTTTCACTCTCATTCAGAAGTTCCAGGCGCCGGAGATGCTGAGTGACCGGCGCGACATCGTCGTGCTCACCGACGAGGCGCATCGGAGCCAGTACGACACACTCGCGCTCAACATGCGGGTGTCGTTGCCACGCGCGCTGTTCGTCGCGTTCACCGGCACGCCGCTGATCGCGGGCGAGGAGCGCACTCGCGATGTGTTCGGCGACTACGTCTCCGTCTACGACTTTCAGCAGTCGGTCGAAGATGGCGCGACGGTGCGGCTCTACTACGAGAACCGGACGCCCGAGCTGCGACTCGAGAATCCCGACCTGAACGAGGACATCTACGCGCTGGTCGAGGCGGCCGAGCTGAACGAGGAGCAGGAGCGCCGGCTGGAGCGCGAACTCGGGCGGCAGTACCACCTCATCACGCGCGACGACCGGCTTGACGTCGTGGCACGCGACATCGTGCGGCACTTCCTGGGGCGCGGCTTTCAGGGGAAGGCGATGGTCGTCTCGATCGACAAGGCGACCGCGGTCCGCATGTACGATAAGGTCCGCGTGCACTGGGAGGCGGAGCGTGCTCGCGTATGCGCAGAGATCGCCGCGCGCTCCCGCTACGATGGTGCCGGCACCGAGGAGGAGACGCTCGAGCTGAAGCGGCGCCTCGACGTGCTCGATAACACCGAGATGGCCGTGGTCGTCTCGCAAAGCCAGAACGAGATCGAGCAGATGAAAGCGCTCGGCCTCGACATGCTGACGCATCGCAAGCGCATGGTCGAGGCGAATCCGCCGCTCGACGAGCGGTTCAAGGATCCCGGCGATCCGCTCTCCCTGGTGTTCGTGTGCGCCATGTGGCTCACCGGGTTCGATGCGCCGAGCTGCTCGACGGTGTACCTCGACAAGCCGATGCGAAATCACACGCTGATGCAGACGATCGCGCGCGCGAACCGGGTGTATCCGGGAAAGCACGCAGGCTTGATCGTCGACTACGCCAACGTGTTCGCTTCACTCGAGCGCGCGCTGGCCATCTATGGCGCCGGGACCGGCGGTCGTACTCCCGTGCGTGACAAGAGTGAACTGGTCGTGGAGCTCCGGCGGGCCGTGGAGGAGACCGTCGCATACTGCGCTTCCCACGGCGTGGACATTCGCGCACTCGAACGGTTGCCGGCGCATGACTTCCAGCGCCTGACCGGAATCGCCACCGGGGTCGATGCGCTGATCTCTCCCGATCCGGTGCGAAAAGAGTTCCTCGCGCGCGAACGATGGGCATCCCGCCTGTACGACGCGGTGAAGCCGGATCCCACCGTCCTCGAGTTCTTCGGGCGCGTGATGACGCTCGCCACGATCGCCGGCGTCATCCGCGAGCGCACCGGAGATGCAGGGGGAGGCGTCATCCAGCACATGATGGGCGCCATCAATCGACTGCTCGATGAATCGATCGCCGCCGACGGATTCGCGATCCGCGAAGCGGGGAGCGACGGCGCGCACGCCATCATCGACATCTCCGCCATCGATTTCGAGGCGCTCGCGAAGCGGTTCGCCGCGTCCAAGCAGCAACGCGTCGAGCTGGAACAGCTCAAGGCCGCCATCCGCGCGCAGCTCGAGCGCATGATGCAGGTCAACCGCAGCCGCGCCGACTACCTCGTGAAGTTCGAGGAGCTGATCGAGTCATACAATGCGGGGAGCCGCAACATCGAGGAGCTGTTCCAGGAGCTCTTGGCGTTGAGCCAGTCGCTGTCCGCAGAGCAACAGCGCCACGTCCGGGAGCAACTCACCGAGGACGAGCTCACGGTGTTCGACATCCTCACGCGACCCGGCCCCGATCTCTCACCGGAGGAACGCGACGAAGTGAAAAGGGTCGCGCGAGCACTGCTCGAGAAGGTGCGCGATGCGGTGATGCTCGGATGGCGCGAGCGTGTCCAGGGACGCGCACAGGTGCGTCTCGCCATTGCCGACACGCTCGACGATGAGCTGCCGCGTGCCTACACGCCCGAGATCTACGAGTCAAAAGTCTCGGCGGTGTTCGAACACGTGTTCGAGCGGTACGAAGGCGCCAAGGACTTCGAACGACCGAGGGTGGCGTAGCGCGGCGGCACGTTCGTCATGCTGGTGACAGGTCCACGCCCTATCGTCATGCCGACATGAACTACGCCGCCCTTCTCGGCTCCTCCGTCTTCGCGCTCGTCCGCAACAAGATGCGGAGCCTGCTCACCGTGCTCGGCATCATGATCGGCATCGCGGCGGTCATCTGCGTCGTCGCGATCGGCAAGGCGGGGCAGGCGCAGGTCGAGACGCAGATGAACAACCTCGGCGACGCGTTCGTGTGGATCGAGGCTGGCGGCCGCGCGGTGAACGGCGTGCGCACCGGCACGCACGGCACGAAGAGCCTCACGCTCGCCGACGCGGCCGCGATCAAGTCGCAGATCCCGCTCATCAAGAGCATGTCGCCGAACGTCGATGGCTCGATCCAGATCATCTACGCGAACCAGAACTGGTACACGAGCTATCGCGGCATCTCGCCCGAGTACTTCGACATCAAGCGATGGCAGCTCGACCAGGGCGCGTACTTCACGAACGACGACATCGAGCGCGCGGCGGATGTGTGCGTCATCGGGCGCACGGTGCGCGATCAACTGTTCGGCGCCGAGGATCCGATCGGGAAGGTCGTGCGCGTGAAGAACCTGCCGTGCAAGGTCGTCGCGACGATGAAGCCGAAGGGACTGTCGGTGTCTGGGCAGGATCAGGACGACACGATCATCCTGCCGTTCACGACGGCGATGAAGAAGATCAAGGGCAACAACTGGCTGGACGACATCCTCTGCTCGGCGGTGAATCCGGGCGTCGTCAAGCTCGCGGGCCAGCAGGCGGGCGCGCTGCTGCGCGACCGACATCACCTGCGACCCGATCAGGACGATGATTTCAACATCCGGAATCCCGAGGACATCATCCAGGCGCAGCTCGAGGCGAGCCGCACGATGACGCTGCTGCTCGTCGCGATCGCGTCGATCTCGCTCATCGTCGGCGGGATCGGGATCATGAACGTCATGCTCGTCTCGGTCACCGAGCGCACGCGCGAGATCGGCGTGCGTGTCGCCGTCGGTGCGACGGAGGAGGCGATTCAGCTGCAATTCCTCGGCGAGAGCGTGATGCTGAGCCTCGTCGGCGGCGCGGCGGGCGTGCTGCTCGGCGTCGTGGCGAGCGTGTTCGTCGGGCGGAGCTTGCAATGGCCGATGGAGCTGTCGCCGGAAGCCGTGTCGCTCGCCGTCGTGTTCTCCGTCGCCGTCGGCGTGTTCTTCGGCTACTACCCCGCTCGCAAGGCGTCGCGCCTCGATCCGATCGAGTCTCTTCGATACGAATGATGAATCGTCGCTGGTGGAGCATCGGCGCAGTCGTGGTGATCGCGGCCGTGGGACTGGGGCTCTATCGTTCGCGTGCGAGCGACGCGCCGACGTACCTGAGCTCCGCGGTACAGCGCGGCGCCATTCGCGATGCGGTCGAGGCGACGGGGACGGTGAATGCCGTCGTCACGGTGCTCGTCGGGTCGCAGGTGTCGGGCACGATCGCGAAGCTCAATGCCGACTTCAACACGCGCGTTCGGAAGGGCGACGTCATCGCGATCATCGATCCGTCGTTGATGCAGGCCGCGCTGCTGCAGGCGAGCGCGGATCTCGAGAACGCGAAGGCGAGCGTCGTCGCCGCGCAGGCGAGTCTGTCGAAGGCGAACGCCGTGCTCGCGCAGACGAAGAACGACTTCGATCGTGCGACGCAGCTCGAGCAGCGGCGCGCGCTCACGCAGGTGGAGGTCGACGCAGCGAAGGCGAACTACGAGACCGCGAAGGCGAACGTCGAGGCGGCACAGGCGGGGATCGCGCAGGCGAAGGCGCAGGTGAGCCAGCGCGACGCGGCGCTCGCCGTCGCGCGCACGAACCTCGATCACACGATCATCCGCTCGCCGATCGACGGGATCGTCGTCGCGCGCAACGTGGACGTCGGGCAGACGGTCGCCGCCTCGCTGCAGGCGCCGACGATCTTCACGATCGCGCAGGACCTCACGCAGATGCAGGTCTACGCGAAGGTCGACGAGTCGGACGTCGGACGGATCAAGCTGCACCAAGCCGTCAGCTTCAAAGTCGACGCGTTCCCGAAGCAGCAGTTCGAGGGCGTCGTGAGCCAGGTGCGCATGAACCCGACGACGGTGCAGAACGTCGTCACCTACGACGCGATCATCGACTTCAAGAATCCCGAGCTCAAGCTCTTCCCCGGGATGACCGCGTACGTGACGATCCCCGTCGCGACGGTGGACGATGTCGTGAAGCTCCCGAACGCGGCGCTCCGCTTCAAGCCGCCGCTCTCGCCGGAGGACGTTCGCGCCCTCTACGTGCGCGGAGGCATCGACGAGGCGAAGCTCACGCCGGGCCGTTCCGACGGCAAGGAACGCGGTGCAATCGCCGTCGTGTGGAAGTCGACGGCGGATGGATCGCTCGACCCCGTCGAGGTCTCGCTCGGCATCACCGATCACGCGTACACGGAAGTCGTGCAGGTGATGCACGGCGCGCTCAAGCCGGGCGACGACGTCGTCACGACCGCGGTGCTCACGAAGACGGCGGGCGCGCCGGGGCTCGGGCAGCAGCCCGCGCGACGCTAGTGACGTCGCTCGCGCCCGACGCGCACGCGTCGTCGCACCCCATGAGCACGCCCGCGATTCGCGTCGTCGACGTACACAAGGTCTACGCGATGGGCGAGTCCAAGGTGCACGCGCTGCGCGGCGTGAGCCTCGACGTCGAACCGGGCGGCTTCGTCGCCATCATGGGCGCGAGCGGCAGCGGCAAGTCGACGCTCATGAACATCCTCGGCTGCCTCGATCGGCCGACGTCGGGGAGCTATCTGCTCGACGGCACCGACGTCTCGCGCCTCGACAAGAAGGCGCTCGCGCTCGTGCGGAATCGGAAGCTCGGCTTCGTATTCCAGGGATTCAACCTGCTGCCGCGCACGACGGCACTCGAGAACGTGCAGCTCCCCGCGATGTACGCGCCGATCTCGAAGCAGGAGCGGATCGCGCGCGCGACGCACGCGTTGCAGATCGTCGGCCTCGCGAACCGCGCGGATCACTTCCCGTCGCAGATGTCGGGTGGGCAGCAGCAGCGCGTGGCGATCGCGCGCGCGCTCGTGAACCGTCCGTCGATCCTGCTCGCGGATGAACCGACCGGAAATCTCGACAGCCGCACGTCGGTCGAGATCATGGCGGTGCTCCAGTCACTGAACGATGCGGGACTGACGATCGTGCTGGTGACGCACGAGCACGACATCGCGCAGTTCGCGAAGCGGGTCGTCGTGTTTCGCGACGGACGGATCCGACGCGACGAGCCGGTGGTGGAGCGGCCGAGGGCGAGCGAAGTGCTGGAGACGATGCCGCTCGTGGACGACTGAACCCCTTCGACGATCAGGAACGGCGGTCTTCGCGTTCCTCCGCGTGAACCGCCGTTCGCTCTTGCGGCACGCAATGCGTCATCGTACGACTGGCGTGATCGCCCCCTCGCCATCCGCATCACCTCAAGCAACTCATGCTCGCCTTCACGAACGTCTCGATCTTCGACGGCACGTCGCCTCGACTCGCGCGCGGCACGGTCGTCGTCGATGGCGAGCGTATCGCCTCCGTCGGTGATGCGCCGCCGCCTGCCGGTGCGACGGTGATCGATGGCGGCGGACGCACGCTGATGCCCGGCCTGATCGATGCGCACATCCACGCCTACGCGATGGACGTGAACATCGCGACGGTGATGGAGGCACCGCCGACGCTCCTCGCGCACTGGGCGAGCGGCATGCTGCGGAAGATGCTCGACCGCGGCTTCACCAGCGTGCGCGACACCGGCGGCGCCGACCATGGACTCTTCCTCGCGCTCGAACGCGGACTGATACAGGGGCCGCGCCTGTTCTACTGCGAGAAGGCGTTGAGTCAAACCGGCGGTCACGGCGACTTCCGCCATCCGCATCATCACCAGCACGGCCTCGACGAGCTCGTCGCGTGCGGTTGCGGCGCCGCGAGCCACCTCGCGTACGTCGTCGATGGGGTCGACAAGGTGCGGCAGGCGGTGCGCGAGAACATCCGGCGCGGCTCGTCGTTCATCAAAATCATGGGCTCCGGCGGCGTGGCGTCGCCGAGCGATCCGCTGGAGTCGGTGCAGTTCTCGGACGAGGAGATTCGCGCGATCGTCGATGAGGTGGAGCGCCGCGATCTCTACTGCACCGCGCACGTGCATCCCGATCGCGCACTGCGCCGCGCCATCGCGCTCGGCGTCCACTGCATCGAGCATGGCACGTTGATCGAGCCGGACACCGCGGCGATGGCGGCGGATCGCGGCGTCGCGATCGTGCCGACGATGGCGGTCATCGCCGCGCTCGCCGCAGAAGGCGCCGCGATGGGATTCCCGACCGCGTCGCTGCGCAAGCCTTTCCAGCACATTGGGATCCTAAGCTTAGAATTCCACGTGGACAAGTTGTCG